>MCNG01000021.1_pt1 | contig 65298 bp, 66 predicted proteins | sample 778231 | NCBI WGS metagenome assembly MCNG01 (sample SAMN04296815, study PRJNA304217) | bioreactor metagenome | isolation source: sea sediment enriched with benzalkonium chloride | place: Turkey: polluted region of the Marmara Sea
CGGCGCCGTGCAGCTCGATCCGGCCAGCGGGCGCGAGATCGTGCCGCGCGACACCGAGGGCGGCGACTTCCTGGTCGAATTCCACTACAGCCTGCATGCGGGCCAGGCCGGCATCTGGGTGGTTGGCGCCTGTACCTTGGCGCTATTGGCGACGCTGGTTTCCGGCGTCATCGTGCACCGGCGCTTCTTTGCGGATTTCTTCCTCTTCAGGCCGCGCGCCTCGCCTGGCCGCGCGTGGCTCGATGCGCACAACGTCCTGTCGGTCCTGCCGCTGCCGTTCCATTGCATGATCCTGCTCACCGCCTTGAGCACGCTGTTGCTGGGGTATCTGCCCGCAGGCGTGCAAAGCCGCTATGGCGGCGACGTGGCGGCGATGGTGGCGGACGTGTTTCCGCAGCCGCCGGCCAGTTCGCCGCGGGGCGGCGCGAGCGCGATGCTGCCGCTGGCCGCCCTGGCGCAGCGCGCCGAGGCGGAACTGGGCGCGGGCAATATCGCCGCGATCACGGTCAGGCAGCCGGGCACTCAAGGCGCGCTTGCGGATGTCTGGCGCCGGTACGACGACCGTCTGCTGGCCTTTCCCGACCGCATCAGTCTGGATGCGGCGACGGGCCGGATCGTCGATGCGCAAACCGACTACCCCGGATCCCTGCAACTGATCCGGACATTGGGCGGGCTGCACTATGGCTACTATGCCGCGCCGCTGCTGCGCGCGCTGTACCTCCTGCTGGCCCTGGCAGGCGCCGCCATGATCGCGACGGGACTGGTCCTGTACACGGCGCGGCCGGCGGCGGCCGCCTCCCGCTTCGGCCGCGCCGCGCACCGGTTGAATGTGGCGATGATCTGCGGCCCGACGTGCGCCTGTGCCGCGTACTTGCTGGCCAACCGCCTGGCCTGGCCACATGCGGCGGGGTTGCATGACCGCGAGGTGACGGTTTTCTTTCTGGCGTGGATGGTTTGCGGCGGGCATGCCTTGGTGCGAGGCGAGCGCCGCCTATGGACGGAGCAATGGCGGACGGCGGCGCTGCTATGGCTGGCCGTGGCGTCCGTGGATCTGCTGGCGATGGCGTTCGACGCGAGCTTGAGGTCGGCCTGGGCACGGCCGCTGCATCTTGCGGTCTGGGCGGCAAGCGCCGCGGCCGCCTGCGTCTTCGGCTACATGGCGCATCGCGCCAGCAAGCGCCGGGAGTAAGATCGGCCGCATGCCTTGCAAGCGGACTTGGACCGCTTGCACCATAAGTCGTGAAGTCAACGATGCAATCCGGGGATGTCCATGTTTATCCGTCAGCTCTCCTATCTCCTGGCCTTGGACAAGTACCGGCATTTCGGACGCGCCGCGGAAAGCTGCCATGTCTCGCAACCGGCCTTGTCCAATGGCATCCGCGAACTGGAGCGCGAGCTCGGGATCACGATCGTCAAGCGCAACCGGACCTTCGAAGGCATCACGCCTGAAGGCGAGCGGGTGATCCAGTGGGTGCGGCAGGTCATGGCCTCGCTGGAGGGGTTGCGGCAGGAAGCCGACCTGGTGCGCAGCGTGCCGCAAGGTCACCTGGCGATAGGCGCGATTCCCACCGCCAACCACGCTGCGACGCTGCTCAGCGCGGAGTACCGCGAAATACTTCCCCAGCTGACCTTGGAAGTCACGTCCCTCAGCACCCCGGAAATCCTGCGGCGGCTGAAGGCCCAGGAAATCCAGCTGGGAATCCTCTATGAACGGTCCGTGCTCATTAGCGCAGACTATGACGCGATGCCGCTGTATTCCGAACGCCATGTGCTGGTGGCGAACGAGCAGGCCTCCCTGCCGCGCCAGCTGGACTGGTCGGAAGTGGGCGAGCTTCCGCTGTGCCTGCTCAGCCCGGACATGCAGAACCGCCAGACCTTGAACAAATGTTTCGAGGCCGTGGAAGCGAAGCCGCGCGTCGTGCTGCAAAGCAACGATATTCGCGTGCTGCTGGCGGAATGCCAGAGCGGACGGGCATTCTCGATCCTGCCCCTGAGCGCCTTGCCCGCCCAGTATGAAGGGGCTGGGCTGCTGGCGCATCCCATCACCCCGGAACACGCCGAGGACGTCTGCCTGGTCAGGTTGCGGCGCGACAACCAGCCTGCGCTGTCGAACGCGGCCTGGCAGATCGCCGGGCAAATGGACCTGGAAGGCGTCCTCAATCACTCCCTGCCTGCAAAGCCTTGATAACCATTGCTTATCAAAAGGTTCACAGGAAAAACTAGATCATTCCTTCCGGTTGCAGCATTCTGTCTTCGGAGCCTTCCAAGGGCGAAAAGCCTGCGGACAGCGCCGGCGTTTGAACGGCACCGCGGCAAGCAGGCCGCCAGGAGACGCATCATGCAGCAGACCCCGGAACAGCAGGAATTCGACTTCTACATCAATTTGGGCAAGCCCACCCTTGGGCTGTATGTCCGTAAAGGAGCGGGCTTGCCCGATCTGGCGCATCCGCAGCAATGGCAGCTCTCCGGCCATGTCTGGCAGAGTGAGCTGCCGCCTGGAATCTTCCAGCAGTTGGCGGCCAACGGACATGCCTTCCAGGAATTGGGCGCTTGAAGGAGCCACAGCCATGACCAGGACACTTGTGAACCCCGACAGCGTGCTCGACACGGCGCAATACGGTTACAGCCAGGCATGCATCGCCACCGGCAGCCGCCGCGTGGTCATCGCCGGCCAGGCCGCCACGGACGTGCATGGCCGCGTGGTCGACATTGGTCTGCAAGGCCAGACCGCGGCGGCGCTAGCCAATGTGGAGCGCGTGCTGGCCGCCGCCGGCGGCAGGATGGAGCAGCTCGTCATGTTGCGGCTGTATGCCTGCGAAACCGTCAGGGAAGACCTCGGGCAGGTCTCCGAGGAATTGCGCCGGCGCTTTCCGGCCAATCCGCCGCCGTCGTCGTGGATCGTCGTCAACAGCCTGGCGATGCCGGAATGGCTGATCCTGATCGAAGCGGAAGCAGTGCTTGAATAAAGAGGTGACACCATGAGCAAACGACGCGAAGTACCCGGCATCCGGCCCTACGATGGCCCGGCGGGAGGGTGGGGGGCGTTGAAGGCCACGGCCCAGGCCGTGCGGCAACAGATGGAGGTGGTGGAGGCTCCCGTGGTCTTGCTGCGCACCAACCAGCCCGCGGGCTTCGATTGCCCGGGCTGCGCGTGGCCGGACAAGGAACACCGCTCCACCTTCCAGTTCTGTGAGAACGGCGCCAAGGCGGTCACCTGGGAGGCGACCAGCAAGCGCGTGACGCCGGATTTTTTCGCCCAGCGCACCGTGTCTTCATTGCTGGAACTGTCGGACTACGAACTGGAGGACTTCGGCCGCCTGACGCATCCGATGGCCTACGACGCGGCCACCGACAAGTTCGTTCCGGTGTCGTGGGACGCCGCGTTCGAGCGCATCGGCGAGGTGCTGCGTAGCCTGGATACGCCCGACCAGGCCGAGTTCTATACCTCGGGGCGGGCTTCCAACGAGGCGGCCTATCTCTTCCAGCTGTTTGCGCGCGAGTTCGGCACCAACAACTTCCCGGACTGTTCGAACATGTGCCACGAAGCCACCAGCGTGGGCCTGCCGCAATCCATAGGCATAGGCAAGGGCACCGTATCGCTCGAGGACTTCGACCATGCCGAGCTGATCCTTTCCATCGGCCACAATCCCGGCACCAATCACCCGCGCATGATGGGCACGCTGCACGAGCTGGCGCGCCGCAAGGTCCCCATCATCGTCTTCAATCCATTGCGCGAACGCGCCCTGGAGCGCTTCGCCGATCCGCAGAGCATCGTGGAAATGGCGACCTTCAGCTCGACCAACATCGCCTCCACCTACTACCAGGTCAGGGCCGGCGGCGACGCGGCCGCGCTCAAGGGCATCATGAAGGCGTTGCTGGCGCTCGAAGCCCAGCGCGGCCAGGTCCTGGATCGCGAATTCATCGCGGAGCACACGCTGGGCTTTGACGCGCTTGCCGCGGACCTGGAGGCGACCTCCTGGACCGACATCGAAACCGAAAGCGGCCTGCAGCGCGCCGACCTGGAACACGTGGCCGAGGCCTACGCCAAGTCCAACGCCACCATCGTCACCTACGGCATGGGGATCACTCAGCACAACACGGGTACGGCCAACGTCAAGCTGATCGCCGACCTGCTGCTCATGCGCGGCAACTTCGGCAAGCCCGGCGCCGGCATCTGCCCGCTGCGCGGCCACTCCAATGTGCAGGGCAACCGTACGGTCGGCATCACGGAAAAGCCCGCTCCGGAATTCCTGGACAAGCTGGAGGCGGAGTTCGGCTTCACGCCGCCGCGGTGGCACGGCCACGACGCGGTGCAAGCCATGGAAGCGATGGTCGATGGCACGGCCCGGGCGCTGATCTGCCTGGGCGGCAACTTCGCCGTGGCCCTGCCCGACCCCGAACTCTGTTTTGCGGCGATGAAGGAACTGACGCTGAGCGTGCACCTGGGCACCAAGCTCAACCGCTCGCATCTGCTGGTGAGCCAGGAAACCTTCCTGTTGCCGGTGCTGGGACGCACCGAACTCGACGTCCAGGCCGACGGCCCGCAATCGGTGACCGTGGAGGACTCGATGTCCATGGTCCATGCCTCGGCCGGCAAGCTCAAGCCGGCATCCGCGGAACTGCGGTCCGAGCCGGCCATCGTCGCCGCCATGGCCCGCGCGACCTTGCCCCACAGCAAGGTGGATTGGCTGGGGCTGGTGCAAAACTACGATCGCGTCCGGGACCTGATCGAACGCACCATCCCAGGCTTCGACGACTACAACGCGCGCATTCGCGTGCCTGGCGGTTTTCGCATGCCCTTGCCGCCGACCGAGCGCAAATGGAACACGCCCACGGGCAAGGCCATGTTCTCGGTGTTTCCCGGGGTGCGCGAGCGCTACGAACCCTGGCCCGACGAGGTGCTGCGGCTGGTGACCATACGCAGCCACGACCAGTACAACACCACGATCTATGGACTGGACGATCGCTACCGCGGCGTCTTCGGCCGCCGCGACGTGCTTTTCATGCATCCGGAGGATCTGGCCGCGCAGGGCCTGGAACACGGCGATCTGGTGGACATTGAAACCGTCTCGCCGACAAGGACGCTGCGATTGGCAGGCATTACGGCGATTGAATACAACATCGCCCGGGGTTCGGTCGCGGCCTACTACCCCGAGGCCAACGTGCTGGTTCCGCTGGACTACATCGACAAGGAATGCGGCACGCCTTCGTACAAATCGATCCCGGTGCGCATCAGAAAGGCCGGGGAGGGGAGCCTGCAGGCGTAACGCGTCATGATCATCCGTCCTCCCTCGCGCTCCCCCTGGCTGCTGCTTTTCACCTTGAAGGGTTCCATCGTTTCCGTCATCTGGAAGCGCGTGGTGGCGATGATGCTGCTGGCCGCCGCCGTGGTGCTGGCGGAGCACCGCCTGCCCTTGAGCGGCGTCGGACTGGGCGCCGTTCCCTTGACGCTGGTCGGCCTGACCCTGGCCATCTTCCTGGGGTTTCGCAACAGCGTTGCCTACGAGCGGTGGTGGGAGGCGCGCAAGCTTTGGGGCGAGCTGCTCATCGTCATCCGCAACCTGACGCGGCAGACGCTGAGCTTCCCCGACGACCTGCCGGCCACCCGCCAGCGCGAACTGGCGCACGGCCTGGTGGCCTACGCCCACGCGTTGCGGCACATGCTCAGGCTGAGCGATCCCAGGGAGGACCTGGAACGATGGCTACCCGCGGATAGCGCGGCCCGCCTCATGCGGGCGGCAAATCCGCCCACCGTCCTGCTGCGCGATCTGAGCCTGGCCTACGCCCGGCTGAGGCGCGAAGGGAAGCTGGACAGCATACTCCTGGCGGATATCGATGGTCAGATCACGCGGCTTTCATACATAGGCGGCGGCTGCGAGCGGATACGCGGCACGCCCATTCCCTTCGCCTACATCCTGCTGCTGCACCGGACCGTCTACGCCTATTGCTTCCTGCTGCCGTTTTGCCTGGTCGGCAGCATAGGCTGGGTGACGCCGTTCATGGTGGGCGTGCTGTCCTACACGTTCTTCGGGCTGGACGCCCTGGGCGAGCAGATCGAGGAACCCTTCGACCGCCTGCCCAACAACCTGCCCCTGGACGCCTTGTGCCGCGGCATCGAAATCAACGTGGGCGAGCTGCTGGGCGACACGGACTTGCCGCCGCCGTTGGCGCCCGAGGATGGAGTGCTGTTGTAGGCGGTAGGTCGTCAGCGCAGTCCTCAGTTGAGCCGGCCGAGGATGTGGGTGCAGTGCGTAAACGGATCGTTGGGCGTGCGCCGGTCCTTGGTGAAATAGTCGATGATCATGCCGCCCTGCAGTTCAAAGCTGACGGTGCACTCGTAGGTGTACTGGTAGCTTTGGCCTGAGCTGCCGGAAGGGGCGCAGCGCGGAGGGGAGTTGGGTCCGTGCGTCAGCTGCATGGACTGTCCCGGCGGGCAGCCGCCGGATCCGGAAGCCTGGGTCGAACGCGCTTCCTGGCGGTAGTACTGCAGCATGCGGTTGCCGTCCCTGTCGCCGGCGCCGGTGGGCGGGCCCCAGACGCGCAGCAACTCCGCCTCGGGCTGGCCGATCCAGGCGTCCATCGTGCGCCGCACTTCGGTTCTCTCGCGCGTGCGGCGCGCGTCGGCTCGCGCCAGCGGTTCCTGTGCCTTGGCGATCTGGCGGCTCGACGCCTTGTCCTGCTCGACCGTCTTGCCGGCAAGAGCGTCGGCCTCCGCCAGCGCCTTCTTGCGGCGCGCGTCCAGATCCTTCATCTCGCGGTCCAGCTCGGCGTCCGAGCGCGGCTTGCTGACGGGCCGGGTGCCATCGGTCCACATGGTGTTCCAGGCCAGGTCGCCGATCGCCCCGGTGTCCAGCGGCCCCAGATAAAGCCAGCCGCGCGCTTGGTTGTCGGCCTTGCGCGCCGCGGTCCGCTGGGTGCTGCTCTTGGGACCCATGTCGCAGGCGAAGTCGATCAAGGCCTGGCCGACGGCGTTCTTGGGCGGATGCGCCGGCTGGTCGGGGGCGGTCGCCAGCTTGCCGCCGCGCGGCGACAGCTGGATCAGCTTTTCCTCCAGCGTCTGCCGCGCGCAATCGATGATCATGTTGGAGGACACCCAGTCCGGCGCCTTGGCGTTCTCCAGGATCGTCAGTGTTTCGAGCTTGTAGGTCTTCTCCGCCATGGGCACGGCGTCGAGGTAGGTTTCGTCGACGGTGACGAAGATGCGGCTGGGCTTTTCGCCGCCGGCATAGACCATCCAGCGTTCTCCCGCGAGGGCGGGCGAGGCAACGACCGTGGCCGCGAGGCCGGCGATGATGAGTAGTCGGTTCAAGAACGGCTCCTGTCCAGGCGGGCGCGAGAGTCCGTCATATTAATGGAAGCCGAATGCATTTTCGCGGGCTGGTAGGTAAAACGACTATTAAGAAATCCTTGCTGCATGCCGTACCGATGAGGGACTACGTCCACTCAGTAAGGATTTTTCGTGAACACCGCGAATGGCTTGTGCAAGGGTTGGTGGAAACCGGCTGTCTTCGTCCTTTATGCGGCGAACTTCGCCATTCCCGCAAATGCCCAATCGGTCTCCGGCTCTGGCCAGGTTCTGCCCGGCCCGGTCCAGACGCCGAATTGGACTGTCGGTGGCGATCTGACCGTCGGTGATTCCCTGCCCGGGACTTTGGTCATCAACGCTGGCGGCTCCGTGATCAATGACTGGGCGTACATAGGGAGCGGCAATGGCTCCGTTGGCGCCCTGACGGTGTCCGGCCGTGACGCCAGCGGCACTGCGTCCAGCTGGACCAGCCTCGGCCCGGTGCTGATCGGAGCCGATTCGGGCAGCAGCGGCACGCTTTCGATCCTGGACGCAGGCGTGGCGCATAGCGACTCGGCCAGAATCGGCGTCGACAATGGCAGCGTCGGGAACGTTCTCGTTTCCGGGGCGGGGTCAACCTGGAATATCAACACCATCGGCGCGTTCGAGATCGGCACGGGCGGCAAGGGCACGCTGCAGATCGACAACGGCGTCGTGCACAGCGGTCAGGCGATCATCGGCTGGGACGTCGGCGGCGAGGGGGACGTCACGGTATCGGGCCCGCAGGCGGTCTGGGACCCGCTGAACAATATATACGTGGGTTTTGAAGGAACCGGCGACTTGCGCGTCCTGGATGGCGCCAGCGTCAGCACCGTCGGATCGACCGGGCCTGGCGCCGCGGCAGCGGTTTACATCGGGAAGAGCGCGGGCAGCGTCGGTACGGTGACCGTATCGAGCGCGACGGCCGATATTTCGACGCTCTCCGCAAGCGACCGCATCGAAATCGGTTCGGATGGCTCGGGCACGCTGACGATAACCAAGGGCGGGGTTGCGGTCGCCGCCCGCAACACGTGGCTTGCCCCTGCCGGCACCTCCACCGGCACGCTGAACCTGACCGGCGATGCCAGCGGCCGCGGCGTGCTGGAGACCGGCTCGGTCATCAAGGGCGCGGGCGACGCCACCTTCAACCTGGACGGCGGCATCCTGCGGGCCAATCGTGACGAAGGTAATTTCCTGAACGGCTTCGACACGCAGGCCATCGGCAGCGGCGGCGCCTGGTTCGATACGAACGGCCGCGACGTGGGCGTGTCCACCGCGTTCTCGGGGGCGTCGCTTTTCAACAAACTGGGCGCAGGCACGCTGACCTTGGCGGGCAACAGCGCGGCGTTCACGGGAAAAACCGAGATTCAGGCCGGAACGCTGCGGGTGGACGGCACCCTGGGCGGTCCGGTGGACGTGCTTGCGGGAGCGCGATTGAGCGGTACGGGACGCGTGGGCGCGACGGTCAATCGCGGCACGATCGCGCCGGGTCCGCGCAGCGGCTTCGGCTCCCTCACGATTGCCGGCAACTATGCGGCGCAGGGCGGCAACCTGGAAATCCGCACGCAGCTTGGCGCCGACGACTCGCCGACGGACAAGCTGGTGATCACCGGCGACAGCGCTGGCACGACGCCGGTCACGGTGAAGAACATGGGGGGCGCTGGCGCGCAGACCCAGCGGGGGATACAAGTCGTGCAGGTCCATGGCCTGTCGGCGGGAAAATTCGATCTGGCTAACGGCGACTACGTCATCGGGGGGCGTCCGGCTTTGGTGGCCGGCGCCTATGGCTATGTGCTGCAACAGGATCCGGCCGACGGCGGCTGGTATTTGCGGTCGTCCTTGACCAATCCAGGCACGACTCCAACCGACCCAGGCACCACTCCGACGGATCCCGGCACGACTCCAACCGACCCTGGCACCACTCCGACCGATCCTGGCACGACTCCGACGAATCCAGGCACGACTCCGACGAATCCTGGCACGACTCCAACCGATCCAGGCACCACGCCGACCGATCCAGGCACGACTCCGACGAATCCGGGCACGGCTCCGACCGATCCAGGCGCTCCCTCGCCCGGCGGGGGTTCGCCGGGCGCCGAACCGCCCTTGCTCTATCAACCCGGCGTGCCGGTCTATGAAGCCTATGCCAGTACGCTGCTACACCTGAGCCAGCTGCCCACCCTGCGCCAGCGGGTTGGCAATCGCCTCTATGATCCGGCGGACGCCGGCCGCAATGGCGTATGGAGCCGCGTGGAGGGCGCGACGGGCCGGCTCGATCCCGCGGCCTCCACCACGGGCGTGCGGCAGGATATCGATAGCTGGAAGGCGCAATTCGGGGTGGACCGTGTCCTGGCCGGTGCGGAAGAAGGTTCCCGCCTGGTGGGCGGCCTGGCCTTTCAGTACGGCAAGGCAGATACGCGCGTGTCGTCGGTGTATGGCAACGGCAAGATCGACACCACCTCCTATGGCCTGACGCCCACACTGACCTGGTATGGCAAGAATGGCCTCTACATCGATGCCCAGGCTCAGGCGACCTGGTTCGACAGCGACCTCAATTCACGGCTGGCAGGCAAACTGAAGGGGGGCCAGAAGGCCCAGAGCTATGGGCTCGGTATCGAGGCGGGCAAGGCTTTCGGGGTGGCGGAGGGGTTCGCCCTGATCCCGCAGGCGCAGCTGACATACGTATCGACCCGCTTCGACCGCTTCAACGACAGATTCGGCGCGCGCGTTGAAAGCGACAAGGGCGACAGCCTGCTGGGCCGTCTTGGTGTTGCGCTGGATTACAAGAGCAATTGGCAAACGGCCGGCGTGAAGCGTGAGTCCAGCGTCTATGGCGTCGTCAACGTGAAACATGAGTTCCTGGACGGAACGCGTGTACGCGTGGCCGGCACGCAGGTCGCCAGTCGCATGGCTCGAACCTGGGGCAGCGTGGGGGCGGGCGTGAACTACGGCTGGGGGGAGCGCTATGCGATCTACGGGCAGGTCGACGCCGACGCGGATTTCTCCGGCAGCTACGTCGTCACCGCTACTGCGGGGTTCAGGATGACTTTCTAAGGTGGATGATGGCGCCGGCAGAACCTCCTTCTGCCGGCGCCACGCCTGTCACGGGGATACGCGGTCAACAGCAATCGCAAAGCAAGACATCGTTGACTACGTTGCGCGGCCGCGACCCCATGCGGCCGAATCCAAAAGCCGCCATCACGTCGTGACAGATCTCCATCGCTTCCCGCTCGTCTTCAGCGCCGGCGACCCGCGGCCAGGTCACCAGCACGCGCTTGGCTTTCATCTGTTCCACGAACTGAGGCGGCACCGCATCGCTGCCCACCACGGTCACTGACTGAATCCGAGCCGGCAGCCCCATTTGCAGCGACGCCAGGTTTGCACCACCGACGATCAGCGCGGCCGTGTCGGGGGGAAGCTCGTCGGCGCGGTTGCAATACTCGACGGAAAAGAAGTCGTCCAGCCGCTGGTGGGCGGTGTGCGCCAGCGGCAGCAGGCTGACACAGCGATGACGCTGCAATGAAAGTCGCATCAGCGCGCCTCCTCAAGTATCCAGTCCGAGGCGCGTTCAGCCAGCATGAGCACGGGTGCGTTGATGTTGCCCGAGGTCAGGTCCGGGATGACCGAAGCATCGACGATGCGCAGGCCTGGAACGCCGATGCAGCGCATACGGCTGTCGACGACTGCCATCGGGTCGCTTTCGCCTCCCATTCTGCAAGTGCCGCCGGGGTGGTGAACCGTGATGGCAGTCTTGCGGACGAATGCGTCGATCGCCGCGTCATCGACTACGCCGCCGCCCGGCGCCAGCTCGATGGCGACGTAATCGCCAAGCGCAGGCTGGTCCAGCAAGGTCCGCGCGATACGCACCGAATCGCGTACCCTGATCCGGTCTGCGTCGCTCGCCAGAAAGTTCTGGTTGATCCGGGGCGGTGCCAACGGGTCCGCGCTGGCGACGGTGATCTTGCCGCGGCTATGGGGGTGCAGCAGCACCGTTCGGACGGCAAACCCGTCGGCGAAAGGCTTGCGCACCGGATTGAACCAGGGATGGGCGTTGAAAGGCGCCGCAGTCAGGAGAAATTGCAGGTCCGGCGTATCCGCGCCGTCTGGCTGCACAAATCCCACTATGCCGCCTGGAACGTCGCCGGCAAAACCCTCGCCGCCGAGATAGGCGCGCGCCATGGAGACGCCGATGCGGTCCAGGCGCATGCCGCGCACGAACGGACCCGGCTCACGGCGGCGCGCGGTGACGATGACAGAGATATGGTCCTGCAGGTTTTCACCCACTCCGGCGCGCTCCAGCCTGACGCGTATACCGGCATCGCGCAAAGTCTGAGCGGGGCCGATCCCCGAGTGCATCAGGATCGCGGGCGTGTTGATGGCCCCTGCGGCAAGAATCACCTCATGGCGAGCCCTGACGGCCGTGGTGCGGCCCTGTCTGGCAAAGCGCAAGCCGACCGCGCGGCTGCCGTCGAAGTCCATGCCGAGGACATGCGCCAGCGTGACCACGGTCAGGTTGGGGCGCCGCAATGCGGGGCGCAAATACGCGGTGGCGGCACTGCATCGGCGTCCGCGCCGGATCGACATCTGCAGGCGCGAGAAGCCGCCTGCTGGCGAGGCGTTGTAATCGTCGAGCCAGGGGTGCCCGGCCTGGCGGGCGGCCGTGGAAAAGGCGTCGAGCAGCGGATCCTGGTAGCGGCAGCGCTGCACCCGCAGGGGGCCGCCAGCGCCACGGTCACTCGTGTGTCCGTCCTCCCAGTCCTCCAGGCGGCGGAAATAGGGCAGGACTTCCTCGAAACGCCACTCGGGCAGATCGTAACGCCGCGCCCAGCGCGCGTAATCCTTGGGATGTCCGCGCACGAACGCCATCGCATTGGTCGACGAACTTCCGCCCACAACCTTGCCGCGCGCGCATTCGATGGCCCGGCCATCGGCGTGCGGCGCAGGCTCGGCGTCGTAACCCCAGTCATGCAGGCGTTGCTGCAGGATCTTGCCCCATCCCAAGGGAATGTGGATGAGCGGGTCTCGGTCCCAGGGGCCCGCTTCGATGACCAGCACTGTGACTGCCGGGTCCTTGCTCAAACGATTGGCCAGCACGCAGCCCGCGGAGCCCGCGCCGACGATGATGTAGTCGTATTCCGCCTTCATGTCGGGCTCACTGGCCTGAAATTGATGTGGACATTCTTTTCCCGGGTAAACGAGATCATCTCGCCGATGCACTCGTCGCGGCCGATCCCTGACTGCTTGACCCCGCCATACGGCGCGCCAAGAAAGTGCTTGCCGACTTCGTTGATCCAGATGAATCCCGCATCGATTTCGCGCGCGAGCCGGTGGGCGCGCGCCAGGTCCGCCGTCCAGATCGCGGCGGTCAGACCGACGTCCAGGCTGTGCACTGCTGAAAGCATCTCTTGCTCGTCATCCCACGGAATGAGGGCAAGCACGGGACCGAAGAACTCCTCGGTGGCCAATGGCGAGGCGGCGGCCACATCTGCAAAGACGGTCGGTTCCAGATAGAAGCCCCCTGCGGGGACGCCGTCTCGGGGGATTCCGCCGCCCGCGATCAGGCGGGCGCCTTGCGCTACGGCGGCATCGATCGCCTGCTTGACGCGGTCGCGGTGTTCGCGGCTGATCATTGCGCCCATGGTGGTGGCCGGGTCGGTGGGGTCTCCCGGCACGAACGCGGCGCAAGCCAGTGCCACCTTGGCGCAGACTTCGTCATAGATGGACCGGTGCACGAAGGCCCGGCTGGTGGACCCGCAGGACTGTCCGCACCACGTGAAGTTCATGCCGTCGACGATCGCGCGCGCCGCCAACGCGGGGTCGACATCCGGGCAGGCGATAAACGGGTTCTTGCCGCCCAGTTCCAGCGCCACCGGCTTGAGTCGCGCCGCCGCGGCCTGCATGACCCTGCGCCCGGTGGGAATGCTGCCCACCAGGCCGATCATGTCGACGTCGGGACTGGCGGCCAGCGCGGCCCCGGCGTCGGCGCCGCCCGGGATCAGCGAAAACACGCCAGGAGGCAAGAGATTTCCGATCAGCTCCGCGCAACGCAGGGCAGACAGGGGCGCCTGCACCGGCGGCTTGATGATCACTGCATTGCCCGCCGCCAGCGGGGCGGCCAGCTTGCCCATGGCGAACAGCAGCGGATGGTTGTACGCAACGATGCGCGCCACGACGCCGACGGGCTCCCGCTCGGTGTAGTCCAGCGCGTCGTGTCCCATCGGGATGGTGTCGCCCTTGAGTTCCGTTACGAGGCCTGCGAAGAAATCCAGCAGCGCCGCGGCAACCATGACGTCGGAACCCATCTCAGATACCGGATTGCCGCAGTCCAACGCGTCCAGGAGCGCGAGCTCCCTTGCGTTGTCCCGCAAGCGCTGAGCCATTTTGCGCAACGTGGCGGCCCGGGCCAGCGGAGCCGTGCGGCGCCATGCGCGGGCTCCGGCTCGCGCCGCCCTGGCCGCGCGCGCCACGTCTTCGGCGCCCGCATCGGCCACGGCCATCAGCCGTTCGCCCGTTCCTGGCGCCGTGATGTCGGTCCAGCGTTCGCTGACGGGAGCGTGCCAGCCGCCGTCATAGTAGAGGCCATTGTTGGCGGGCAGCTGGACATCGCCCGAGGCGGTCTTATGAGTTTTTCCTGCCATGATCTCGCCTCACTGCTTCAGAGCTTGCGCTTTTTCGAGGAAGCGCGTGTCGAAGCCCTGGGTGTCGTCGAAGGAAGGCGACAGCGCGCCTTGCTCCTTGAAGAGCATCGCGGATGAGCGCCACAGGGCCGGATCGATCCAGCCGATGCCATGCGTCCGGGTGTGCTCGCTGAAGAACGTGAAGTCCAGATCCGCGCGCAGCTGCGCCACCAGCATTTCTTTCTTGCCCTTGTACTCGGGGTTGTTCTTGATCAGCGTGTCGGCGGCCGCCTCCGGGTCCTGGATCACGTCGGCGAAGGCCTTGGCATAGGCCGTCACGAACCTCTGGACGAGATCCGGGCGTTGAGCAATATTCTTGTCCGACGTGAATACGCCCGATCCGTAGCTCCGGATGCCCAGGTCCTCGCCGTGCAGGATGGACAGGGAACCCGGCCCTCCAGCCTTGTGTTCGAGCTCGGGAACCTCGGCGTCGATGTAGCCCGGCACCACGTTCACCCGGTTCAGCAGCAACAGGTTTTCGTAGGGCGGCGATACCGTCGACTGCTTGATGTCCGCCAGCGCCAGGCCGTTCTTGGCCAGTGCGGCCTTCAGGAAGATGTAGGTCGAACCGCTGGGGTGCACGCCAATGTTGGCGTCCTTCAGCTGCTTGGCGTTCCGCAGATCGAAGTTCTTCTTCAGCGAAATGATCGCCAGCGGCGTTTTCTGGTTTACCGCCAGCAGCGCCGAATTGGCCACTCCTTGCGACCTTCCGACCATCAGGGTCGGCAGATCGGAAAAGCCGAAGTCGGCGTTGCCGTTAGCCACCAGCCGCAAAGCGTCGGTGGAGCCTGTTCCCTTGCGGATCGCCGTCACATCGATGCCTTGGTCCGCGAAGTAGCCTTTCTCCTTAGCGACGAAGAAGGGCGCGTGATTGCCGCGCACGACCCAGTCCAGTTGCACGCTGACTGCGTCCTTTGCGTGGACGGCGCCGCTGAACAGTGCCAGCACTCCGAAGAGCGCGCTGAATCTCCAACTCGATCTCATGTTTTTCCCCTTGTTGATTCGATTTACTGAGTGGCCCAACCCAAAAACCTGTGTTCGATCAATTCGATGACGTAGTAGAAAAAGACGCCGAGCACCGAAATCTGGACCAGGGCGGCAAACACCAACGCTGTTTCCATCTGGCTGGATGCGAACTGGATCATGTAGCCCAGTCCGGCCGAAGCGCCCACGAACTCGCCCACGATCGCCCCGATGACGCTCAGAGTGATGGCCACCTTCATCCCCGCCATCAGGGCGGGAAGCGACGCGGGGATCTTCACCTGGCGCAGTATCTGGTTCGGCGTTGCGCCGATGGACCTGAGCAGCGCGACCAGGTTGGCATCCGCCGACCGCAGGCCGACCAGCATGTTGAGCGTGACCGGGAAGAAGGCCATGATCACGATCAGGGCGATCTTCGGTAGCAGGTCGTACCCGAACCACAGAATCAGCAGCGGCGCCAGGGCGATCTTCGGCACGTTCTGGAACAGCACGATGAGCGGGTAGCTTGCACGGCCGAACCAGGCGTAGCGGTCGACCAGCAGCGCAATCGCTATGCCCACCAGGCACGAGTACAGGAAGCCATACAGGATCTCCGCGCCCGTGACGAGCGAGGCCTGGAAGAGCTCTGCCTGCCGTTCCAACAGGACGGCCGCGATGTCCGTCGGCGCGGGCACGACAAACGCGGGCACTTGCAGAACGCGGACACAGGCCTCCCAGGCCGCCAGGACGATCAGCACGAGCACGATGCTGGGCATGGCCGAGCCGAGCGCGTGGCGGATTTTTCCCGGCAACCGGGGAACGGCTGGGACCTGCGGCTGTGTCTTGGCTTTCATGGTGCTACCCGCCGTCATGATGCGCTCCCCTGGGCGTGGCCCGTCTTGAGCAGCTGGCGAAGCTGATAGGACTTCTCATGGAATTCGGGCTTGGCGAACGTGGCCTCGCTGCGCGGGCCCGGCAGCGCGACCGGCAGGCAGTCGACGATGCGAGCGGGATTGGTGGCCATGACATAGACCCGATCCGAGAGGTAAACGGCCTCGTCGATGGAATGGGTGACGAAGACGATGGTCTTGCCGGTGCGCTCCCAGATGTCCAGCAGGAAGTCGCTCATGGTTTCGCGGGTGATGGCGTCCAATGCGCCGAACGGCTCATCCATCATCAATACCTCGGGATCCAGGGCCAAGGCCCGCGCGATGGAAACCCGCTGGCGCATGCCGCCAGACAGCTGCTTGGGATAGCGGTCGGCCGCATACTCCAGCCCGACGAGCCGCAGCATTTCGCGGCCGCGCTGGAGAATTTCCTGCCTGGGCCGGGCATGCACCAGGTGCATCAGCGAGCAGACGTTCTCGAGCGCCGTGCGCCAGGGCATGAGCGCGGCTTCCTGGAAGACCATGCCCACGCGGCGCTGGCGCACCGCTTCCGTGGGCGGGACACCGGCCACGCGGACGTCGCCGCCGGTGGGCGGCACCAATCCGGCAAAGACCTTCAACAGGGTGCTCTTGCCGCAGCCGGACGGGCCGATGATGGAGGTGAAGGATCCCTTCGCGATGTCCACGTCAATGTCGTTGAGCACCCGCACGCGTCCGGCGCGGGTGTCGAAGTCGACAGTCAGTCCGCGCGCGCGGATCTGGGAGTCGTCTGGCGGTTTGTGCATGCCGGTCTCCATGGCCGACCTCAACCGGCCGCGACGGCCGTGGCAAAGGCCGGCCTGTCCTCGACCCGTTTCATCCATGCCTTCAGGTTGGGCAATTCGGGTTTGGCGTGCGGGAACTTCAGGCAGCGCCGGACCAGCGGAGCCAGGCAGATATCGGCCAGGGAAATCTTGTCGCCCGCCACCCAGGTCTTGCCTGCGAGGTGGCCATCGAGCAGGGATAGCTCCGCGCCCAGCAGTTTCGTCGCAGCCTCGGTCAGCTCTTCGGGAGGCAGCTTGGCTTCCTTGAAACCCGCCAGGTATGCGACGTTCAGCGATGCCAGGGTCCAGTCCATCCAGCGCTCGACCTGGCTGCGGGCCGCCGGGTTGGCGGGATACAGGGTTTCGCCCTCGTGCGTGTTGGCGATGTAGCGCAGGATCGTGTGCGATTCCCAGATATGGAGGTCGCCGTCGCGCAGCGTCGGCACCTTCTGCGTGGGGTTGATGGCCTTGTATTCCCCGGTGAGCGTCGTTCCTTCGAACGTCTTGCCGTAGTCCTTGCGCAGGTACGGGACCTTCAGCTCCTCGAGCAGGAACAGCACTTTCTGAACATTGCCGGACGTGGCGCGGCCGAGAACTTCCAACATGATGCAACTCCCTTGAAATGTATTCGTTGTCTGATCGAGGTCAAAGCGGCTTGTAGGCCATGCATTCGATCTCTATCTTGGTGTCGATGACGGCGCGCGCTTCCACCGTGGTACGCGCCAGCATGCCGTCGGGGAAGTACTCCTTGAAGACGCCGTTGTAGCGGCCGAAGTCGCGCGCATCTTCCAGGTAGGTCGTGACCTTGACGACGTCCGCAAGGTCGCAGTCGGCGCTCTGCAAGGCGCGGCGCATCGCTTCGATGGTGCTGCGCGTCAGCTGTTCGATGGTCCCTTCCTGCATCACGCCGTTCTCATCCTTGGCGACCTGGCCGGACACGAAGACGAAGTCGCCCGCGCGCACGGCCGGATGGAAGGGAAGGTTGGGATTCTTCTTGCCGAAGGCTTGTTGTAGATATGCCATTTCAGTTTCCGTAGACGGAGCTTTCGATGATGTCCAGCCCGCGCTGCCTGTCCAGCAGATAGAGCAGGCCGCGCGAGTCGGTCGTAACGTCGTTCGACGAGACCCGCTCGAACCCGGCGGGCGTATCCGGCTCGTAATAGCCGACCTCCCTGGGCCTGAAGGGATCGCTGATGTCGACCAGCCGCAAGCCGCGGGCGAACCAGGCAAAGGGCAGGACGCTGCCCGTGAAGCGTTCGGCGGGCTGGTGACAGCCCGACATGGGCTCCTTGGGCGTGCCGTCGGGATCGACGCCATCGACCTGGAACGTCGAGACGGGAATGGGCTGGCGTTCATCGGTGATGTCGAACAGCCAGGTGAAGGCCGGCGCAGACGGGCGCAGCTTGGCGACGTCTTCATCGGCGACGACCAGGATCTGCCGGCCTTTCAGCAACATGGGAATTGGCAGGGCCGTGTGTGTCGGGTGGGGATGCGCCGGACCCGTGTTGAATTGGGATACCAGCTTGGGGCGCGACAGGTCCTCGATGTCCAGGATAAACATGCCGTGGTGCCAATAGGACACGTACAGCCTGTTCCCCATGCGCAGCGGGTGATGGCAGCGCGGCGGAACATAGTTGTCCCACGGATAGTCTTCGCCGGCCTGCATGTTCTGGCCGGGAATCCACCAGCTTCCCACTTCTTCGGGACGCGACGGTTCCTGCAGGTCCAGGATCTTCACGATATTGCCGATGAAGCCGGGAGCCGTAGGCGAAATGTAGGCATAGCGGCCGTCGAAGTCGTAGCGATGCACGCCTCCGCCCTCCGTTCCCGTCTTCCAGTGCTTGATGAGGCGGGGGCGGTCCGGACGGCTGACGTCGTAGATGCCCAAGCCGCCGCCAAAATCGTCCGCGCCGGCGCGGAACTTCTCGTAGTTGACGATCATCAGGCCGTCCTGGGCGCGCACCTTGTGCGAATGCCATCCCATCGGCACCTCGAGCGAGGCCAGCAGCCGGGGCCGCCGCGGATCTGCCACGTCATAGATGGAGGTGCCATAGGGCGGCCGCATATGGGACACGAACATCGTGTTCCCATCCACCCAGACCTGCCCGCCGCCCTCGCAGTCCACATGGGCGACCAACGAGGTATTCCAAGCTTTAGCCAAGACGGGTCTCCTCAGACCAACTCAATGAGGTCGCCCTGCGCGGTGCGGCCCCACTGATGGAAAAGCCCCATTGCGCGCAGCGCCGGCTCGTCGCTGGCGATGAAGAGGATCAATGGTTCGGTGTGGTCGTTGCGGTACTGGACCCAGGTGTCGCTGGGCACGGCCACGGTATCGAAGGGCTCGAGCGGGAAGCTCTCGTCGCCAATCGTCATCGCGCCTTGTCCGGAAAACGGAGCGACCAGGAGATTGGCCGTCTGTTTCAGCGGCAGGGTCTGTTCTCCGGGGCGGACCATTTGCATGAAGAAGGTCATCGTCCGGTACACCGGGCCGCCCCGCAACGGATGCGTATATTCAATGAGCAAGCCTTCGTGCGGAGATTCGTCCCAGTCCCGGAAGCGGTAGAGCAGCTCGCGCATGGCGTCGTAGCGATACACGAACATGGGCGACGAGTCGCCGCCGCCGCGCCGATGGTCGACAAAGCGGGGCGTCAGGCCTCCCACGCCATAGACCGTGCGCGAATACTCGGTCTGGAAGCGGGCGCTCTGCTTGCGCACGACTTCGCCGTTCTCCTGGTAGTCGTGCTTGAAGCTCAGCGCGTTGAGGTTTTCGACCAGCGGATAGTCAAGCACCGACAGGTTGATGGCGGGCTCGTTGCCGAGATTGCCATGGTTGTGCCAGGTGTCGCGCGGCGTGAGCACCATGTCGCCAGGCAGGAAAGTGATGTCTTCACCCTCTACGCCAGTAAAGTTCTGCCGGCCTGTCAGTCCAAAGCGGATGGCGCTCGCGGTGTGCGAGTGCGGCGGCATGATCTCGTTGGGATCGTTCTGACGGTACGCGGTGTAGAGGGTCGACACTGTCGCGCGGCGTGGGGCCAGGCCCGGATTGACCAGGATCAGTGAGCGCCGGTCGGTGTTTTCGGTCGAGATCAGCCGCGCCGATTCGGCAAGCAGGGGCTGGATGTCCTCTTTGTACGACCAGCGGAAGGGCAGGGCCTTGGGGCCGCTGACGAGCTGTTTGATGTCGTCGTGCGCCTCGTTCTCGCGCGCCCAGAACGGAAACATGGATCTCCGCTCGATCTGCTCATACATGGCCAACAAATCCGCTTCGCGAGTGCCGCTGACGGGACGGGTTCCGTGCATACATGTTCCCCTTGAAAGTTATTGATTAACCACATGGCGGAACAAATCTAATAACAACCAATGGTTGTGTAAACGGTATTTTTGGTTCGATATGGAAAACCCCTAAGCGTTAAGGGTGTCGTGTTTTTTAATAATAAAAAATCAATACAAAACAATGGGTTGTAAAAAAATAAGGCTTTATCTGAATTCACAACCGGTTGTTTATTTTCATTGCGACTTAACCGTTTTCGAATCTAAGATGGTTGCGAAAACATGACGCGAGGGAACAATGGCACGCACCCGCCAACCCGAGGTTTCCAATGACATACGCAGGTTGATTACGCAGATCCGAGCGCTGTTGGGCAAAGGAGAAGAACTGCCGTCCGAGCGGGTTCTCGCCGGGCAACTGGACGTCAATCGTCATCGTTTGCGCCTTGCCCTGGACAAGATGCGCGAGGCGTCCGAACTGCCGCGGCCCGCCATTCGCCGCAACGATCCGCCCATCCTCAAGGGCGATGTCGTGGTGCAGGAGACGAATGCGCTTGAGGTGATCGAGCTGCGCATGGTGCTGGAGCCGGCAATCGCGCGATTGGCCGCAATCCGGGCCTCGCCGGTGCAGATCGCCAAAATCCTGGAAGCCGCCACAACGCCATCAGGGGTTGCGCGCTCGACCGGGGATATCGCGTTCCACAAATTGCTGGCGGACAGCTCCGGAAACCAACTGGCGGCTAGCCTTTATGCGTTCTTGCGCCACGTCGGCGCGGACCTGCGCCTGCATATTCCCGCCACGACGCAAACCACGCGAGAGCGCATACAGATGCGCGACCAGGAACACCGCGCAATCGCGGAAGCCATTGCGAGTCGATCGCCGGATGCGGCCGAGCAAAGCATGCGCGTCCATCTGTGGCGTGTGCAGCGTGAGATCGCGGATCGTTTGAATCCGGTCGGAACGGGGGCGCAGACCTCTCTGGCGCCGCGCTCCTAGTCCGGATCCGTCTGCCGCAAGGTGTCCAGGAAGCGCAGCGCCGCCGCCGACAGGGACCGTTGGTTCTTGAGCAATATGCCGATGTTGCGTGATGCGGTGGGCGAGTGCAGCGCCACGCTGCGCAGCCGCGAGGTGTCCATCAGGCGCAGGGCCAGCTGCGGCACCGCCGCTATGCCCACGCCGGCAGCCACCATCGCGCCCACGACCGAAATGTTGTCGGACACGTAGTTCATTTCCGGCAGCCGGCCGGAGGCGGCCAGAATCTGGTCGGTGACCTGGCGGATGCTGCTGGCGGGGCCGCTCGCAACGTAAGGCCTGTCGGCGAAAACGCTCCAATCCACGCGCTTGCGTTGCGCCAGCGGATCGCCGATGGGGCAGATCAGCACGAAGTTCTCTTTCAGCAGCTGCGTGAATTGCACGCTTGCTGGTTGGTCGGGGACCTCGATGGAGATGCCGATGTCGGCATTGCCTTCCGATACTGCCTGCGTGATCTGGCGCGCGGAGACCGCGTGGATGTTCAGGCGCACCTGCGGGTGCGACTTCTGGAAGGCGCGCGTCGCCGCGGGCAGCAGGGCGGAGGCGACGGAGGGGAGGGCCCAGATGTTGATGCTGCCCCGACGGCCCGCGATGAATTCGGACAGATCGCTAAGCGAATCGCGGAATTCCGACAGCATCCGCATTGCAATCGGCACCAGTTCCGCGCCGGCGGAGGTCAGCGCCACGCCATGCTTGTCGCGGTCGAACAGCTTGGCGCCGAGCTTCTGTTCCGCCGCCTGCACGCGCCGGCTGAGCGCCGGCTGGGAAATAGGCACACGTTCGGCGGCCATGCGGAAGTTGAGCGTTTCCGCCACCAACAGCACCGCCTCCAGTTCGGAAATGGTCAGGGTCATGGTCGACGTGATGCGTTTAAGTTATTACGAAGATATAAATATATCAATTTTCAGATCAGGTTGGCCGCAGCATACTAGGCCGCAAAGTAGCAATACGGACGGAGACAGACATGAAAGAACCGCGCAAGCGGCTGCGTATCGGCGTAGGCGCCGGCATGGCGGACGACCGCATCGGTCCGGCCATGCCGCTGCTGGAAGGCTGCGATATCGACTACCTGGTGTGCGAATGCCTGGCCGAACGGACCATCGCGCGCGAAACGCTGTCGCGCAAGCATGACGGCGCTCACGGCTACAACCCGATGCTGGAGGAGCGCATGCGCGCCTTCCTGCCAGCGTGCCGGGAGAAGGGCGTGAGGTTGGTGTCCAATATGGGCGCGGCCAATCCGGCCGGCGCCGCACAGGCCGCGCTGGACATTGGCCACGCCTTGGGATGGCAGGAACTCAAGTGCGCCGCCGTAGTCGGCGACGACGTGGCCGACCGAGTGCGCCTGCATCCCGAACTGCGCCTGCTGGATCGCGATCTGCCGCTGGAAGCGATCCTGCCGCAACTGGCGTCGGCAAATGCCTACCTGGGGGCCGACGTGGTCCGCGATGCGCTGGCCACCGGCGCGCACGTGGTGCTGACGGGGCGGGTCGCCGATCCCTCGTTGTTTCTGGGCGTGGCCCTGCATCATCATGGCTGGAACTACGAGGACCTGCCCAAGCTGGCGGCGGGCACCATCATGGGCCACCTGCTGGAGTGCTCCGCGCAGATCACCGGCGGCTATTTCGCCGACCCGGGCAAGAAAGACGTTCCTCGCCTGGCCGAGCTGGCTTATCCCTATGCCGATCTTTACAGCGACGGCGAACTGTATATCGGCAAGCCGGCTGGCTCGGGCGGCCGCCTCGACCGCATGACCTGCACCGAGCAGGCGCTGTATGAAATCCACGATCCCGCGGCCTACGTCACGCCAGATTGCGTGCTGAGCCTGGAAGGCCTGCATTTTGAAGAGCAGCACGCGGACCGGGTGGCCGTGCGCGGCATGCGCGCCGCGCCGCGCACCGATAGCTACAAGGTCGTGGTCGGCTACTTCGATGGATGGATAGGCACCGGCGAGGTCGCCTATGCGGGCGTGAACGCGATCGCGCGGGCGCGCCTGGCGGCCGACACGGTGAAAGAGCGGTTCCGGCTCGACGGCGGCGCGGCCAGCGAGATCCAGGTAGACCTGATCGGCGTGAGCAGCCTGCATGGCGATCATCCGGAGGCCGTCGCCGGTCATCCCTACGAAGTCCGGTTGCGCGTGGCGGCCCGCTGTCCCGACAAAAAGAGCGCCCATTTGCTGGGTGACCACGTGCGGCAGCTGAACATGCAAGGGCCTTACGGCGCAGGCGGTCCCGTCAACCTGGGCGCCAAGGAGGTCATTGCCGTGGATGCCCTGTTGATTCCGCGGGACTGGGTCACGCCCGAAGTCATTACGGTGGGAGCTTGACCATGAGCATTCTGGTTCATGACCTGGCGCATGCGCGCGCCGGCGACAAGGGAAATACCTCGAGCATTGCCGTCATTGCCTACGACGAGGACGCCTGGCGCCTGCTGCGCCAGGGGCTCACTGCCGAGCGCGTAGAGCAGGCCTTTGCGCATTTGGGAGCAGGGAAGGTCAGGCGCTATGAGGTCGAAAGCCTGAGGGCGCTGAACTTCGTCATTCCGAACGTGCTTGCTGGCGGCGTCACGCGTTCGCTGCGCCTGGATCCCCATGGCAAGTCGCTCAGCTCGTTGATGCTGGGAATCGAACTCCCGGCCAGCCTACCCCAGTCCTGAAAGGAGCCGCAATGTACCCTCCCGCTGAGCCCATGGGCACCGAGGTCTACGCCCGGCTGCCCGAGTCCCTGCACCTGACCGAGCAGGCCTCGACCTGGCTGGCCGCGCGCCACGTGAAGATGCACTCCTTTCTGGAGGGGCCTTCCTTCGATCGCTCGGGCAATCTCTGGTGCGTCGATCTGGCGCATGGACGCATCCTGCGCGTGGATCCGGCAGGTAATTTCGAGGTCGTCGTCAGTTACGAAGGCGAACCCAACGGCCTGAAGATCCACCGCGATGGCCGCATCTTCGTCGCCGACCATCTGCATGGCCTGATGCTTCTGGACCCCGAGGCCCGCAGCATCCGGCCTTACTTGCAGCACGTGCGGCGGGAAGGCTTGAAGGGGCTGAACGATCTGTTCTTCGCGTCCAACGGCGACCTCTACTTCACCGATCAGGGTGAAAGCGCCTTGGAAAATCCCACCGGCCGCGTGTTCCGCCTGCGCGCCGACGGCAAGACGGTGGACCTCATCATGGACGGCCTGGCAGGCCCCAACGGTCTGGTCATGAACAAGGCCGAGAACGTGCTTTACGTGGCCATCACGCACGACAACGCCATCTACGCGCTGCGGCTGGAGCCGGATGGCCAGATGAAGAAGGCCAGCCGTTTCATCCAGCTATCGGGCAGCACGGCCGGGCCGGACGGCATGGCCCTGGACGAGGCCGGCAACCTGGCCATCGTCCACGCGCAGGCGGGCACCGTATGGCTGTTCAGCCCGCTGGGCGAACCCCTCTACCGCATCCGTTCCTGCGCGGGCCTGCGCACCACCAACGTCGCTTTCGGCGGCGAGGACGGGCGTTCCTTGTTCATCACCGAAGCGGAGCAGGGCGTCATTCTGCGCGCCCGGCTGCCGCATCCCGGCAAGCGGATGTATTCGCACCGGGACTGAGCCGCGCGCCACGAACACGATCCGCATAAAAAACCACCATCCATGGGAGACAACATCATGATTCCTTTCCGATTGATCGCCGGCCTGGCCCTGGGCCTGGCCGCCGTCACAGGTGCGCAGGCCGCCGATGCCTACCCCGCGCGCCCCATACGCCTGATCGCCACCTTCGGCCCTGGCAGCTCCATCGACATCATTGCGCGGCTGGTGGCCAAACCTCTGGCCGAGCAGCTGGGCCAGCCGGTAATCGTCGAGAACAAGCCGGGCGCCGGCGGCGACCTGGCCACCGACATCGTCGCCAAGTCCGGCAAGGACGGGTACACCATCGGCTTCGCCTCGGCCGGGCCGATCACGGTCAATCCCAATGCCCGCAGCAAGATGCCCTACGACCCGCTCAAGGATCTGGCGCCGGTTGCCCTGGTGGCGACGGGACCGAACGTCATCCTGGTCAACCCGTCGATTCCGGTGACCAACCTGAAGGAGCTGATTGCCTACATCAGGGCCAATCCGAACAAGGTCAACTACGCCTCGGCTGGCGTGGGCACCAGCGGTCATATCGCCGGCGAGCTATTCCAGCACTTGTCCAAGACCGAAATCCTGCACGTGCCCTACAAGGGCAACAGCGATGCGATTACGGACACCCTGGGCGGGCGCACCCAGATGGTCATCAGCGGCGTCCCGCCCATCCTGTCGTTCGTGAAGTCCGGCCAGCTGCGCGCCCTGGCCGTGGCCGATACCAAGCGTTCGCCCTTGCTGCCGGACGTCCCCACTGTTGCCGAAGCCGGACTGCCCGGTGCGGAGAGCGTCGCCTGGTATGGCATCGTCGCGCCTGCCGGCACGCCGCAGGCGATCCTGGACCGTCTCCACGACGAAATCGTCAAGGCCGTGAACAACCCGGAAACCCAGGAGAAATTCGCCGGCCTCGGTATCGTTCCTTCGGCGGACAGCCGGGCGGACTTTGGCAAGCGCATGGCGGACGAGTACGTCCGTTTCAAGGAATTGTTCAAGCAGATCAACCTGGTCATGGATTGACGGAATCATGTCACGCACCGTAATCGTTACTGGCGCCAGCGGGCTGGTCGGCTCCGCTGCCGTCGATTCATTCCTCAACGCGGGCTGGGAAGTCATCGCGGTTTCCCGCCGGCGTCCGGAGATCATCAGCCAACGGCCCTACACCCATCTGCCGGTCGATCTGCAGGACGCGCAGGCGTGCCGCCGCGCCTTCGGGGACATGCCTGAAGCCACGCACGTTTTCTATGCGGCCGTCTATGAGAAGCCAGGGCTCATCGCCGGCTGGCGGGATCCTGAGCAGATGGCCACCAACCTGGGCATGATCAGGAACGTCATCGAGCCGTTGGCCGCCAGCGGCCGGCTGCGGCATGTCAGCGTGCTGCAGGGTACCAAGGCCTATGGCGTACACCTGCATCCCATCCGCACGCCGGCGCGCGAACGCCAGCCGCGGGACGATCATCCGAACTCGTACTGGTTCCAGGAAGACTACATCCGGGAAAAGGCCGCGCAGTCCGGCTTTGGCTGGACGATATTCCGTCCCACCATCGTGCTGGGCCCCAATGTGGGCGTGGCCATGAACACGGTGCCGGTCATAGGCGTCTACGCGGCAGTGTGCCGCGCCGAAGGCAAGCCGTTCTGCTATCCCGGCCACATTTCCTATCCGCGTGAAGCCGTGGACGCGCGCCTGATCGGCGATGCAGGCGTCTGGGCGGCGGAGAATCCGGCGTCGTGGAACGAGCACTACAACCTTACCAACGGCGAAGTGTTCAGCTGGCATGACCTATGGCCGTCCCTGGTGGAGTTCCTGGACGTTGAAGCGGGCCCGGACCAGCCCCTGCGCCTGGCCGAATATCTGCCCAGCCGGGCGGACCTGTGGAACGAGATCGTCAAGCAGCATGGCTTGCGGCCCTTGACCATGGCGCAGATTCTTGGCGAATCCCATTACTCCGCCGACGCCCGTTTCGGCTATGGCCTGAAGACCCCGCCCGCGCCCGCATTTGTCAGCACGGTCAAGATCAAGCAGGCGGGCTTCACGCAAACCTACGACACCGAGGCATGCGTGAAGCACTGGCTGGGGGTACTGATGGAGCGCAAGATCATTCCGTTCTCCCAAACGAGTGTCGCAGGCCGCGTTTGAGCGTTGATCGCGGCGAGCCGGAGTTGCGCTTGCGGTGCACGAATGCGGAGAAATCGCGAGGCCCGCGTTGCAAACCGAAGCTTCCCTGGCTTGCCAACTGACCTATCCTGATCTTTCTGGCCCGCTGGGGCCGCTTTCCGAAGGGTCAGCGCATGCTGGATCATGTCGAAATTCACGTGAGCGACTTCGAGCGCAGCCGGACGTTCTACCGCAGCGCGCTCGCGGCGCTAGGCTACATACCGCGCAAAGTGCTCGCGACCGGGATGGGCTTCGGAGTAGGCCAGCCTCAAGAGTCTGAAGACCCGGGCGGCGAATTCTGGATCCATCAGGGCACGCCCAGCACCCCGCGCGTGCATCTGGCTTTTCGCGCCCGCAGCCGTGCCGAGGTCGATTCCTTTCACCAGGCGGCGCTGGCGGCTGGAGCGCGCGATAACGGCGGGCCTGGCTTGCGTCCGCAATACCACCCGCATTATTACGGCGCGTTCATCCTGGACCCGGATGGCTACAACATAGAAGCGGTGTGTCACCGCCCGGTCTGATCCGCGTACTTCCCAGTATTGGCACCGCAGCGTCAGCATGACGCTGCGTCTCCATGTGCAGAGACGAGCGCAAGATGCGTGCGCAATGCCGGGCCTCGCGCGCCAAAGCCAAAAGGCGAACTATATTCCTGCGGCCCAGGGTTTGAGTACTGCAAATTAAGTTCGCCTTTTTTTGTATAGGGCATGAGGGAAATCTATGCGTTGCTCAAAGTTCGCCTTTGGCAAAGCCGGCGCAGAAGAGGTGGATTTGCTTATGTGAAAGTTCGCCTCTTACAGGCGAACCACGCATACAGACTCCCGTCGTGCCCTCGGCCTTCTACTTGGAGACGGTCAGGCGCAGCGTCGCATCGGCATTTCCGCCGAACGCAGGAGCGATACATGAGAGATCCATTTAGCCGTCATTCTTCAGCAAGTCGGCAAATCGCTCACCGTCGATAAAGCTCGCGCGCGACCTCTGGCCCGACGGTACGATGCTGTGCCCAACATTTGCACTGGACGATCCACGATTTGTTGTCCCCGTCCACGGCATAGAGATCGACACCTCCATCTCCGTCCCTGTTTGCCGATTGGTGGACCGTGCAAAAGCAGGCCGGGAATGCAGAATCGTAAGTGTCCGCTGCGATATCCCTCTGAATCGCCGACGGAGTACCAAATCCGGCGTCCCAGGTGTATGCGGGTGCTGGATTACGAGAGAAAACCGCCGCGCGCTTGGGGAACCGCTTGTAAGGCGCGCATACGGTCGGTTGCTCAACTGCGATACGCGTCGTTTTTGAATCGATGGGAACTCCGTTGAGCACCTCCCATCGTCGCGCGAGGCCGCCCCGTGCGAGCACGAGCTCGAACTGTTCGGGTCGCATGAGAGACCGGTAGATGACAAATCTGCCGCCGTTGCTCGCCACCGTAATGCCTCTTAAAGGGTCGTGCGCCGGTTGCTAGGGCTGCGCGGTCACATGCTTCCGAACTGCGGCCGCAGATACGCCAACGGCTTTCACCACGTCCTATCGGTCGTGAATGTTCGAGATCGCCCACTGCGCGCCGCTGACTACCTTTTCCAGCTCGTCCGAGTACAAGGGCACTGATACGCCCAACCCTGGTCTCGCACGAGCCGACCAAGCCGCAGCGGTGGTTGCGCCGAAGCCGTTGTGGAGGTAGTCCGTGAAGATCTTGCCGACGCGGTTCGTGGGGCCGTGCTTGGAAAAGAATAGGTGCGGCGGGCGCCCGTACCAAGGTTTTGTTTTTCCATTAGCAGTCGGAGTCGAACACGTTCAGGTCTGGCGCACAGGCGGACAGCAACTGTGCATCAAGCTCCGCCGCTTGGCGCTGATCCAAGATGAAGACCGTTACGTTTGCCTGTTCATCCGGCGGCAACTCGGCCAAGGGTAAGTGTTCGACCCGCATTACGACGGCACCCGTCGCGCCGGTAAGCTTGCCCACCTCGGTAAGAACTGCGCGGCAGATTTTGCCCTGTGTCGGTTCCTTCATGCCCTGGCTCCCTGGTTTCGTCCGCATGGAGACGATGTCACAGCTCAGGCAAGTAGCATGCCTACCGAGCCTATAGGGGGCCCCTCGGCTTTTCTGACCTAACTGTTTCCCAGGGCCTGCCGCACCTCGCCCGAGAGTCGAGTTGAACCGCAGATATCTACGGTTTAGGCGATGTACCAGTCCGGACGACTGTGCCGTCCGGTAGTTGGTACTGCCCGTAGCCCAGCCAACCTACGGCCTGACCATCGGGAAGGCAGCAATAGAAAAATGCTCCGTCGCCTTTGTCCCCGGGTAGGGCGCGGGCCCGTCGCTCGATTCGATATCTCGTACCATCGTCCGCAATCGCCACCACTGCAATGGGACGCTTTACTTGGTTTGCCGGCATTTGGCATCTCCTATTTTTTTACTTGGGATGAGCCGATAAGTTTCGCGCCCTGCGCTCAGCGATGTAAATCCATCCTTTAGTCACATCTACCTTCGACTGTTATCTGTTGCTGTCGCGTGGTGGAAACGAGTGCCGCACCGGGGAGGCCGAGAAGCCTTTGACGACCCCACTTGCACCGCATGCGCAGGGGCCCGACCGCGAGCAGGCCTTTTCCTCCACTCCAGCCATTACGTGGAAAATTCAAAACAGCAGCGCTAATAATGCAACCCGGACGTTTTTATGGCGCGCTATTTCTTTGCACCGCTTCCGGCTAACAGGGATCGCAGCAGTTTGCGGAACTTACGGGGGACGGACAGTATTTAAATACTAGTTTGCTAGTACCTCTTGATGTGGTGTCAAGCTGAGAGTAATTTTCGAACCACGCTTGATGTGACCGTAATCGCTGGAATGCCAGTCACCACCAGCGCGAATCGCCACGTCTTAGTTTGGCACCCGCGGAGCAACCTCTTTCCGCGAGTATCCGTTTTCATTGACCGTTGTAATCGTGCATCGGAGGCTCCAATGAATACCCGCGATACGTCTCACTTAGCTAGTCTTTCTCCGTTCGAACTGAAGGACGAGTTGATCAAATTGGCAGGAAGCGTCACCAACAGGCTGATGCTCAATGCAGGCAGGGGAAACCCGAACTTTCTTGCGACCATTCCCCGGCACGGTTTCTGGCAGCTCGGACTTTTTGCCATGGTCGAGTCCGAACGGTCGTTTTCATATCTTGCCGAGGGCGTCGGAGGATTTCCGCGGCGCGCGGGCATCGAAGAACGCTTCGATCTCTTCGCCCGCAGCCATGCTGACGTGCCCGGTGTGAAATTCCTCGCCAGCGCCGTGTCATTCGTGCGGGATCAGCTGGGATTGGACGGAGGCGATTTTCTCTACGAAATGTGCGCCGGCATCCTGGCCTGCAGCTATCCCGTGCCGGATCGGATGCTGAAGTTGTCGGAAGAAATCGTGAAGCAGTACATCAGGAAGGAAATGATCGGCGGCCATCCGTTCGCGGGCGATTTCGACCTGTATGCCGTCGAGGGTGGCACGGCTGCCATGACATATCTGTTCAACTCGATGAAGATCAATCGCTTGCTGAGGGCGGGCGATGTCATTGCGCTGGGCAAGCCGATTTTCACGCCCTACATCGAAATCCCCGAATTGTCGGAGTTCGGCCTGACTGAACTGGCCATCGATGCCGACGGCGCGCATGGCTGGCAGTACCCGGAAAAGGAACTGGACAAGTTGCGCGACCCGAAGGTGAAGGCGTTCTTCCTGGTTAATCCCAGTAATCCGCCGTCGGTCAAGGTTAGCGACAAGAGTCTTCAATACCTGGCGAGCATCGTGAAAGAGCGGCCCGATCTGATCCTCCTGACGGACGACGTGTACGGGACATTCGCGGACAACTTTGTCTCGCTATTTGCACTGTGTCCTCGCAACACGCTGCTGGTTTATTCATACTCGAAATATTTCGGTGCGACCGGCTGGCGTCTTGGCGTGATTGCGGCTGACAAGTCGAACGTCTTTGACGAAAAAATTGCGCAACTGCCGCAGGAAGAGCGTGACTCATTGAACAAGCGCTACGCGTCGATTACGACCGAGCCCGAAAAGCTGCCCTTCATTGACCGCATCGTGGCAGATAGCCGCACCGTCGCACTCAACCACACGGCCGGTCTGTCCACGCCCCAGCAAGTGCAGATGGTGCTCTTTTCGCTTTTCTCGCTCATGGACACCGCCGAAAGCTACAAGCACGCCATGAAGCGGTTGATCCGCGGACGCAAGGCAGCGCTATACCGGGGCATGGGTGCAGCGCCGGGCGAGGTCGATGAGAACGTGGTCGATTACTACACGCTGCTGGACGTGGAGCATATGAGCCGGGAAGTTGGCCCCGATTTCGTGAAATGGCTGCTGGCATCGATCAAACCCCACGAAATGCTATTCAGACTGGCAGAGGAAACGGGCGTCGTGCTGCTCCCGGGCAAGGGTTTCGGGACGCAGCACCCCTCGGGTCGCGTGTCGCTCGCCAATCTGAATGAGCAGGACTACGTGAAGATTGGCCAGTGCGTTCGCAAGCTGCGCGACGAATACCTGGAGCGATACCGGCAGCAAAAGGGCGGAGCAGGAAAATCAAGCTAGCAACGGGCCGACCGCATGACAAGAAGCGTTCCATCAAGGAATCGTTAAGGAGAAAGTCATGGACTGGTTTGTTGCGACATTGAAAGCCTACCCAGAGATTTCCATCTTTCTGGCACTGGGCTTCGGATACTGGATCGGCGGCAAGAGCTTTAAAGGCTTTAGCCTCGGCGCTGTGACGTCGACTCTGCTGGTCGCAATCGTCATCGGCATCCTCGGGGTCAAGATTTCCCCCAACGTGAAGTCGGTGTTTTTCCTGATGTTCCTCTTTGCCGTCGGCTATGGGGTCGGGCCGCAGTTTGTGCGTGGCATTGCCAAGGATGGCCTGCCGCAGGCGATCTTTGCCGTGGTCATGGCGCTGCTCTCACTGGGAGCTTCAATCGTTGCCGCGATGATTGCCGGATACGACCTTGGTTCCGCAGCCGGGCTCTTCGCAGGGTCGCAAACCATTTCAGCGTCGATGGGCCTGGCAACCGATGCAATCAATCGACTGGGCCGCCCGCCAGAAGAAACGCAGGCGTTGCTGGATGCCATGCCGATAGCCTATGCCGTGACGTATATCTTCGGCACGGTGGGCTCGGCGATCATTCTGGCGCAGATCGGCCCCAAACTGCTTGGCATTGATCTGGTGGCGGCATGCAAGGCATATGAACAAAAACTCGGTGCGGGCCAGGGCTCGGCGGACGCGACCCAGTGGTACGAGTTCGAGGTCCGCGCGTACGCGATCGCTGACAACAGTCCTTTCATCGGCAAGTCGGTAGGCGAAATTGAAGCAGGCACGCAGGCCGGATTCCGGGCCTTCGTCGAAAGGATCCGGCGAGGTGGAAAAATCATCGAAATCGACCAGGCAACCGTCATCGAACCTGGAGACATCGTCGCGGTGGGCGGCAAGCGCGATCAGATGATCGCGCGGCTTGGCCCCAGCGGACGGGAAGTGGAAGACGCCGAACTGCTGGACATCAAGACCGAGGGTGTCGATATTTACGTCTCTAACAAGAAGGTCGATGGCAAACCGCTGGAGGAACTGGCGCACTGGCCTGGGGCGCGCGGCGTGTTCTTGAAGAAGATCCGGCGCGGGCCGACTGAGACGGTGATCCCCATCCTGCCCAAGACGGAACTGTTCCGGGGCGACGTCATTACAGTGGTTGGGCGGACACAGGACATCAATGCCGCGGCCAAGAACCTGGGCTATGTCGACCGGCCTACGACGGTGACGGACGTCGCCTTTGTGTCGCTGGCGATCACCGTCGGCGCGCTTATCGGCGCGATCGTGATCAACGTCAGCGGCATTCCGCTGACCATTTCGACGGCTGGCGGCGCGCTTATTGCCGGCATCGTGTTTGGTTGGTTTCGCGCGATTCACCCGACCTTTGGACGCATTCCCGAGCCGACGCTGTGGTTCATGAACTCCGTTGGCCTGAACGTGTTCATAGCCGTTGTGGGGATTTCCGCTGGGCCGGGCTTCGTCGCCGGTTTGCAGAAGCTGGGCATCAGTCTCTTTTTATGGGGCATCTTCGCGACGACGGTGCCGCTGCTTCTGGGCATGTTCATCGCCAAATACATTTTCCGCTTCGATCCGGCCCTGATCCTAGGTATCTGTGCGGGATCGCGCACCACCACCGCAGCGCTCGGCATGGTGTGTGAAGTCGCCAAGAGTCAGGTTCCGGGGCTGGGATATACGGTGACCTACGCCGTCGGCAATACCCTGCTGACGATTTGGGGAATGGTAGTGATCATGATTCTTGCATAAGGACATTGCGAGCCCGGACCGCGTGGCCAGTGGGCTTGCGCCGACATTCAGGGGGTAGCCATGACTACCGAGACTCACGAGAGCCAACAGCTCGACCATCTGTTTTCCATCTCGGCCGCCCGATTGGACCGATGGCGCGACCTGAACGCCAAGGCGCAGACCTGGGCCGCCGAGATGCGCAGCGGCAAGGGCTCGGGCGGGGCCGGCCCGGTACTGGATGCGTTGCGCGACCTGCGCCCGATGGAGAGCTATTTTGCGTATCCCGGTGCGCAGTTGCTGAGCACGCTCGACGACCGGATCGCCGACGGTGACGCGATGGGCGCCGCGCGATTGGTGCTGCGCATGAGCAACGCGCTGCTGTCGGGCAGCTATCGCTACGACGAGGGCGAGTGGGACGCAGCCGAGGAATCGGGCGCCGATGGGCCCGACCGCACGCCGCCCGGGATGGCCGGCAGCCTGGCACGGCGGCCGTACTTCGAGGCGCTGTTCGTAAGCCCGGCACCACCGGCGCGCGCGGCGGCGATCTGCCGTGAGATTCGTGAACTGCGGCGTCACGACGACACGATGATCTACGAGCCCGTCATGGTAGGCAGCGTCGAGGACGCGCTGCTGGCGACCATCCTGAATGGCAAGCTCGAGGCCGTGGTCATCTATGACGGCATTCCCGTTCCGTCCAAACATGATGCCTCGCTGCTGCGGGATTACCTGTCCGTCTATCAGCACCTGGACACCACGGTCGACTCGCCGCGCGAGATCGGCGTGAAACTGGCTCGGCTGATTGCCAACATCCGGCCCGAGTTGGACATCTATCTGCTGACGGACCGCAAGGTCGAGCAGCTCGCTGGCGACCCCAGTGCATCGGCAATACGGCGCGTGTTCTATGAGGTCGAGGAACCCATGGAGGTGCACCTGAATATTCTGGAGGGCGTGCGGGAACGTCAATCCACGCCGCACTTCGACAACCTCAAGCAATATGCCGCCAGGCCGATCAGCACCTTCCATGCCCTGCCGATCGCCCGTGGCAAGTCGATCATTAAGTCCAACTGGATCCGCGACTTTGGTGAGTTTTACGGGTTGAACCTGTTCCTGGCGGAAACATCCGCCACGACCGGTGGGCTGGACAGCATGTTGGAGCCTACGGGCAACATCAAGGTCGCACAAGAAAAGTTCGCGCGCGCGGTCGGCGCGGACCACGTATTTTTCGTCACGAACGGCACGTCGACGTCCAACAAGATGGTTTATCAGGCGGTGACCAAGCCGGGCGACATCGTCATCGTGGATCGCAACTGCCACAAGTCGCACCACTACGGAATGGTGCTGTCTGGCGCGCAGCCGCTCTATGTGGAAGCATTCCCGATGACGGAGTACTCGATGTACGGGGCGGTCCCACTGCGCACCGTCAAGCAGGCGCTGTTGGACCTGAAGGCTGCGGGTCGCCTTGACAAGGCGGCCATGGTCACGCTGACCAATTGCACCTTCGATGGCCACATCTACAACACCCGCCGCGTCATGGCCGAATGCCTGGCTATCAAGCCGGACCTGATCTTCCTATGGGATGAAGCGTGGTTCGGATTTGCGCGCTGGTCGCCGTTCCTGCGCATGCGCACCGCCATGGGGGCTGCGGCGGCGTTGCACGAGTGGCGAGACGATCCCAAGGCGCAGGAAGCTTGGGATGCCCAGTGCCGCGAACTCGGCGAAGACCTCGACCCCAAGGATCCGCGCCTGCTGGACCGGGAGTTGACGCCGAATCCGCGGACGATGCGGATACGCGTCTACGAGACGGACTCCGTGCACAAGTCCATGTCCAGCCTGCGACAGGGGTCGATCGTGGCGGTGCGCGACGAAGACTACGAGCATCACGTGTCGGCATTCCGCGAGGCGGTGTTCATTCATGCGTCGACGTCACCCAATGCGCAGATCATTGCGTCCCTGGACGTTGCGCGCCGGCAGATGGAGCTGGAAGGCTACGAACTGGTCATGCGCGCCATCGAGGTCGCTTTGGCCATCCGGCGCGAGGTCGCCAAGCATCCGGTGATTTCCAGGTACTTCAGTGTCCTGGGAGCCGACAGGATGATCCCCGAGGAGTTCCGGGCTTCCGGCTTTACCGACTTCCTAGCGCCGGGCATGAACTGGCTGACCGCGGCCAAGGCCCTCAAGGACGATGAGTTTTGCCTGGACCCCACACGCCTGACGTTGGTGTGCGGCACGGCGGGGTATGACGGAACTGCGTTTAAGAACTTGCTGGCCTCACGCTATAACATCCAGCTTAACAAGACGTCGCGCAACAGCGTGCTGCTGCAAAGCAATATCAACAACACGCGCAGCGACGTCGCGTCGCTCATCAAGGTGCTGCTTGAAATCTCGGAAGAGATTGAAACGCGGCTGAAGGAGTCCGGTGAAGCCGGCCGGGCTGCCTTTGCGGAAAAGGTACGGAGTTTGATGGAAGATGTGCCAGATCTGCCCAATTTCAGCCATTTTCACGATGGGTATCGCGACGATCCTGGCAGCATCACACCGGAAGGTAATGTGCGCGCCGCGTTCTTCGCCGCGTACAACGAAGCGGACTGCGAATATCTTCCGCTAGCGAGCCCGGATCTGGACAATCGTCTGGAAGCGGGGCCGGCCCTGGTGTCCGCCAATTTCGTAATTCCCTATCCGCCCGGCTTTCCCATCATGGTTCCGGGGCAAGTCATCGACTCACATACCATCGAGTTCATGCGCAAGCTCGACGTGAAGGAGATCCACGGTTACAACGCCGCGCGAGGGCTCAAGCTCATAAAGCCTTCTGCCATTGGCGTTTGATCATCCTTCGAGAGTATCGCTGGGCTGGATGGATCCCAAAGGGCTTCGACTTCGCTGTGCCGTTGATCAGCCATGTGAAGAACCGGAGCGTGCGCGTAAGACGAAGGGGCTTTCCATGAAGAGAACACTATTGGCAGCAGCGGTCTTAACAGGATTTTGCGGTGCCGGCCAAGCCGCAGATTCTGTGACGCTGTACGGCTTGATCGATGCTGGACTCGGTTACGAAAAGGTGAAGTTCAACGACAATTCGCAAAGCCGATTTGGCGCGGTGCAGGGCGTAAGCAGCGGGTCGCGCTTTGGCCTGCGCGGCATAGAAGACCTGGGCGATGGCCTGCGCGCCGTGTTCACGTTGGAAGGCGGGTTCGGTCCTCTAAACGGCAACTCACAGCAAGGCGGCCGCCTCTTTGGTCGCCAGGCCACCGTGGGCCTGGACAGCGATTCATGGGGCCGCCTGGAATTAGGCCGCCAGACAAACCTGGCGTCCAAGTACTTTGGCTCTATCGATCCGTTCGGGCTTAGCTACAACACCGCCAATATGGGCACCACGTTCGGTAGTGCGAACACGATGCGGCTGGACAACATGGTCATGTACCAGACCCCGAGTATGAGCGGCTTCAAAGCCGGCATCGGCTACTCGTTCAGCGCCGACGACACTGTCAGCGACACGACGCAGACTGGCTTTGCCACGGGCAACAACAACCGCGTTATCACCGCTGGCGTGCAATACGTCAACGGACCGCTGAATCTGGCCGCTTCGTATGACCGCTTCAATCCCTCCAACAATAGCGTGGGTGGCAAGAACGCCGCGCGCATCCAGGAATACATCATCGGCGGTTCGTACGATTTTGAAGTTGTGAAGTTGGCCGCCGCGTTCGGCCAGACCCGCGACGGCTGGTTTGTCGGCCAGAACATGGGCACTACGCCCGAAGGCATGAACAACCTCGGCACATTCAAGCTGGCCGATGGCTTCCGCGCGAATTCGTACATGATTGGCGCGACCGTGCCGCTCGGCCGCCACGCCGTGTTCGGCTCTTGGCAGCGCGCTACTGCCAGCAATGACAAACTGACGGGCGACGACGCGACGTTTAACGTCTACAGCTTGGGCTACACCTATGACTTCACCAAGCGCACTAACCTTTATGCGTACGCCTCGTACGGCGACAACTATGCGTTCCAGCGCGATGCGACAGACACCGCCGTCGCTTTCGGCTTAAGGCACCGTTTCTAACCGATATTGGCGGAAATTGTCACCGGGTAGGCGTCGCCATAGCCAGGCTTCTGGCATTCAACAATCGTCAGTGGAGGCCCCTCATGGCAGAGTTCATTGAAGCTAACCTTGATACGCTGTACACCTTGGCACAGGTTCGCGCAGAAAGCTATCTGCGGGCAGCGGAGACGAAAATCGATGCTGTCTTCGGCAGCGGTTACGCCAAAGAGAATCCAGAGTTAGTGGCAGCTTTTATGAAGACCGCGTCCGATGAGTTCACGCGCACCGCAACGGCAAAGGTCCTGCAGAACATAGGGTACGCCTTGGATTCAATTGCGGAAGCTCTACGAGCCTCGGGCTGATGAGCCGTCCAAATGCGGGCACGCCGTTCGTTGCGTAACCAGTAGCCCGCCCGGCCTTTACGGCGTCTTCATTGCACACATCTAAATTCCTATCTATGTGCAGGTTTATCGCGAAAAGCTCCGAAGGAGAGCCCCATGATCCATGATTTTTCCTCCCATTGGCGTACTGGCTTCGCTATCTTCACTATCAGCGCAGCTGGCCTGCTAGTTGCAGGCTGTACCACGACTCCGCCGTCTAAACCGTCTGCTCCGGCGCAGACCGATACTCGGCAAGCATTGGACAAGGCGGCCAGCGCAACCTTGGACAAACTTTATGAAGCCGCGCCGTCGTCCAGGGAACTCGTGGCGCGCGCCCGAGGTGTACTGGTTTTCCCCGACGTACTCAGCGGTAGTTTCATCATCGGCGCGGAGCACGGGAAGGGAGTGCTCCGCGTGGGCGAGTCGGCGGTGGCCTATTACCGAACCACGTCCGGCTCGATCGGCTTTCAAGCCGGCGCGCAATCAAAGGCTATGGTGCTGCTGTTCATGACGGATGATGCCCTGAATAAATTTCGCAGCAGTAGCGGGTGGACCGTGGGGGCAGATGCCACGGTGGCTATCGTGAATGTCGGTGCCAACGGACGCATCGATACCAACACGGCGAAGCAGCCGATCGTTGGATTCGTAATGAATAATGGCGGCCTCATGGCTGGCGTATCGCTCGAGGGTACTAAAATCTCGAAGTACGAACCCTGATGGCAGAAGATGATGCTCCGCGCCGTGGAGACCCCACACAGCTCAAGATTGTTGTTCAGGGCGATAAAAGCTACGGGGCCATTGAGGCCATGCCGCGGCTCGATTCGGCGCCCGTAGTCTTCGTTCGCTGTTCAAACCATTCCTGCCCCAGTTGATTTGCTAAAACACAAGGCCGGCCATGATGGCCGCCTTGTGCTTTGCACCCGATAGTCAGGTCAAAAAGTGATCGTCGAGCGGGGCTAGAATCGGAAAGCAAAATATTCCCTGCTTTCTGAGCTCCCGTACCGCGAGTGCGGCAGGATGGATAGCTTGTTGACGAATATGCAGATGGGATCGTGCCTGCAGACCAATACCAATTACTTCCCCCTTGATACACGGAGTCGGAATATCTGGATGGCCTTGGGCAACAAGTTTATTTAAAAGCTCCACATACGCCGGGAGCGCGATAGATTTCATTTCAGCCATTGGAGTTCCTCCTCGAAGGTCCATCGCCGAAACCTACTATTGACTAGCCATCTTTGCCGAATCGCGCGCGAGTGAAGATGCTGGACGTGTTGAATCAGTGCACGGGGTGGTCCAGGCATCCGCTGCAGTTACTCCAGATGCGCAACCAGTTCAATGAATGTGATCCCGGCGGGGCGCAAGCGCCCGTTTAGCGGCTAAACAGGGATGCTCGAAAACAAGCGCCCTATTGGGAAGCCTGTTCTCGGCGGACCTCTTAATTTGCCGGAGGCCGGACGCGAGGGAGGCATAAGGACGTTTGGAGCGTTTGGCCCCACGCTATGCCACTTCTCGCTTCCAGCCTTTTTCCCAGGCCGTCACACGCTTGAGCCAATCGCTGGGAGATTCTCAAGTGTGAGCTGGCATCGCGGCGGCCTTCAGATATGGGCAGTTTATAAGGCCCAATCCCTCGCGGGCCGCCTCCGCGCCCATCTTTTGGATGTCATAGAGCATGACGTATCCTCCAAAAGTCGTGAGAGTTCAGTATGCCCGTTAAACACCGTTCGAATTAATAGTGTTTCTGCACGGGCGAAAGGGTGCTTTTACCCGGGGCGCAATCCTGCTGCGGAACTTCAAAGCTGCGCTGGCGCACGACGTGGCGGGCGTGATTTTGGCGCACAACCATCCTCTTGCAGTCCAACAGCAGCTTCTATCCCAAAGTCGCCACTGGCAACGAGCGGGTCGGTGTCATCGATACAAGGCGCGGCGCTTCCTGCTCTGACAATTCCAACTCATAGCCGAGTGCCTCGAGACGTCCGTGTCCCCTTCACACTGCCGCTCCGTCATGTTTCAAATCTGCAGGGTTAGGCTGGGGGCGCTCATTTAATCGCGCTTATCGCGAAGTTCGCCTTTCTTCAATCTGGACGGGCTCCATCTGCGCAGAATAGAAGAAGATCTCCGCACAATGGCTGGTGTTGCCCGCCGAAGCCAAAAGGCGAACTTCAACGAAAAAGGCGAACTTTATTCCTGCTGCTCAGGGTTTTCCCTAAACCCATTTTCCTTGCGGAAAATCAATCTCCTATAGGACACTTCGTGTCATGATGGTGCCGATAGGCGGCGCCCGTAGGGGGATGACATGAAGATTTCGGGAATCGCCGGCGCGCTGGCGTTGGTTGCGGCAATGGCGGGCAATGGGGCCCAGGCGGCCTATCCGGACCGGCCGATCCGGCTGGTGGTGCCTTTCGGCGCGGGCGGGATCACGGACATCGTGGCGCGTCAGGTCGGCAAGGGCATGGGCGACGCGCTGGGTCAGAGCATCGTGATCGAGAACCGGCCCGGCGCGGGCGGAGTGATCGCGGCGCAGGTGGCCGCCACCGCGCCGGCCGATGGCTATACGATCTTCATGGGTACGGTGGGCACGCAGGTGGTCAACCCGCTGATCTACAGCAAGCTCAGCTATGACGCGGACAAGTTCGCGCCGGTGGGCATGGTGTCGGGATCGCCGTATTTGCTGGCCGTGCGTGCGGGCGTGCCGGCCAAGACTTTCGGCGAGTTCGTGGCCTATGCCAAGGCCAATCCGGCCAAGCTGAACTTCGGTTCGGCGGGCAATGCGAGTTCGCCGCACCTGGGCCTGGAGCTGCTGAAGCTGACGGCTGGGCTGGACATCGTGCACGTGCCGTTCAAGAGCGGTAGCGAAGCCGTCAATGCCGCCATCGGCGAGCAGGTCGACGTGGTGATGGACGCCAGCCCGGTGATCATGCCGCATGCGGCGTCTGGCAAGCTGCGCGCGCTGGCGGTGGCCGCCGACAAGCGCCTGCCGTCCGCACCGGACGTGCCCGCCAGCAGCGAGGTGGGCGACGCGGCCCTGCAGATCAGCTCGTGGAACGCGTTCTTCGCGCCCGCAGGCACGCCGCCCGAGGTATTGGAAAAGCTGAACGCGGCGCTGCAGAAGACGCTGGCGTCGCCGGAATTGAAGGACCGGCTGGCGTCGCAGGGGACGCAGCTGTACACGGGCAAGCCGGACGAGTACCAACGCTTCATCGCCGGGGAGAAGGCCAAGTGGACCGAGATCGTGAAGCGCGCCAACATCAAGATGGACTGACAATGAACCAGACTCCGCATCCGCTGGCGGGCAAGCCGCTGGAACTGGCCGATACGTTGCGTTCGGGCAATGCCTGGAAGATCCGGCTGGCCTGCGGCTACATGGGCCTGCCGATCAAGCGGCGTACCTTCGATATCGTGCAGGGCGACCTGGAGACCGAGGCGTTCGCGCGCATCAATCCGTGGCGCCAGGTGCCGGCCCTGCTGACGCCGGAGGGCGAGTGGCTGGCCGAGTCGCAGGCCATCCTCTGGTATCTGGGGCTGGGCACGCCCTGGCTGCCTGCCGGCCGCCTGGAACAGTCGCAGGTCAGCAGTTGGCTCAGCTTCGAGCAGACCCAGCACATGCACGCCTTCGCGCAGCCGCGCCTGCTGATCCATCTGCGCAACACGGCGCAGGTCGATGACCCGGCGATGCGGGCATGGCGCGAGATCGGCATGAAGGCGGCCGCGCTGATGAATGCGCATCTGGCGGGCCGCGACTATCTGGTGGGAACCGCGCCGACCATCGCGGATATCGCGCTGTTCCCCTACACGAGCATGGCGGCCGAGGGCGGTTACGACCTGTCCGGCTTCGCCCATATCGACGCCTGGCTGGCGCGCATGCGTACCTTGCCGGGCTTTACGCCGCTGATCGCAGCGGCATGACAGAGACACTATCTTAGGAGTGACGACGATGGCCGATACGATGCACCTGGGCAAGGACGAATTGATCGCGCGGGCGAAAGCCGAAATGCAGCGCCAGTTCGAGACGCCGGACTGGAGCCTGCGCGAGCGCCTGGCGCTGACCTGCCGCATCCTGTTCGACGGCGGGCATGATTCCGGCCTGGCCGGGCAGATCACGGCGCGCGCGCCGGAGCCTAACCGGTACTACACGCAACGCCTGGGCCTGGGCTTTGACGAGATCAGCGCCAGCAATCTGCTGCTGGTGGACGAGGACCTGCGCGTGCAGGAAGGCGGCGGCATGCCGAATCCGGCCAACCGCTTCCATTCCTGGGTCTACCGCGCGCGTCCGGACGTGAACTGCATCATCCACACGCATCCGCTGCACGCGGCCTCGCTGTCGATGCTGGAGGTGCCGCTGGAAATCTCGCACATGGACAACTGCCCGCTGTACGACGACGTGGCCTTCCTGAAGGATTGGCCCGGCGTGCCGGTGGGCAACGAGGAAGGCGAGATCATCTCGGCCGCGCTGGGTTCCAAGCGCGCCATCCTGCTGTCGCACCACGGCATGCTGATCGCGGCGGGGTCGGTGGAAGAGGCCTGCGTGCTGGCGTTGCAGTTCGAGCGCGCCGCCCGCATGCAGCTGCTGGCCATGGCCGCCGGCAAGATCCAGCCCATTCCGCCGGCGCTGGGCCGCGAGGCGCATGACTGGATCCTGACGCCCAAGCGTTCGCAGGTTGGCTTTTCCTATTACGCGCGGCGCGCGCTGCGGGCGCATCCCGACGTGCTGGCCTGAGGGCGTCTGCGGGCGGGGCCGGCTCGACGGCAGGGCCGGATTAGGGCATGCTTACCGGTCGTATTCCGCGACCGTATTTTTGCAACCCCGTCCATGATAGACCTGCCGCACCGCCTGCGCGCCCTGCGCCGCCAGCAAACCCTGTCCCTGGAACAGCTGGCGCAGCGCACCGGATTGACCAAGAGCTACCTCTCCAAGCTGGAGCGGGGCCTGAGCGAGCCCTCCATTTCCACCGTGCTGCGGCTGGCGGAAGCCTATGGCCTGGGCGTGTCGGAACTGGTGGGCACGGACGATGCCGCGCAAGAGGAATTGGTCAGCGTGGTGCGGGTGGCGGACCGCGAGGCCTTGCAGCGCCGGGGGCTGGGCAGCGAGTATCACTACGAGTCGCTGGCCGGCCGCCGCAAGGTCAAGGCGATGGAGCCTTTCGTGGTGCATCCGCCCCGTGATTTCCCCGATGCGACCGCGGTGTTTCCGCACCCCGGCGAGGAATTCCTGCTGGTGCTCAAGGGCGCCATCGAGGTCCATGTGGGCGAACGCCAGTTCCGCCTGGAGACCGGGGATTCCGTCTATTTCGATTCCGAACTGCCGCACCGCATGCGCACCGTCAGCCGGGCCATGGCCGAGGTGCTGGTGGTGGCCGCGCACTGAGCGGGCCTCCGGACTCATCATCCATCCGCATACAGGAACTGCCATGAAGAATGACCAATCGCGGCTTGCCCGCATCGACGCCGGCCCCATGAAGAATCCGGTGCCCGGCAAGCCGCGCCGTCCGATCTCGGGCGACGCCGCGTTCCGCACCGTGACGGCCTTCGAAGGCAATGGCGGCAAGGCCGAAGCCGGCGTCTGGGAAAGCACTGCCGGCGTCTTCCAGTCCAACACCACGGGCTATATCGAGTTCGGCTACATCGTCGAGGGTTCGGCGCGTCTGGTCGATCCGGACGGCACCGTGCACGAGTTGACCGTGGGCGAAGCCTTCGTCATGCCCGAAGGCTATACCGGCCGCTGGGAAGTGGACCAGTTCGTCAAGAAAATCTATTTCATCACCCGCATGTAGCGCCGCGTAAGCCGCGGCAGCCCAGGAGCCAGTCCCATGAGCGCAATCCCCGCCGTTACCGCGCAGGTGGATATCGTTTCCGTCCAATCCCAGGTCGTGTACGGCTGCGTCGGCAACAACGCCGCCATGCCGGTCTTCCGCAAGGCCGGCCTGCACGCGATCGCGGTGCCCACCGTGATCCTGAGCAACACGCCGCACTATCCGACCTTGCACGGCGGCGCCGTGCCGCTGGACTGGTTCGAAGGGCTGCTGCAGGGCCTGGACGAGCGCGGCGTCACTCGGACGGCGCGCTCGGTGGTCTGCGGATATCTGGGGCAACCGGGGCAGGCCGGGCTGCTGGCCAACTGGCTGCCGTCGCTGCGCGCCTCGCGGCCTGATCTGAAGGTGCATATCGATCCCGTCATGGGCGACCGCAACGACGGCCTGTATGTCAACGAGGGACTGGTCGAGCAATACCGGGACCTGCTGGTGCCGCTGGCCGACGGCATGACGCCGAATCACTTCGAGCTGGAATTGCTGGCGGGGCGCGCCCTGTCGTCGATCGACGAGGTGGTGGCGGCGGCGCGTGAACTGATCGCGCGCGGTCCGGACTGGATCGTCGTGACCAGCGCGGCGCCCATGACCGCCGCGGCCGGCACCTTGCAGCTGGCGGTGGTGACGCGGGATCAAGCCACCGTCGTGACGCATCCGGAGATTGCGATACCGCCCTCGGTCCACGGCACGGGCGACGTGTTCATGGCCGGCGTCACGGCGCGGCTGCTGAACGGGCAGGAGCTGGTCGAGGCGGTGCGCGCGGCCGCCGCCCAGGTCACGGTGGCGCTGGAGCGCACCCGCGAACTGGGCTGGGAAGAACTGGCGGTGGAAGGCTAGGGCACCAGCGACAGGCCAACGCGGAACTGCGATTCGTTGCGCTGGTTGTAGCCCAGCAGCGTTTCGCCGTAGCCGTTGAAGTACTGCAGATGCAGGTAGCCGTTCATGTTCAGCCAGGTGCGCTGCAGCGGCCAGGCGAAATCCAGCTGGGTGGTGCGGCGCTTCTGATCGCCTTGCCGGTACATGGCGGAGATGACGGCGCCGTTGTCCTGCGCCCAACGCAACTGCCAGTCGACGTGGCCGGCGTAGTCGGCATAGTCGCTGTTCTCGCTGGCGACGCCGAAGTAGGCCTTGACCCGAGGCGCAAAGGTGAGCGTGCTGCCGCCGTCGAAACGGTAATGGAAGCGCGGTTCGATGTAGCCGTCGTTGAGCGAGCGCGAATCCGCGCCGTCCTTGCCGTTGGAATTGTGTTCGACGCCGGTGTTCATGCCGAAGCGCCAGTTCTGGCCGGCGGACTGCCAGATATTGTCGGATAGCCAGAAGGCGCTGGGATTGAACGTGGTGTCGATGAAGGGCATGGAATCGCCTTCCAGGTCCCACAGCGAGGTCTGCGTGTACGCCAGGTAGAAGTTCTCGTCCCAGGTCGCCGGGCGGTCGCCAGCGGGGCTGAAGAGACGGTACTTGGCGCTGATCTGAAAGCGCGCGGTGGTCTGGCCGCGGGTGCCGATGTCGAAGTACACCGGCTTGTATTCGGAGATCGAGCTGCGGAAGCGGTCGAACGCGCTCTGCTGCTGCACCGTCGGCACGGCGGAAGCATCGGGCGAGGGGCCGCCCTCGGGTGACGCGCCGACCGCGGCCACGGTTGCGGCGGGCACGGGCTCGCCGCTGCTGGCGTCCACCACCGGGCCGCGCGCGGGCGTGCTGGCCAGGGTGCCGCTGTCGCGGCCAGTGGCGTCCAGCGCCATCATCGCGGGCTGGCCTTCGATGGACACGGCCTGCAGGCCCTGGGCCGTGGCGGGCACGACGGCGGTCCAGGCCATGCGCGCGAAGTTGTTGACGGGCACGCTGAAGCTGGCAGTGCCGCCGCGCAGCTTGGCCAGGCTGCGCACGATCTGGCCGTCCTGGCCGCGCCATTGCAGCACCAGTTCCGGCGGCGCTTCCCAGGTGGAGCGGGCAGTGCCTTCGTTGAAGTACACCGCCTCGATGGTGACGGTTTCGCCGGGGGCGGCCGAGGGGCGATCCAGCCGGTACGACACGCCCGCGGTGGCTACGCCCGCCAAACCCATGGCCAGGGCGGCGGCCAGGGTGCGCAGGGGGAGGGCGGATCGTGCTGGACGGCTTATGGTCATCGGGTCATAACGTAGTTTTGTGACCAGGAAATGTAGCATCGACCCCCGCTACAGTTTGTAAGGCTGACTAATCGTATGTTGAAAGCGTAAGCCCCCGCGCAGGGCGGGGGCTTGCATGGACAGCGTTGCGCGCGGGCTTATTCGCCGAACTTGATGCCCTGGGCCAGGGGCAACTGGCGCGAATAGTTGATCGTGTTGGTCGCGCGGCGCATGTAGTTGCGCCAGGCGTCCGAGCCCGATTCACGGCCGCCGCCGGTTTCCTTTTCTCCGCCGAAGGCGCCGCCGATCTCGGCGCCCGAGGTGCCGATGTTGACGTTGGCGATGCCGCAGTCCGAACCGGCCGCGGACAGGAAGGTCTCGGCTTCGCGCAGGTCATTGGTGAAGATGGCCGAGGACAGGCCTTGCGGCACGCCGTTCTGCAAGGCCAGCGCCTGGCTGAAGTCCCTGTAGCGCATCACGTACAGGATGGGCGCGAAGGTCTCGTGGCAGACCACGTCGGTCTGGCCCGGCATTTCGGCGATGGCAGGGCGCACGTACCAGGCGTCGGGGTACTGCTCGGCCAGCACGCGCTCGCCGCCCGTGACCTTGCCGCCCTGTTCGCGCGCGGCCGTCAGCGCCGCCTGCATGGCGTCGAAGGACACGCGGTCGATCAGCGGGCCGACCAGCGTGCCGCTTTCCAGCGGGTTGCCGATAGTGGCGCTGGCATAGGCCTTGTGCAGGCGCTGCACCAGGTCATCGGCCACGCTTTCGTGCACGATCAGGCGGCGCGTGCTGGTGCAGCGCTGGCCGGCCGTGCCGATGGCGCCGAACACGATGCCGCGCGCGGCCATGTCCAGATCGGCCGTGGGGCCGACGATGATGGCGTTGTTGCCGCCCAGCTCCAGCAGGACGCGGCCGAAGCGTTGGGCCACGCGCGGACCCACCTGGCGCCCCATGCGGGTCGAGCCGGTGGCCGACACCAGGGCCACGGCGTGCGAATCCACCAGCGCCTCGCCGATGTCGCGGCCGCCGATCAGCACTTCGGACAGGCCGGTGGGGGCGTCGCCGAAGCGCTGCGCGGCCTGGGCGAAGAGCGCCTGGCAGGCCAGCGCGGTCAACGGGGTTTTCTCTGACGGCTTCCAGACCACCGCGTTGCCGCAGACCAGCGCCAGCGCGGCGTTCCAGGACCACACCGCCACCGGGAAGTTGAATGCGCTGATCACGCCGACCACGCCCAGCGGATGCCAGGTTTCCATCATGCGATGGCCGGGGCGTTCTGAAGCGATGGTCAAACCGTACAGCTGGCGCGACAGGCCCACGGCGAAGTCGCAGATGTCGATCATTTCCTGCACTTCGCCTTCGCCCTCGGCCACGATCTTGCCGGCTTCCAGGCTGACCAGGCGGCCCAGCTCGCGCTTGTGCTGGCGCAGCGTTTCGCCGAACAGGCGCAGCAGTTCTCCGCGGCCCGGCGCAGGCACGTCGCGCCACGCCAGGCTGGCCTGGCGCGCGCGGGTGATGGCGGAATGGGCCTGGGCCACCGTGTGCTCGTGGACCTGAGCCAGTTCGGCGCCGTCTATCGGGCTGCGCGCGCGCAGCGTGCCGCCAGTGAGCGATTCCGGGTTCAGCCCGAGCGCGCGCAGGATGTCTTGGGGAGTGTCCATGCCGGTTCCTTGGGGTGCCTGCGAAGAGCCTGTCTTCGCTTAAGGGTTATGCCTAAGTGGCGATTCTGGAAAAAAATTTACTATACGAAACTCCAGCGTGAATTGCGAAACCTTTTTAACCAAGGCAGCACTCATACGAAGGTGGATCCGTGGCGGAACCTCTGCTGGTAGTCCAGGCAGTCACCAAGACCTATCAACGCGACGGGCAGGCCCCGCATCTGGCGTTGGACGGTATCGACTGCCAGCTCGGCCGCGGCGAGGTCATGGTGGTGGTCGGCCCCTCCGGATCCGGCAAGAGCACCTTGCTGCGTACGCTCAACGGCCTGGAAAGCATCGACAGCGGCGCCATCCGCGTGGACGGCGTCTCGCTCACGGATCCGGCCACCGACGTCAACCGCTGGCGCACCGAGGTCGGCATGGTGTTCCAGCACTTCAACCTGTTCCAACACCGTACTGCGCTGGACAATGTCGCGCTACCCCAGCGCGTGGTGCGCGGGCGCGCCCGCGCCGACGCCGAACGCTACGCCCGCGAACTGCTGGGCCGCGTCGGCATGGGCGACTACGGCGCGCGCTATCCCAGCCAGCTCTCCGGCGGCCAGCAGCAGCGCGTGGCGATCGCGCGCGCGCTGGCCATGGACCCCAAATTGATGCTGTTCGACGAGGCCACCTCGGCGCTCGATCCCGAAACCGTGGGCGGCATTCTGGAACTGATGCGCGCGTTGGCGCGCGACGGCATGACCATGGCGGTGGTGACCCATGAAATGGGCTTCGCGCGCGACGTGGGCGACCGGGCCTTGTTCATGGACGCCGGCCGCATCGTGGAAATGGGCACGCCGAACGAGGTGTTCGGCCACCCCAGGGAAGCGCGCACCCGCGCCTTCCTGGAAAAGATTCTGTAGTCCCTAGCAGCAAGGAAGCAACGGGTCGTCCGCAAGTGCGGCGCCCGGCGGTAACCAGGGCCGGTCCGGCTGATCCGGGCGCTGCCGGCGCACTGTGCTTTGCCCGGAATGACGTGAGTCCATTCACCACAAGGGGTAGGAAATGCTGAAAATCAAACAATGGCTGGGCGTGGCCGGCATCGCCCTGGCGGCCGCCAGCGTCGCCTTGCCCGCGCAGGCGGACGAACTGGGCGACATCCTCAAGCGCGGCGAGCTGCGCGTCGCGGTGCAGACCTCCGGACCGCTGATGAGCTTCATGGACAAGAGCGGCAAGCGCACCGGCCTGGCGGTGGAAGTGGCCAAGCGCATGGCCGACGACCTGGGGGTGAAACTGGTGCTGCAGGACTATGAGTGGAAGGGCCTGATTCCGGCGCTCTTGTCCGGCAAGGCCGACATGGTGGCGGCCGACATGACGCCCACGCCGCAGCGCGCTGCGCAGGTGCTGTTCTCCACGCCCATGTTCTACGCCGACACCGTGGCGGTGGTGCCGAAGGATTCGCCCTACAAGTCGTACGAGGAACTCAACAAGGACGGCGTGACCGTGGGCGTGCTCGGCGCCAGCACCTATGCGGAAGTGGGCAAGAAGATGCTGCCCAAGGCCACCATGAAGGAATTCTCGGGCGGCAGCGCGCCGGTCGGCCAGGCCCTGTCCAGCGGCCGCCTGGACGCCGGCATCATGTCGCTGTCCACCGCCAACCAGTTCCTGGTCGACTTCGGCAACCTGCGCGTGCTGGACGGCATCATGGTGCGCGAGCCCCTGGCCTTCGCCGTCGGCCCCAACGCCTTCCGCCTGAAGTTCTGGCTGGACAACTGGCAGACGCTGAAGACGGCCGACAACACGCTGCCCGAACAGGTGAAGTACTGGTACTCCACCGACTGGAAGAAAGACCACTGAGCCCATGGACTGGCTGCTCGACTTCTATAACTGGCGCATCGTCAGCCAGTACACGGGCCAGTTCGCCACCGGCCTGGCCAACACCCTGATCGCGGCGGGCGCAAGCCTGGTGCTGTCGGTGCTGGCCGGCATCCCGCTGGCGCTTGCCCATATGTCGCCCCGCGCCGCCGTCTGGCGGCCGGTGGCGGCCTATGTGCAATTCATCCGTTCCACCCCCTTGCTGGTGCAGATCTACCTGGTCTACTACGCGGTGCCCATGCTGGTGCCGGGCGCCAAGGGCTGGAGCGAGATGCTGCTGGGCATCCTTGCCATGACGCTGCACCATGCGGCCTACATGAGCGAAATCATCCGCGTGGGCATTGAATCCGTGCCGCGCGGCCAGATCGAAGGCGCCAAGGCCTGCGGCATGAATTACCGCCAGCGCCTGCGCTACGTGGTGCTGCCGCAAGCCTTCGCCAATACGTTGCCGCCGCTATTGGGCCAGACCGCCGTGCTGATCAAGGACACCTCGCTGCTGTCGCTGATCACGGTGTTCGAACTGGTCGCGGCCGGCGTGCAGATGAACAGCGACCGCATCGTGCCCAACGAAAGCTTCCTGACCATCGCGGCCGGCTATCTGCTGATCTATGCCTGCATGCTGCTGCTGTCGCGCGGCGTGAGCACCTGGCTGGCGGGTCCCGCCTGGAACGCGAGGTAAGCATGCTCGACTCCTATATTTCCACCGCCGGCGTCGTGCTGCCTTTCCTGCTGAAGGGTTTCTGGGAGACCTTGAAGATCTCCTTCGTGGCGATCATCGCGGGATCCCTGCTGGGCTTCGTGATCGGCGTGATCCGCAGCTACCGGATCCGCGGCGTGCACCAGCTGCTGGGCCTGTATATCCACATCCTGCGTGGCACGCCGTTCCTGGTGCAGCTCTACATCTTCTATTTCGTGCTGCCCAGTACCGGCATTGAAATGCTGCACTGGGATTCCGGCACGGCCGCGTTCGTGTCGCTGTCGGTCTACACCTCCTGCTATGTGGCCGAGATCGTGATGGGCGCGATCCAGGCCGTGCCGCGAGGCCAGACCGAAGGCGCCATGACGCTGGGCCTGAGGCCGTTCCAGATCCTGCGCCTGGTCATCCTGCCGCAGGCCATGCGTCTGATCGTCCAGCCCATGAGCGGCGTATACGTCATGCTCATCAAAAGCACGGCCATCCTGTCGGTGGTGGGCATCACCGAGCTGACGCGGCAAGGCGAGGTCTTCATCATCACCTTTCCGGCCAAGTCCTTGTTCATCTACGGCATGATCGCCGCTATCTACTTCATCTACTGCTACCCGCTGCTGCGCCTGGCCAACTGGCTGGAAAAGCGCCTGACGGGCGGCCTGCAGGGCGCGGGGCTGAATTGACGCCGACCACCATGGCTTCCGAGTACATCGACACCTACTACAAGCGCACGCTGGCCGACAGTGGCACCCGCTATGCGTCCCTGTCCGGCGCGTCCAGCACCGATGTTTGCGTGGTCGGGGCGGGACTGGCGGGCCTGTCCGCCGCGCTGGAGCTGGCCCGCCGCGGCCGCGACGTGACCTTGCTGGAAGGGCGGCGCATTGCCTGGGGCGCGTCCGGGCGCAACGGCGGCTCCGTCTCGCCGGCATTCTCCGCCGGGGCCGACGCCATCAGAAAGCACGTCGACGAAGACCACTACCGCAAGCTCTACCGACTGTCGATGGAAGGTGTGGAGATCATCCGAAACAACATCCGAGATCTGGATATTGCCGACGCCCGCAAGGTCGACGGCCGGTTGCGCGTGGTGCGCTACGAGGCGACTGACGCCCTGCGGCAGTGGTGCGACAGCCAGCAACGCGACTTCGGCCGCGACGTGCGCCTCTTGAGCCGCAGCCAGGTCCGCGAACGTCTGCTGTCCGACGTCTACTTCCAGGGCGTGGAGGACCCCACGTCCTTCCACTTCCACCCGCTGAACTACGCCCGCGCGCTGGCCCGGGAATGCGCGCGCCTGGGCGTACGCATCCACGAGGACTCGCCTGTCGTACAGGCGTCGCTGGACGGCGCCGTAAAGCGCCTGAAAACAGAGCGAGGCCAGATCGATGCCCGCACCGTGGTGCTGGCCACCGGCGGCTACACCGAGGGCGTGGTCCCGGCGCTGCGCCGCGCAATGCTGCCCATCGCCACCTACATCATGCTGACCGAGCCATTGGGCGACCGGGTGTGGGAAGCCATCCGCACCACCGCCGCCATCGGCGACGACCGGCGCGCCGGCAACTATTACCGCGTGCTCGATGGCGGGCGCATCGGCTGGGGCAGTAGAATCACCACCCGTGTCGACGACCCGCCCGATCTGGCGGAGTCGCTGCGCCGCGAGCTCCTCTCCGTCTACCCCCAATTGCAGGGGCTGCGCGTGGAGACGGCGTGGTCGGGACGCATGGCCTACGCGCGGCATCTGATGCCGCAGATCGGCCAGCTGTCGCCGGACGTCTGGTACTGCACGGCGTTCGGCGGCCACGGCATGAACACCGCGTCGATCGGCGGGCGGGTGGTCGCCGAAGGCATCGCGGGCGACACCCAGCGCTACAAGCTGTTCGCCCCGTTCGGGCTGGCCTGGAACGGCGGCAGCCTGGGCACGGCGGCGGTGCAACTTACTTATTGGTCTTACCAGGCGCGCGACTGGTGGCGGGAGCGGCGGTCGCGGGCATGACAGGGTGCATAGATGGAAGGCAACAAACAGAGCGTGTTGGCACAACGGCTGCGAGCCTTGCGCCAGGCGCGGGCATGGACCTTGAAGCAGGCGGCCGCGGCCACCGGCGTGTCCGCGTCCACGTTGTCCAAGATCGAGAACAGCCTGCTGTCGCCCACCTATGACAACCTGATCAAGATCGCGGCCGGCCTGGAACTGGACGTGGCCGAACTCTTCATCGCGTCCGACGCCCACATGGGCACCGGCCGCCGCAGCCTGAGCCGCCAGGGGGAAGGGCGCCAGTACGAAACCCCGTACTACGACCACCGCCTGCTGTGCACCGCGCTGTCGCACAAGCGCATGATGCCGTTCCATACCCGCGTCAAGGCCCGTTCCTTCGACGAGTTCCACGACTGGAGCCGCCACCGCGGCGAGGAATTCGTCTACGTCCTGGAAGGCGAGGTCGAGCTCTACACCGAGTTCTACGAGCCCGCCCGCCTGAAGGCAGGGGAGAGCTTCTATATAGACAGCCGCATGGGCCACCGGGTGATCAGCCTGAGCCCGGAGGATGCGCTGGTGCTGTGGGTGTCGACCCATGCGGACATAGGCGAAGAGTAGGGGCCAAACCCCGGTATGGCGGGCCGGGCGCCCAAGCCGCCCGCAACAAGGTAAAATGCGGCGCCCGGATCCTTTCCGGGCCATCACCACATCGCGCGGCAGTAGCTCAGCTGGATAGAGCACGGGCCTTCTAAGCCCGGGGTCGGGGGTTCGAGCCCCTCCTGCCGCGCCAGAATCTCCACTGGAATCAAGCGCTTACAATGACGCGTACCCCGGCGGGGTACAAACAAGCAAGCCCCGACACGGATATTCCCGTCGGGGCTTTCTGCTGAGTGAATCCGACTCTACATGCTTCATCTGGCTGTCATGGCGAGATGCGCGATATAGCTGCTGCAGCTTTCACCTGCGGCGCGAGCGCGGTCATCCAAGTGCTTGAGAATGCGGCGCGGAATGGTGATGTTCACGCGCTCAACAGTTTCATTGAGGACCGCAGGATCTACATCAGCAATCGCCCAAATCCAGTTTGCAAATTCCGGATTGGCTTGATGATTGGCAATACTGGTTGCCGGAGGAATGGGATCGCCGGAGTCGATGGCCATTTCAATCCACAATTCAATGGCTTCCTTGGCGTTTTCGATGGCTTGGTCAATCCCTTCGTCCGCTGCCGAGAAGCAGCCGGGCAGATCAGGGACCACGCCCCCCCATGCGTGAGTGTCGCTGCCGGGTTCAATGGCAATGGGATATTTCACTTTAGTGTGCTCCTTGTGTGGCATGGTCTAGCAGGCCTCGGATTGCTCCGGGGGCTGTGCCTCACTTCAAACCAGCTGCTTTGAGGATGCTGTTTAGTAGTCCGATGCCGAGGTCCTTTTTAGGGTGAGGGACGCTGATATGGCCGGGACTTTTTGTTTACCCTTTCACTACCCAGGGCGCGATGCTCATGGCGTCAGGGGTTGGGTCATCACCGCGGGACAGTGTGCTCCAGGTAGCACCCGGCAAGAACCATCGATGGCGGCAGGCAATCCAACCCCGTTCTTGACGGCAAGTATCTCCGCCATGATGCTCACCGCGATTTCCGCGGGCGTCCTGCTGCCGATGTGGATGCCGACTGGCGCATGCAGCCGTTCCAGGGATGCGGCGGTTTCGCCGAAGTGCTCCATGAACCGTTGCCTGCGGATGCCCGTATTGCGGCGTGAACCGATGGCGCCCACGTAAAACGCCGGGCTGTGTAGCGCTTCCAATAGCGCGAGATCGTCCAGCTTGGGATCGTGGCTCAAGGCGACGATGCAGGTGCGCGTGTCGGGGGCCAGCGCCAGCACGGCGTCATCGGGCATCTCCCGGGTGATGTGCACGCCGGGCACGGACCAGCTGCCCGCGTGTTCCCCGCGCGGATCGCAGACTGTCACGGCAAAGTCGTTGAACAAGGCCATGGTGGCCAGGTATTCCGCCAATGCGCCAGCGCCGATGAGCAGCATCCGGTACTGCGGCCCCAGCGTGGAACAAAGCGTCGCGCCGTCGAATTGCACCGCGGCGGGCGTCGAGGACGGCGCCAATGTCACCGCCCCGGTGGCTACGTCAACGGTGCGCTGGACCAACTGGCCGGACTCGAGCCGCCGGACCAGGGCATCCAGCGTTTCGGAGTCCGGCTGGAACTCCAGCAGCAGCTCCAGGGTGCCGCCGCAAGGCAGTCCGAACCGGCGCGCTTCGTCGGCTTCGATCCCGTAGCGCACCAGTTCAGGCGCGCCTCGCGCAATGGCGCCTGTGCCATAGGCGCGGGTGTATCGATGAATCAGGTCGTCTTCGATGCACCCGCCGGAAACAGAGCCGACGCAGCGCCCGTCTTCGCGTAGCGCCATCATGGAGCCGACGGGGCGCGGGGAGGAGCCCCAGGTCTTGACCACCGTGGCCAGCAGCAGCCTGTGCCCGTCCATCAGCCAGGCGCGGGCTTCGCGCAACACGCGGACGTCGACCGTCTCCATGCCTAGGCCACCCTGCGCACCGGCAGGCTGCGGATCCGCTTGCCGGTGGCGGCAAAGATGGCGTTGCACAGCGCGGGCGCCACGGGTGGAACCGGCGGCTCGCCCACGCCGCCCGGAGGCAGGGTGTGATCGTCGTTGACCAGATGCGTGCGGATCACGCGCGGCGAGGCATTGTGGCGCAGCACTTCATAGTCGTGGAAGTTGCTCTGCTTCACGCGGCCGCGTTCGAACGTAATCTCGCTGGCAAGGGCAAGGCCCAGGCCCATGATGGCGCCGCCCTCCATCTGCGCGCGGATGCGTTCGGGGTTGATTTGCGGGCCGCAGTCCATCGCCATGTCCACGGCCACCACGCGCACCTCGCCTTTTGCGTCCACGGCCACCTCGACCACGGTGGCGGTGTAGCTCATGAAGCTGTAGCAGAATGCCAGCCCGAGGCCATGGCCCTGGGGCAGTGTCCTGCCCCATTCCGCGCCTTTGCAGGCCGCTTCGATCACGCCGCGCAGGCGGCCCGTGTCATAGGGGTAGCGCTCGGGGGACTCGGAGTAATTCCAGGTGTCGGCCATCGTGCCCGGGTCGATCCTGCGCGCCGGGCCGATGAGGTCGAGCGCGAAATCCTTGGGGTCCTTGCCCGCGCGGTGGGCCAACTCGGCAATGAAGCACTGGGCCGCGTAGGCATGCGGAATGTTGGCCACCGAACGGAACCAGCCGATGCGGGCATGGGCCTCCACTTCGGCCGTTTCCACCCGGACGTTGGGAATGCGGTACGGCATGTTGATGGCCGACATGGCCGATTCGAATAGCTGCTGGCCCTTGGCGCCTTCGGAGAACAGCGAGGCGATGGTGGGGGCGGCGCTACGGTGCAGCCAGGACTGGACCTGGCCGCTCTGGTCCAGGACCGCCTCCAGGCGCTCGACCGACACGGTATGCAGGTAGTCATGATGAATGTCGTCCTCGCGAGTCCACACCAGCTTGACTGGCGTGCCTTCGGGCATGGCGCGGGCGACGATGGCGGCCTCGTCCACGAAATCGGGCTTGGACTTGCGGCCGAACCCGCCGCCCAGCAGCAAGACATTGACCGTGACCTTGGCGGGCTCCAGTTTCAACCGGGCGGCGACGGCATCGCGCGCGGCGATGGGGTTCTGGATCGACGTCCAGACCTCGGCGCGGCCATCCCGGATCCGGACGGTGGCCGCCGGCGGTTCCATCGAGGCATGGGCCAGATGGGGAACGTAGTACTCCGCGGCGACGCGCTCGGCTTCGGGCGCCTTGGCCCAGGCTTGCGCGGCATCGCCCTGGCTGCGCATGGTCTTGCCGGGCTTGCGCGCCGCCAATTCCAGCGTCTGGCGGTAGGCGCTTGAGTCATAACTGCCGTTGGGGCCGTCGTCCCATTCGATTTCCAGCGCGTCGCGGCCTTGGCGGGCCGCCCAGGTGTTGCGCGCGACGATTGCGACGCCGCCCAGGGGCTGGAACGCGGGCGCCCCTTGCATAGGCGGAATCTCCACGACCTTCAGCACGCCGGGCACGGCCAGCGCCTTGGCGCTGTCGAGACGGCGCAGCTTGCCGCCGACGACAGGAGGACGCGCGACGACGGCATAGACCATGCCGGGCAGGCGCATATCCATGCCGTAGCTCGCCTGGCCCTTGCCGATGGCCTCCAGGTCCACCAGGCGCACCTGGTCCTTCCCGATATAGCGGAACTCGGCCCGATCCTTGAGTTTGAGCGCATCGCCTGCGGGAACCGGCTGTTTGGCCGCGTCCGCCGCCAGTTCGCCATAAGTCAACCGGCGCCCGGAGGGCTGGTGCAGCACTTCATGCTGCACCGCCTTGACCTCGGCCACGGGAACCGACCAGCGCGCCGCCGCCGCGGCTTCGAGCATCTGGCGGGCGGCCGCGCCGACGCGCCGCATGGGCATCAGGAAGTGGCGCACGCTGCGCGAGCCATCCACGTTCTGGTTGCCGTAGCGCACTTCATCGGCCTGCGCCTGTATGACTTTCACGCGCTCCCAGCGCGCTTCCATTTCGTCGGCCACCACCATGGGCAGGCTGGTGCGCACGCCCGTGCCCATTTCGGCGCGGTGCGCGACGATGGTGACGGTGCCGTCCGCGGCGATGCTGACGAAAACTAGCGGATCGTCGACGGTGCCGCCGGGCATGCTGTCAGCGCCGTACTTCTGGGCGGGAGGCTCGGCGGCCCAGGCTGTCGAGACCAAACCCCTGGCCGTGACCGTCAGGGTGAGCGCGCCCAAGGCGCCCTGCAGAAAGCCGCGCCGGGAAAGTTGAGCAGTGTGCGTCATTGCTTGCCTCCCTGGGCCAGGAGCTTGGCAGCCTGCTGGATGGCTGCGCGGATGCGGGGGTAGGTGCCGCAACGGCAGATATTGCCGCTCATGGCGTCCTCGATGTCTTGATCCGTCGGCTGCGCCGAGACCTTGAGCAGGCTTACCGCGGTCATGATCTGGCCCGCCTGGCAGTAGCCGCATTGGGCCACGTTCTGTTCTATCCAGGCTTGCTGCACCGCCCGGCCGACCGCATCCGCCTCCATCCCTTCGATGGTCGTGATGCTGTGGCCAGCCACGGCGGAGAGCGGGGTGACACAGGACCGGATCGGCGCGCCGTCCATGTGCACGGTACAGGCGCCGCACAATGCCATGCCGCACCCGAATTTGGTGCCGGTCATGCCGAGTTCATCCCGTAACGTCCAGAGCAAGGGTGTTTCGCCCGGGACGTTGATATCCTTGGCCTGGCCGTTGATTTGAAGTTGGGTCATGGAGGAATCCTTGGAGGGCGGGCATGGCAGGAGAAAGCTTGCCTGAATCGTGAGTGAATCACTTCTTTAAATCGGAATTCTGCCTAAAAATTCAAGAATCCTGCCTAATTGTTCTAAACAGAACTCAAGCGCGAAGCGCCTGAGCCGGTGGCGGGAGTGCGTTGCGTCCGATTGACTTCTTATTGCAACCGCTGCCGCGATGCATTGACGGCTACCCTGTCACCTCCCATACCAGCATCTCCGCTGGCCTTCCCCGGTGCTCGATCCAGGCCTAGCCTGTCGTCTCTTTCATCCCCGACAGGAGACCCCTATGGTGACGGCGAAACGGCTGGGCGAGCCCTATGGCGTAGAAGTAACGAACGGCCACAATGTTCTGCGTTCGGACACGCAAAAGGACGGCAAGGGAGGTGTCACGGGCATGCGGCCGCACGAACTTCTCGAAAGCGCGCTTGCGGCCTGTGTCTGCATGTCCATCGGCATGGCCGCGGACCGCGCCGGCGTCGCGTTGCCCGAGGCGACGGTGCAGGTGGCCATCGACCGTCAGGATGACGAAACCGGATTCGAGGTGAGTCTGCGCTTCGCGGCGGCGCTGACGGCGGCGCAGCAGGATCTGGTTCGCGCCGCGGCGCAGTTGTCGCCGGTCGCGCGCACGCTGGGCAAGACGGTGCGGGTCCGGCCTGCCGCAATCCTGGCGGGTTGACCAGGGCTAGCCGTTGGAGGCGGGCAGAACGCGCTTCTGCCCGCGGCTCAGTTACTGGCTGAACTCAAACACATAACTGTTGGCCGACCCCGCCGCGCGGTTATACAGCGGGCACCAGCCGTTCACCGGCGCAACCTCGCAATACCGGTTGCGGCCGTACACCTGGGCGATCTTCCAGTCCTGCTTCGCATCGGCGCGTTCCAGCAGGTACTGCATGCGCACGCCGCGTTCCTTGCGGTCGCGCTCATCGTTGTCCACGGGAAAGCCGGGCGTCGAGGGCGTGGCGTTGCGGATCTGTGCAACGACGAAGGCGCGCGTGTCGGATTGGACGTCGACGTTGACCACACTGCGCTCGTAGGTCTCGACGCTGCATTTTTCGTCGCCGTTTTGCCGGGCCTGCAATTGCGCGGTGCTCAGGGCGTCCTCGGCAGTGCTGAACGGACGGTACAGCTCGGCCAGTTCCTTGCAGGCGGTGGCGGTGTAGCGGTCATGCGCGTCACGAACCTGCCACCAGGATTTCACCGCCGCTTCCGGCGTGTTGGCGGCCAGCTGCAGCTGCGGCGTGGCGGCTTGGAGCCGTTCCCAGGGTGTTTCTTCCTGCTTGGAGCAACCCGCCAAGGCGATTGCCAGGACGAGCAGTAGGGCGGGCTTGGTCACGGTACTGAATCGGGTAAATAAATCGGGGCACCATGATACCTCTTCCACCTTGGCGGCCGCCGGTCAGCCGGGACGCAGCGCCCGTTTGTACGCTTCCAGGGTGCTGTACATCTTGCCCGCGAGCCGGAAGTTCGCGTCCGCGAAGGCGCGGGCGTTGCCGACCATGGCCGCGGTCTGCACGGGGTTGCCGCGGATTCGCATGATGCGCTCCGCGTAGGCGGCGATGTCGCCTGGCGGCGCCAGCCAGCCGGTCTGGCCTGGCGTGACGATTTCCGGCAGGCCGCCGACGTCGCTGGCGACCACCGGGCGGTGCGCGGCGAACGACTCGGGTACGACGCGGGACCAGGCTTCGGTGGCCGAAGGCACCAGCACCACGTCGGCGGCGCGGATCATTTCTGCAATATTGTTGCGATGGCCGGCAAATACCACATGCTCGGATATGCCCAGCTCGACGGTCAGCTGATGCAGCGCATAGGCGTAGGGCTTAGTGCTGGCCGTGGGCATGCCGACCACCAGCGCGGTGGCGGGCAGGCCCTGGACGTGCAGCCGCTGCACCACGCGCAGCAGGTCGGCCTGGCCCTTCTCGGGGCGCAGCATGCCTATGGTGGCGATGACGCAGGCGCGGTCGGGAGCGCGCATGCCCAGGGCTTGCCGGGTGTGCAGGCGCGCCTGCGGGTTGTCACCCGTCTGGAAGAACTCGTCGGCGGCCCATTCTCCGACCACGCTGATTTGCTCGGCGGTGGCCAGGCGTGCGGCCAGGATTTCCTGCTTGCCCAATACGCTGGTCGCGATGACGTGGTCGCAACCCAGTTTCCATTCCAGCCGGCGCCGGGGCGAGCTGCGCATGGGCTTGGCGAAATGGCGCGTCCTGACGACTGCGCACAGATCGCGGCATAGCGCGGCGGTCTTGCCGTCCGCGCGGCTGTGGCTGTCGATGATGTCGATACGCAGCGTCTTGACCGCGCGCCGCAGTTTCAGGACCGTGGCCGGCGAGTAGGCGGAGTCGAAGTCTATGTCCACCGCGCGCAGGCCGCGCTGCCGCGCTTCGCGTCCGATTTCGCTGTCCGCTGGAGCGGCGATCGCCACTTCGTATCCATGGCGCTGCAGCCATGCCGATTGCTCGAGGACGCGGAATTCCAGTCCGCCCAGGCTGCGCTCAGCCAGCGTATGCAGGATGCGCATGATGCTCCAGGACCTTGCGGCAAGCGCCCAGCACTTCGTCGGGCGTGATGGAATTGATGCCGTCGCGGGGATGGCGGGGAACGACAGCGGCAGAGTAGGGGCGGTCCCAGAACCATTCGGGATTGGACTCGTTGAACACGCCGACATAGGGCACACAGGCGCCTTGCGCCACATGCGAGGGGCCGCAGTCGTTGGCCACGATCAGGCGTGCGCGCAGCATGATGGCGCTGAGCTCGGGCACCGAGCGGCAGTAGGCGATGGAAAATTCCGGGCGCCGCATGGCTTCGAGCTTGTCGCGTTCGGCCGTCTCTTGTTCTCCCAGCACGAACAGGAAGCGGGTGTCCTGGCCCAGCAGCAGTTTCAGCCTCTCGGCCAGGCGCAGATAGTTCAGCAGGCTCCAGCGCTTGAACGCTCCAGAGCCCCCGCCCGGGATCATGACCACGTCGGCCGCTTGCCCGGTATGCCGATGCGGGTAGGCCAGTGTCTCGAAGCAGCGGCGCGCCGCGGCCTCGGCGTCGAACTGCCGGTACGACGCCAGCAGCCGGAGATTTGCCAGGCCGATGTATTCGGCAATGCTCTTGCGATGGGAGTGCGTCCAGGCCAGGTCGCTCATCCGCTCGTTGCGAAAGCCGAAGCGCAAGGCCGGCCGACGCAGCAGATTGAGCAGGCCGAAGCGCTCGCTGCTGTGATGCAGGCTGACGCAGACCGGGGTGTTTTTGCGCAAGGTGCGCAGGTAGTCGCCAAACGTGGCGGCGCGCACGAACTCATCGACCCAGGGCACGCTGCGGTAGAAGCCCGCCAGGTCGTCGCGGGCGACCACCCGGATTCGACTGGATGCCCACCAGGTTTTCAGTTGATAGAGCGCCGGCAGGGCGACGATCTGGTCGCCTAGCCGGGGCTGGCTTCTGATATAGACAACGATTTCCGGCATAGGCAACCTCGTTTGCACGGCAGGGGTTTTTGAGGTCCGGGGGACCGCTGCCGCGCAATGTATCGATCCAGTCGAACGAATCTTTCCGAGGTTTTTTAAGGAGTGTGAAGAACCGATAGGGTTTGGTGCACACAACTAAACAATTGGGCCCTATGGCGTTTTCCGCTCATGCCGTCGTGGCGCGGCTACTTGGAGCCGCCCGTGTTCGGGTACCCAGGAGGCGGCGTGGCGCCACTGCCCTTGGTGGTGGGCACGTTGTCGTTGGCCTCGCGGTGACGACCCTGCTTGTCGGTCGTGTGCTTGTCGGACCGGGTGTGGTCGCCCTTGTTCAGATTGGGCGGGTTGGTCGGCGTGTTCGGCGTCGCATTCGGGGCGGGCGGCTTCTGTCCGGGAGGCACCGGCTGGTTGGGGGGAACGGCGGTGCCGTCGTTTGGCGTGTTGGACGGCGAGGTGGGCATGGCGGACTGCGCCAGCGCACCGGCCGAAGCCAGTCCGGCGGACAGGGCCAGCGCGTAGGTGAAGGCTCGGAATTTCATGAGTACGCTCCTATGTGGGAAATGCGGGAACGTATCCGCAAGCGGCATGCCTGGCAGGACCCTGGTCCGCGCCCGCCCGCAGGGGCGGCCTGGGCGCGCCGGAAAAAAATACCGATTCAGGATTCCTCTTCCTCCAGGGTGGACGCGCCCGTATTCCCAGACCTGATCGGACAGATGCGCCGCGGTTCCAGCAAGCGGCGCAATGCAGGAACGTGGTAACCCCGTCGTGCCGCATCCGGGCGGCGCCGGCGCCACCTCTGCCGGGGCATGGCGCTTGCTGAGATCCCGCAATCCACCGCGAGGACGCCAGCCATGAAATCCAAAGACCATAAGCCCAACCCGTCGGCCGACGACACCGACCGTGAACTCCAGGCCAGCCACCGCGATGAGCAGAAGCGGACCAAGAAGGAAGGCCACGTAAGCCAGATAGGCACCGGACAGGATCAGCAAAGTCGGCGCAATCGGGGGGCCGGGGCGCGCAGCAAGGGCTGAGCCGCCGCATGCGCGGCGCTAATCCGCAGGCGGCGGCGTGTGGAGTAAGGCCGCGATGTCCCATCCTCACTATGCGCAGCTCGGCGGAATGGTATGGCCGCTGTTCGCGGCGTTCTGCCAGGAACCGGGCATGGCGCTTGCTGAAAGGGTCCACCCGGATTGAGCGCAAGGAGGAAACGATGGCTGGAAGTGACAAGGAAATCGAGGATTGCACGCGCCTTTGCCTCGATTGCTATCGGAGCTGCCAGCAGACCGCGTCGCAGCACTGCCTGGAGGCGGGCGGCGAGCATGTCGAGCCAGGGCATTTCCGCCTGATGCTGGCCTGCGCGGAGATCTGTCGCAGCGCTGCCCACACGATGCTCATAGGCATCGAGCAGCACGGCAGGATCTGCGCCGCGTGCGCGGAAATCTGCAGGGCATGCGCGGAAAGCTGCGCCGGCCTGGATGGCATGGCGGAGTGTGAAGAAGCCTGCAAGCGTTGCGCGCAGGCGTGCGAAAGAATGGCGTAGCGATACAGCCATGACCGTGGTTCAACGTGGGGCAGGTCCCCGCATAGGAGAGACGCATGGAGCATCAAACCAATATCGTTGGCGGCCCCAAGGATTCCCCGACCGGGCCGGGTCCCGAGATCATGGCGGCGGACACACTTGACGGCAACGACGTCGTCAACGCCTCGGGGGAAAGCCTGGGGTCGATCAAGGACATCATGATCGACGTGCCGCGCGGACGCGTGGCCTACGCCGTGCTGTCGCGCGGCGGCATCCTGGGCATGGGAGACAAGCTCTTCGCCATTCCGTGGACAGCGTTGACGCTGGACACCGATCGCAAGTGCTTCATCCTGAATGTCGACAAGGAGGCGCTGAAGAACGCGCCGGGTTTTGACAAGGACGATTGGCCCAGGATGGCGGACGAAAGCTGGGCATTGAGCGTGCACAAGTACTACAACCAGGATCCCTATTGGTAGCGCGCGGCCACGAAGGGCGGCCCCAGGCCGCCCTTTTTCGTGGCCGTTCTGTTCTTCGCGTGCCGGTGGCTGGCCTTGTCCATACGAGCCTCGTGCCGCGCCGCCCCTGTGCAAACGCGGGCATGCCGCTTGCTGCTGCACTTCACCCAGCCTTCAGGAGTAGCGTCATGAACAAGTTCGAACGCGATACGGCGGCGCCCGTCGAGGTTTTGAGCGAAGGTGAACTCAGGGCGCGGCGCACGCTCGAAGCTGCGAGGCGACTGCTGGATCCCCAGGCGGAGCCAGCCGCGACGGTCTCTTCGGTCGAGGCGGAACTCAAGCGCTACGTCCGGGAGACGTATCGCAGGCGCTCGTATGGCTCCTATAGCTGAGCGCTACGATTGCTGGTCGTCCCAGACCGACGTGTGCCGGTATTGTTCGGCGCGTGCCAGCGTGCGGTAAAAATCCGCGCCGACCCGTATCAGCCTTTCCAGTTCCGCCGGCCGCAGCTTGGGCTGCAGCGCCATCAGGCATTCGGCGTAGTTGGCCAATACCTCGGGCCAGTCACGGAAGTCCCGGTCGACCGCTGGCGTGGCGATCATTTGTGCCAATAGTTTCTCGCGATCCATAAACATATTCCGCAGCAAACGTACTGGTTGCAGATGCGCCTGCAGTTATGCGCATCAGTTTCTTCGCGGGTATCGAAGTTCAGGGGAATGGCTCCTATTTCTTGGTGGCCTCCATGCGCTGTTGGATGCCGGTTGCCATTTCCAAATGTTGTTGGAGTACCGGCAGGGTCTCGATCGCGAATTGCCTGACGTCGGGATCCTTCAAGTCGTTCGACGCCTTCTCGAAAAGCTTCACCGCGTCCTGGTGCGCGGAGACGCCGATCTCGTCGACATACGCCTTGTCGAAGCTATCGTCGCGCAAGCCCAGGGCCTTGAGCTTGGCCTGCTGGACCAGCGATGGTTCGGTGGGCGCTTGATAGCCTTTGCTTTGCGCGAGCGTTGCCAACTGCTGGCCGGCCTTGCCGTGGTCATCGACCATTTTTTGCGCAAAGGCCTTCACATCCGGGTCGCGGGCTTTCTCCAAGGCGAGCTTGCTGCCGGCGACTTCGAGATTGCCAGCCTGCGCAGCATTTTCAAGGAAGTCCCGGTCGGCGCTGTCCAGCTTCGCTTGCGCAGCCATGGGGGGAGCGGAGGGTGCTGTCTGCGCCTGTGCGGCATGGGCGGCAGCCAACGTCATCGAGGCGAGGATGGTGGCGGTCAGATAGCGGGTTCTCATGGAAACCTCCAGATTTGGGCGCAGGACGCTGTTATGGGTGGGAAGCCAGCATCCAGCAGCAATCGCTGTTCCCGACTGCCGGCGGCTTCAGCGGGGCTTGGGCTTGCCCATCAGCTTGCGCGATACGCCGGCATGTTCCGCGTCGGTGACCCGGTCCGCGCCTATGTCGGCGCCTTCGTGGTCGCGGTCGCGCGGATTGGCGCTTTCGCGGTCGCCGGTGCCTTGCGCATCGCTATCGGTGTGGACCAGGTCCTGGGGCAGGTCGCTGGCCGAGTCCGACGAATCGCTGGGGCCCAGGTCGGGCCGGGGAGACGCGTCAATCCCGGGATCGGGCAGGAAGGTGATGGGCGTGCTGGGCATGATGGTTCTCCGTGGGGCTGCATACGGTGCCATGGATTCTGCGCAGCAAGCGGCATGCCTGACGTTGAGACTTCTCAGCCGCGGTGTGGTTAGGCGGCCTCCCACCGACTGGCCGAGAACTTTTCCGTCATCATCAGGCCCCCGCGTCCCGTCGCCATCTCGGCGATGACCTCGCCCACCGCCGGCGCGATTTGAAACCCCCCGCCCGAGAAGCCGAAGGCATGCAGCAGCCGCGGGACCCGCGGGCTGAAGCCGATGACCGGGTTCTTGTCGGCGAAGTAGCCTTCGATGCCAGACCAGCAACGGATCACGCTGGCGCAAGCCAGAGCGGGCAGGACGGACGGAGCGGCGCGCCCAAGTTCGGCGAGCGCCGCGCGGCCGGGCCGGCTGCGGTCGCCCGGCAGCGCGCTGCCGTAGCCGCCACCCATGACGATGTTGCCGCGCGCGACCTGGCGGGCATAGAAGCCGCCGCCTTCGACGCCTAGCGACACGCCGATCTGGGGCGTGAGCGGTTCGGTGACCAGCATGGTCGGATACTTGACCTGCAAGGGGAGGTCGTCGCCGAACCAGCGGGCCACCGCCGCTCCCCAGGCGCCCGCCGCATTGATGACCGCGGCGGCGCGTATCCGCCGGCCGTCGGCGGCCGTCAACAGGAAATCGCCGCCCCGGGTGTCGGCGTGGGTGATGGCGCAGTGTTCGAGCAGGCTGGCGCCGGCGCGCGCGGCGGCATGGGCGAATGCGGGCGACACCAGGCGCGGATTGGCCTGGCCGTCTTCCGGACATAGCGAGCCGCCGGCAATGCCCGGACCCAGCGCGGGAAAGCGGCGGCGCAGCTCGGCGGCGCCGATGATCTCCAGGCCCAGGTCGAAGTCGCTGACCTTGTCGCGGTAGGCACAAAGCTTGTCCAGGTCGGCCTCGGAGCGCGCCAGCTTCAAGTGGCCGCTGCGCAGGTATTCCGCATCGGTGCCGATGAGTTCCGGCAGGCGCGACCAGATGCCGTGCGCGCGTTGCGCCAGATAAAGCTGTTCGATCGAGCGGCCCTGCCGGCGCACGCCGCCGAAGTTGACGCCGCTGGCGCGGGCGCCGCTGGCGCCGCCGTCGATCAGCGCCGTGGCGACGCCCATGCGGCGTAGCGCCAGGGCGGCGCTGGCGCCCACCAGGCCGGCGCCGATGATGGCGACTTCCGTGTGCAGCGGGTTCATGGTTCCGCCTTGCCCAGCATGGCCAGGTTCAGGGGTTTTACGGGCGCCTGGCCGCGCAGGCGGCCTATGTCCGCCAAGGCCAGTCCACGGCAGTCGGCCAGCAGTTCGGCCGCGCCCGCCTGGCACATGCGCCCCTGGCACAGTCCCATGCCGATGCGCGTCAGCGCCTTCAAGCGGTTGAGATCGTTGATGGCGTACTGCGCGGCTGCGGCACGCAAGGTGCCGGCGCGCACTTCCTCGCAGCGGCAG
>MCNG01000022.1_pt1 | contig 64289 bp, 76 predicted proteins | sample 778231 | NCBI WGS metagenome assembly MCNG01 (sample SAMN04296815, study PRJNA304217) | bioreactor metagenome | isolation source: sea sediment enriched with benzalkonium chloride | place: Turkey: polluted region of the Marmara Sea
CAGCAGGAAGGCCTCTGCCCTTTGCTCGTTACGTGATAGCGTCCACCGTGAAGCTCCGGCAGTGCCCACCTCCACCCGCAGAGGCCTTCGCAATTTTGTGGTCCGTCAACAATTGGTAGAGAGCGTTATCGAGATTTAAATTTCCGCGATTGACTCAACCTGGACGCTTCGCTATCACTTCTCGTCCCGCACTCTCGCGCGCTTGAAATGATCAGCTAGGAGAGTTCCCGCAAGAGGTCCCAGCGCGGCGGCAATTGCCTCGATCTGCGCTTGGGCAAGGTCGACATCGATCCCGAGGTCTCCTATTTCCTGCACGCCTATACCCAGCACGATAGTGCCACCGGCGGTAGGCAGTGGCAGGATGGTGGTGGGCCGGCAAACGTACTTGATAGGTTCGGGTGCTTTTGCCGGATCCGGGATGCACTGAGGGACACCATCTTTCAGTGGTACGGCAGGGATCGCTGTGGAAGCTATTCCCAGACCGGCGAGCGTTGGAATTCCTTGGACCGCGCCAACTTGAAGTAGCGTCACCCCCACTGCCAGATTTATTTTTTTCCCCTTTCCCGTAAGCGCAATGCTGTTGGGGGCACTAACGTAGACTGGCACTAGATAGAAATGGTCGGGCAACGGGCCGCTACCGTTGATTCCGGTCGGGCGCACGACCTTCATCACGATGACCAGATCTTTGTTGCTGTTGAGAAGGGAGAGATTCGTCTCTTCCTTTTTAACGGCTGAGGGGTCCACGGCTCTTCTTATGTACACCACGCATTTCGCGTGTTGAAACTCCTCAGGCGACATTACGATCTGTGAATCAGTGTCTTTCTTGGTGGCCTTGTCCCTTTCCTTTACCACCAATGCTTGACGCTTTCCCCAGTAACTTATGGCTGCACTAACAATGGCGACGATCACTGTGGCTGCGACAGTTCCAACAAGCACGTGGCCGTTCTTGTCAATTTTTTGGACTGGCGCCGGTTTGGGAGGCGATCCGCATAAATCTTGTCGTTGTCGATCAAACACGCTGCGCATGGCCAGGCTCTGGTCCATAAGGCTGTCTTCTTCCGGCGTCGTGCCCGGAGTGCCTACGGTGGCATAGATCGCAGCGTAGGTATCTGAAGGGCGCCACCCGCTCCGCTCGCTCGATGGAGATGTGGTCTTCAAAGTTCCACAGCCCGCGAGCGCAATGCTCACTAAACACGCAATTGATCGCCTCATCATTTGAGTCTCCAAAGCGCATACGAGCGACATCGACGGCACATGTGGGAAACAGCTCACCGCCTGCAGAAGCCGGTCGTGCGTCAGACTAGCAGTTCAGGCCCTCACGCCGACATACCTAAGAATGATGATTTCCAACCACCGAAGCTCGGGTTAGCCCTCGAGTCATTCAAACGAGAAGTCTAGACCCAACTCGTGCAGCAGCGCCTGCAACTCGCCAGCTTGTCCGGCGGTGACCGGACCAATCTCCACCCGCCAATCCACGCTCCCGCGCACACTGGTGCGACGCACAATCGCGATGAGATCATTGGGGGCGCCCTTAGCAAGAAGAGCCTTGGCCAACCGTTCAGCGGCCTGGCCATCCCCATAAGCAGCGGAGGTAAGCCAGCTCTCCGCCGGCACTAGCAGCTCTCCGCCCTCCGAATCCCCCGCTCCCGGATCGGCGTCGAGCGGTAGTAGCTCGTTCGGCTGCATCGGGGCCGACGGTCTGTCAATTAGACCTGCGTTAGGGTCGAGGTGCCGGACTTGGTCATCGGACGGACCCAGGAAATCTGGATCCGCTGTCAGCAGGTCGCGGGGGCGCTCGATGGCCAGGGAATACACGAACAGCGCCGCGGCGCCGGCGCCGGCCGTCGCAATCGACACAATCAGGATCCAGGCTAGAGCTTTCATGGCAACCGCAGCAAAGGCAGTTCAACTCCGGCCAGCTTCAAGATGGCCAGAATCGCACCGGTCACCGCCAGCGCTGGACCAAATGCCATGACACCACGTCGACGCATGACCAGCTGCGCGACCACCTGCAGTAGGCACGAGCCCAATATGACGGCAGGCAACTCGCCCACGCCGAGCCATGCCGACAGGCCCGCGATCATCTTGAGATCTCCGTGGCCGATGGCTGTCATACGCCGGCAGCCGCAGTAGCCCGCAGCAACCAGCCACACCGCCCCGTAGCCCACTACGACGCCTATCACGGCGGTTTCGATGGAGCCACCCCAAGGCACGACGCCCGCCCATTGAGCGATCAGCCCTCCCCATACAAGTGAACCGGTGATTTCGTCGGGCAGGACCCTGGCATGGGCGTCGACGAGCGCGCCCGCTGCCAACAATGTCAGAAAGAGGGCGAGAGCCACAGCGTTCGTCGGCGGTATTGGGGCAATCGAACACGCAATCCAAATGGCCAGCATGCTCGCGCGCGGCGCCAGGCCTCCAGCCACCGGGCGAACGCCGCCGGCGAAGAGCACCAGCAACGTAGCGCCCGGATAGCACTCCGCATCGAAGATCCGCTCGATGCGTTGGCGCAGGCGCACAACGGCTTCCCCGGCCGCAAGACCTACGACGGCCATTGCGGCCAAAGTAATCGGCGTGGTCATCTGGAACCGTCCTAGTGAATCGTGGCGCCACGCGCGCGCAAGGTGCCGGCGTCGCCCAGGTCCACACTGCCCTCGATTTGCACCGTGTTCGGCGATGAAGCATCCGCAAGCCTGCGGCCCTGTTGCTGGAACGTTTCCTTGACTCGATCGTTCATCCGGCCCGCCACGTCTGCAGAAAGCAGCCCCTGAATCATGCCGACATTGCGAATGGCATCCAGGCGAACGTAGGCAGTTATCAGCCCGAATCCGCAATCGCTCACCTGCAGGTCCTGCACCCCCTTCATCCAGAGGCAAATCAGGCTTATGGCCTCGGGCCTCCAGTCCACCTCTTCGTGGAATGTGCGCGTGAAATGGCAGAAAGCTTTCCCATACGGAAGCAGGCTCTCGCTCAGCGTCGTCAGTGACGCGGGCGCCTTGCGGCCGGCGCCACGGTCGCAGCTGGTGTTGGACTGGTGATCTGCATGACTGGCTGACATTCGAAGTGCTCCAAGCGATAGGGAAAGGTTCAGCGCGGCTTCACAGCGTCGAATGCCGAGGCCGTGACGGTGAAAAGGTCGTAGATGTCGCGAGGGGCCGGGGGCGCATCGAGCCATCGCTTGAGAAACGCGGCCCGCGAGGCGGGCTCATAGTGGTCGTTCTCCGTGGTAATCGGAGTCAACGACTCTTGCAGCTTCAAGATTGCTTTCGCGGCGTCGGGGTTGCCACTGGCCAGCGCATAGCCCATTGCGAACATGTCAGCGAAGGCCTCTTCTTCACGACCGCTCATCGGTCCGATACGGCCGAGATAGCGCTGGTGGGCCAGGAAACAATGGCCCGACTCGTGCATCACCGCGTAGGCGAGCCAATCGGCACGGCTTTGAAACAGGGAGCTGCTCAATGTGCCGGCGCGGCTCCCGTTGAACAGAATGAAGCAGAACGGCATGCGCACCTTGTTCACTTCCACCTGCGGATAGAACTGCATTGCCATGAAGTAGTTGGAGAAATTGGACAGCGGTCGGCCCGTGCTGGTGCTCAGCGCCCGCCCGAGCAACGGATGCTCGATGTCGAAAACCTGCGCTTGCAGAGGCGCGCGTTCTTTCAGGGCGTAGCTGGCCAGCGCGCCGCGCAACAGATCCTGTGCTTCTCGCACGAAAACCTGTCGCTCGGCAGCCCCCATTGACGACCCAAAACGGGTCACTTCCCGCAGGCGGCCGTCGGTCGACTGTTGCCGCGCGATGGGCTTTGGAGCGGGTTCCGCATTGGATGGCGACAGGATTTCCAGTTCGACCGTCTGGGCTCGCAGGGGCCCCGATTGCAGCGCCCCCAGCATAGTCAGGGCCCCCAGCGCCACCTTCACCCGTGTGCGCCAGCGTGACCAGGCGCAATGGCGAGACAGAAAATTTTGCCCCAGGCTCACAAAGAACTCCTAAAGTTTGCGATTTGTTAGTATGAATCATTATACTGATTCATATCGTAGGCCAAAATTATTCACCCCTTTTTTGGAGAACAACAATGTCCATGGCCATCAGTAGCGTGTGGCACTTCAACCAGGAAGATCTGGTGGTCCATTGGGTCGGAGGACGCGTCGTGGCAGTGAAAGCAATGAGTTCGAAGAGCCCGCTGCGCCGTGCCCCGTCCGCGGCATCCGACTCCACGCCGCGGTCGCAGCCCGCTCGCAAAACCGCTGTCGCGCTGTACGACCAGCGCATCGCCGCCTAAGCGCCCCCCATTTTCTGAATCGACGAAATCCCGGACCCATGTTCAAGAATCTGACTCTTTATCGCCTGCTCCCCGAATGGACCATCACGGCTGAGCAGCTGCAGGAACGCCTCAGCCAAAACGGCCTACCGGAAGCGGGCTTGGAAATGCAACAGTTCGGCTGGGTCCCTCCCCGGAAGGGCGGACAACTGTGCGTGGCCAGCGGCGGCGACCAGCTCCTCTTCGCGCTGCGCGCACAAAAGCGGCTGCTTCCGTCCACTGTGGTGAAGCAGGTCGCGGCCGACCGCATCGACGAGGTCACCGAGCAGCAGGGCTATCGCCCCGGGAAAAAGCAACGCAAGGAAATCACGGAGCGCGTGCACGACGAGCTCCTTCCGAAAGCCTTCCTCGTCCACCGCGATACTCAGGTGTGGATCGACCTCAAGAACCGCTGGATGGCCATCGACACGGCAACATCCTCCAAGGCTGACGAAGTGGTCGGCTTTCTGTCCAAGTGCGTCGACCCCTTCCCCATCCAGAATCTGTACGTCGCCCAGTCGCCGGCGGCAGCGATGACTGGCTGGCTTGCGGACGACGAAGCGCCTCCCAACTTCACCATCGACCAAGACACAGAGCTGCGGTCCTCTGGCGAGAGCGGCGCGGCCATCCGCTACGTGAAACACTCAATCGATGCCGACGACGCCCGCCGGCACATCCAGGCCGGCAAGCAGTGCACGCGCCTGGCTATGACCTGGGCCGACCGCATTTCCTTCGTCTTGACTGAAAACTTCGTGTTGAAGTCGATCAGGCCTCTCGACGTCCTGCGGGAGAACCAGGACCAGGCGGAGAACGAGGAGGAGCGCTTCCTTTCGGACTTCACGCTCATGAGCGGAGAGTTCAACCGCCTGCTGACCGAGCTGGTCGCGGCTCATGGCGGCGCCCGCGACTGAACACCATCCTTTGCGGAGACTGAACATGCTTAGCGTTGATACAAGGACCTGCAGCGACCCGTCTGATTGCGGCCCGATGCCGGATGACCCAACCCTTGACTACCTTGCCCCCGACGTAGCCAAGGAGGCAATCTTCGAGCGCCTGTCGAGCGGAGCTGCAGCGCGGCAGAAGCTCGAAGGTGTCATGGGGAAACCGCTCTCGGTCGCGTTCTATTTCTACCGCGGCGAACTGGTCGGTGATCCGAACAAGGGGCCCGTCCCTATGAAGCTCACCGGCTGCGAGTTCCGGCCCGCAACGTCGGGACCCAGGAAGGGACGCTGGGTAGTTCCTTTGCCGGGTACTGAGCGCTCTATCGTCGTCACCCGAGAAGACATCAGCGCGTTTGAAGCTGCCCAATCATTGCCTTGCGCGACTGAACGGCCGTGACCAGGCGCCACCGCGTAAATCACGCGTCAGCGCTCGCGCTGGCGCAGTTCTATGTGATAGACGCCATTAAGGGCGATGTCTGGTATCGCGTATTGGCCGGCGACCAATGGGCGGGGATCGAAGCCCAAGCCGTCGCCAAAATTTCTCTGCCTCACCTCGTCGGTCACGAGATCGTCCTACGCGCCGCTGATGGCTCGATGCGCACGTTCTTGCCCTCCATGGTTCAGCGCTGCGGTGGCACGTTGAACAGCACCTCAGAAGCGGACCTCGAGACACTCGAGGAAAGCCATCAATAGGCACAACCTCAGCGCAGGACATTGCTTGGCTCCGGTGACTGGAATGCATCCGCACTCGGTCGCGTCAAAGTTTTCGCGCGGATGCCCGCTCCGATAGTCTGGTTCATACCCACTCATCACTTTGGAGATCTGCCGTGCCCCCGCTTTCCCAGTCCCCCACCCAACACTTCGCAAGCCCCAAGGCTACGGCATCCTCTGGCGGCATGCGCATGAAATGCATGGCAGCTGCAGGTCGCACCGATGGTCTCTTCGACGGCTCAAACATCACCGTCCAGGTTCCTCTTCCCGCCTCCCGCGACTCGCGGAGTACGCGCCGGGCTCGTGGGGACTTCCAGCCGACCCGCTCGCGACGCGATGTGCCTCACTCGGATTCCCGCAATCTCGCGCTCGATCTCGGTGATGAATTGATCATCGACAACTTTGCAGGGGGCGGCGGTACGAGCGAGGGCCTCGAACAGGCATTCGGACGGCCGGTAGACATTGCGGTGAACCATGACCCTGAAGCTCTCGCCATGCACGCCATCAACCACCCGCACACTCTCCACCTGTGCGAATCGGTATGGACCGTCGATCCGATCAAGGTGACCGGAAACAGGCCGGTTGGCTTGGTGTGGTTGAGCCCTGACTGCAAGCATTTCAGCAAAGCAAAGGGCGGAACTCCTGTTGAAAAGCATATTCGCGGCCTCGCGTGGGTCGCGATGCGGTGGGCAGCGAAGTGCAAGCCGCGACTTTTAGCGATCGAGAACGTCGAAGAATTTCGGACGTGGGGGCCTCTCGTCGTGAAAGCCGACGGCAAGTGGTATCCGGATCCGAAGAAGAAGGGCAAGACCTTCGAGAGCTTTGTCCGCCAGCTGCGCGACCACGGCTACAAGGTGGAATGGCGTGAATTGCGTGCCAGCGATCTGGACACGCCAACTATTCGGAAACGCTTCTTCCTAGTGGCTCGCCGCGACGGACGCCCGATTGTCTGGCCCGAAGCCACTCATGGCGCGCCGGATTCGCTCGCGGTCAAGCAAGGTCATTTGCAGCCCTGGCGAACCGCAGCAGAATGCATCGACTTCACCATCGCTGCGACGTCCATTTTCCAGCGCGAGCGCCCCCTTGTCGTGAACACGCTGCGTCGTGTCGCAAAGGGGACGTGGCGTCATGTTCTGGCCAACGCCAATCCGTTCATCGTGCCACAAGCTGTCGGCGACAGGGGCGGCGACGAGCTGGCTATGACGCCGTTCATTGCTGGCCAAGGCGGGCCAGAGTACGCCGGCAAACCGGTGAGCACCACTCAGCCGCTGGGGACCTTGACCACGGAGAACCATCGTGCCCTCGTCGCGCCGATGATTGCGCCCTTACGAGGCACCCAGGAAAGCCACCTGCAGGGTGACAGCGCCCTCGCGCCTGTCTCCACCATCTCGGCTGGGGGGACTCACCATGCGTTGAGCAGCGCCCACCTAATCACGATTGGATATGGGGAGCGCCCTGGCCAAGACGCTCGCGCTCAGGACGTGCAAGCGCCGCTTGGCACGGTGGTTGCAGCCAAAAAGCACGCAATGGTTGCAGCTCACCTGACCCACCTCACTCACCACGGAGATCGGCCCGGCGCATCCCCCGACGCCCCCCTCGCCACGATTACTGGAGCCAACCGAGGCGAGCAGGTCATGGTCGCCGCATGTCTGGAACAAGCCAACGGCGGCTTCTACGAAGGCAATGGCCGCGCAATGGATGCGCCTACCTCCACGCTGATGGGCACCGGCTCACAACAGCGATTGGTGGCGGCACACCTCATCAAGTATTACGGTGAGGGTGGTCAGTGGGCAGCCGCAAACGACCCAATGCACACGCTGACGACGAAAGATCGGGTTGGCGTTGTTGAAACGGTCCAAGTCCGTCAGGATGCGGTTCCGCCCCACATGCTGGCAAAGGCCAAGGCCTGCGCGCGCTTTTTTCACAAGTATCTGCCTGAGCACTTCCCCGTAAAGGCTGACCTCATTATCGTCGGCGGCTGGGTGCTCGTCGACATCACCCTGCGCATGCTGGTGCCGCGCGAGCTGTATCGTGCGCAGGGCTTTCCCAGCTCCTATGTGATCAATGAAATTCCGGATCCGAAGCTGCTATTCGTTGATGGACACCAGGTTGAGGGCGATCCGCGCCTCATTCCGAGAATCCCTCTCAGCAAGACGGCTCAGGTACGTATGTGCGGCAACAGCGTCTGCCCGCCCGTAGCCAAGGCTCTCATCCTGGCCAACTTCTCCCACGAACGACACATCGCAGAACGCCTGGCGGCGTGACAGTCGACCGGCGGATACTGCTGCATATCCGCCGGCGCACGACGTGCGGTTGAAAAGTTTTGGCGGCGCAAGGCTAATCCGTAGACTGGATTCGCTCATCAGCCGGCACGGCGACTCAGCCGCGCACAAGCCACATGGAGAAATTGATGAAGACCTATATCGTTCAATACCGAGTCAACGGCGGACGCCTTGAAACTTTCGATACGGTCGATGCGAGGAGCCCCGCCGGGGCAATCGCAACTGCCGCTCGAAGCCTCACTCACATCGAAGGAACCCTCGACATCATCGCCACTGCCCAATAAGTCTGCAGGCACGCCCGCCCCCTCACCGGGAGCGGGACCCATTGCTCCACCCTGACAATTTGGCCGGCCCCTAGATGAACACGACGCAAAATCAGGTTTCGAAGCTCGCCTCATACGCGGGCATTTCCGAGTTGGAAGCAGTCTCGCGCCTCCTGCACAAGGCGCAAGACAATTGCGATGAGGTGTCGTTGATTGCCCTCTCGGCGCTCAAGGCGGAAATGGTGGGGCTTTGTTCCCCCCTGACGCCGGCCGAGATTGCCCTGATTGACGAGCTGACCGGCGACGCGCACCTGCCTGCCTATGCTCGAGTCGAGGGTAACGCCCCCCAAATGACGCCATGAACAAGGTTCCCCTGCATCTCAAGGGTCCTCTCGCAGGCGGCGAATACACCACCTGCGGCGTCGCCTTCGACGCCTTCAACACCGGCGACGCAGATGAACCCATCCTCATTGCTATCCCCGGCCAGGTGGCGACATGCGTGGAGTGCCGCCGAGTCGTTGACTTCTATAAGGCCATCAGAGGCTACCGCGAACCTTAGCTCACACCATCACCGTCCACGACCTGGATTATGGGCCGTGTGAAAAGTTTTGGACGTGTTGATGCGATCCGTAGACTGGTTTCACGAACAGTCCAATCGCCTAGGAGTCAGAGATATGCAAGCCAACCAGACCCATACCAATGCATCGGCACGCGCCCGAAGCCACGTCCATCCCTCGTCCCATGCGACCGGCCTCGTCGGGCCAGTTCAAAGCACCAACCCGCCGGGCGAACCGCTCGTCGAGCACGAGTACTTGTTTGATGTGCGTCTCTTCGCGTCAATTCGCGTGCGGGCGGCGTCCCAGAAGGAAGCTCTCAAGATGCTTTCCGAATCGCTGCACTGTGAAACTGTCTCGCTCGGTGAGTGGTCGGACGGTTCGCAGATTTTGGCTGAAGTAAGTGCCGATGACGATGCCGATCTCATTGAGGTTGATGGAGTCGATGTTACGTAGCGGCAGCGTGAATGACCGGCCGCCACATGGCGGCAACTGCCGTCCGGTGCGGAGCGCGCTTAATTCGTTGTACTCCGCCGCGGCCACAGAACATCACACGTTTGCATAACGCCGGGCCGCTGGTCCAGCGCGTTGCAGAAGGGAAGCTTTGGCAGTGTTCGCCTCACCCGTAGACTGGAGCCAAATACCAAACAGTCTCGGGCTACCGGGCAAGAGGCAAACAGGCAAACAGGCAAACAGGCAAAGGAAACGGAAACCATGTCATCGCGATACAGCCACGCATACTCACTCGCCTTCGAGATCTCATCCGGTGATTCCCACGGCGAAGGAGTCTCGGGAAGCCAACTGCGACAAGCGATCATCAGCCGGCTGGGCAAACTGTCCGACGCCGAGCTTGCAGAAGCCTGCGGTGCCCCATTCGACACCCACGAAGTGGAGTAAAGCCGGCCGCCAGCGCCGCAGGTCTTTTACGAAGGCGGCGCGCCCTTTCATCTCGCTCGTCCCTCCCGGCAGCTGCCGTCCAGCCCGTTGAGCCGAAAGTTTTGGGATGCATGGCCAGGTGCGTATTGTGGTTCTCAGATCACGCAACGTACTTGGAGCACCTGCATGACAGCCCCACTTCCTCTTCCGCCGCTGACGCCGAAGGATGTATTTTTCGCAGCGCTGGCCGCCGGCCGCACTGTGCCGGAAGACAAGTCCCACTTGGTCTTTGCCAACTGCATCGTAAAGCAGCTCTACAAATTGGGTTACCCAGTTTCGGCCGCCGGCGGCATCGAGCAGCCCGAGGTCCCTCGCGAGTCCGCCGCCACCGACGAGTGCGCCACGAGCCTTCCCCTCCAGGACTGTGCCCATGCCGACCCTCAGCCCCTCCGAGCGCTGCAACGAGTTCACTCAGACGTAGATGCCTTAGGCGAAGTATGGCGCGCCTGCTTGGAGGCAGTGGCGCAGCGAATCGTCGAGATGGACCCGGCAGGGTTCACCCCGGCCAGTTGCGCGAGCGACCTGCGCGCCCTGGTCCGCACTTCGAGCCTGCAGTGCCTAGAGCGCCCTGGCCAAGTTGAGGATGCTCAATGACCATCAGTACTCTCAAGACGCGATTGACGGGTAAGGGTCATAGCCCTGAGCAGCTCGATCTCTTTCAGCACGTGCTCGCCTCCTACGAGGCCGCAGGAGACCATTCGCTCCCGAATGCAGCCCTCTATCAGGCGGTGGCTCATCGGGCTGGAGTGGCGGCCGCGGAGGCAAACCGCACGGTCGAAATCTCCGGTGGCCGGCACAGCCCCTTCAAGCGCTCGGTACGGTGGGTGCAGCAGACGATGAAGCATCTGGGTCTGCTGAAACGAGATCCTGGTCTGCGCGGCGTATGGAGCCTTGCCCAACGGAACAAGGACGGGCTGACTGGCGCACCGGCCGGCAAGCGCCTGTTGGCGTTCTCCACGAATCTTGGCATCGCGATTTGGGGAGACAGCACGCGCAACTTCCCCCAGCTCGGTTACCCGATCTCCTTGGTCGTAACTAGCCCGCCATACTTGCTGAGACGGCCCCGCGCGTACGGTAATCCCCTCACGGAGCAGGCCTATGTCGATTTCATCTGCTCCGCGCTTGAGCCAATTGTGGCCCAGCTGGCACCAGGCGGATCGATCTGTCTCAACCTGACAAACGACAGCTTTGTGCCAGGTTCTCCGGCCAGGTCGGTCGCGAAGGAAAGGCTCGTGCTGGCCATGGTCGACCGCCTCGGGCTAAAGCTCATGGACACGCTGATCTGGCATAACGCGTCTAAGCCGCCTGGCCCAATCCAATATGCGAGCAAGCGGCGTGTCCAGCTCAATACGAGCTACGAACCCATCTATTGGTTCACGAATGATCCTTCCCGCGTCTACAGCGACAATCGCCGCGTACTGCAGCCGCACTCGGATCGGCACAAGAAATGGCTGCGCCAGGTGCAAGACGCTGGTGCCTGCCCGCGCACCGGCGTGTACGGGGATGGCGCGTATCGCCTCAGGCCCAGCTCCTACACCAACGAGACAGACGGACGCATTCCGAGGAATGTCATTCAGATCGGTCATGCCTGCGCCGACACGCGTCAGTATCGCCGTGACGCTGAAGGTCTCGGCCTACCAATCCATGGCGCGATGATGCCGCTCGCCCTGGCGCGCTTCTTGATCGAGTTCCTGTCGGTTCCTGGCCAGCTTGTCCTGGACTTGTTTGGAGGAACCGCAAAAACGGCAATGGCGGCCGAGATGCTGGACCGACACTGGGTCATCATTGAAATCTTCGCGGAGTATCTGCGAGGCGGTGCGCAACGATTCCGACAGTTTCCGGGGTTCAAGATGGGCGCGGAATTCTCACTCGGATTCTCCGGCGAACGATTCATCCTGCCCGCGGGGGGTGCCCGATGAAGCTGTCGCCTCACGACCTGGCTGCTCTTGGCCGCGACCATCCACTCGTCCGCCAATTGCAAGCGCAAGGCGTTTTGCCGGCCTCGGGGAACCTCGCCTCCACACCAAAGCGTGGTGCAGTGCGGGGAGCAGCCAGCAAGGGCGAGGAGGAGTTCGTTCTGCAGTTGCGAGCGCTGCACTTACCTCCCCCACAACGCGAGTTCCGCTTCCATCCCCACCGAGCATTTCGATTCGATTTCGCATGGCCGCAGCTGCCGTGTGGGAGAAGGCTCGCAGTGGAGATCGAAGGAGGCCTTCATAGCGGGGGGCGGCATGTGCGGCCCCAGGGGTACAAGCGAGATCTAGAGAAGTACAACAGCGCTGTTGCACTGGGATGGACGCTCCTGCGGTTCTCCTCGTCCATGGTATTCAATGGTGAAGCAGTGCAAGCAGTTCAGGCGTGGTTCCTGGCCGCGCGCGATCTTGATTAGCTGAGCGTCTCCGCCCAATGGCTCTCATGACACGCGGTTACGGTAAAGTCGTCAGTCGACGTTAATGACAACTAAAAAGACGCCAATGATCCATTCAGTTCAGATCGACGGGCAAACCATTCCCCTGACCCCTCCAAGCATTTTGCACGATGCTTCTGCCAATCTTTTCAGCTCCGACTCGATGATGCTATTCATCGGTCCGAACGGTACCGGTAAGACGACCCTACTGGATCGGATTGCAATGACTGTCTTGCAGCCAGATCCCGTCGACGTCGAATACGAGGGAAATCTGTCGCAGTTGCACGTCATTTCTCTCACATTGTCGCCGTTCAAAAAGCTAACTCCCGCTTTCACGCACGAACGCCTGCACTCAATGTTCAGAAAGCGGATCGGTGACCCCATCATCCCTGCAGCTAGCTTTTTAAGCGTTCTAGCGAGCGAGTTCGACCTCAGCGCTGAAGCAGAGTTGAACATTGAAATTCATGAAGGAGAGGTCTTTCGTGAGTTAGAGCGCATTTTGTTCACCCGCTACCGTAATCCCTTGAAAGGCCCCGAGCGTTTGGTAGAAGCAAATCGCGCCGTAACAAGGCTGGAAGAGGAAGTTAGCAATACAAGGCGCATCCCCAGGGAATTGCGCACTGAAAGAGATATTTTTGATTCGGCAACCTATGCATCGTACGAGGCATCGGTCAATGCTCGAAAGCGAATGCTATTGGACATCCTAAAGCAAAATCTTGGAGACGAATTCGCTATCCATATGAGAGCCCTTGCGCTCGCGCTGCCTAAGAATGGGGAGGGCCGGCCAAGAGCGCTGCGTAGCATCGTTTGGAAGTTCGGCATAGAACTTGAAAAGCCTCCGACTGTGCGGGGCTTCGAGGCAAAATTCGAGGCTTGTCTGCAACGATGGCGCGAGTTTGGGAACCGACTTCACCATGTGACAGGAGATCCAAGTCTGCGACGGAGCCGCTATAAGTTCGGCTTGGACCGGTTGGAGCAAATGAAGGAAGTGCCCCTCGATGGACTGGCTTCCGTCAGTCTCGCGGACGCTAGTAGTGGCATGGCAGCACTGATCACCCAGTTTTCCCTGATCGACCAAGCCGTTACACAGATTGAAAGGGCCAACGCAAGTCAAAAGCCTGACCTCTTGTTATTGATCGATGAGGGAGACGTGTTCTTGCATGTGGCCTGGCAGCAGCGATATGTTAAGGCATTGAATTCCTACGCGGCCTCCCTTCGCGATCGCTTCGGCTGCATCCAGGCGGTATTGACCACCCACTCGCCAGTAATGATGTCGGACTTTCCTCGGGATCACATCGTACGTCTCATCGCCCCCATGTGGGCTGACGATACCGGGCCACTGGATGGCTGGACGTGGGCGGACCGAATCGAAAACGTAGGCGTTTCCTTCGGGGCCCCTCTCGAAACGATTATTCGCGAGACAGGTGGTGCGGGCACTATGGGACGTTTCGCCGAAGCTGTAATTGAGGATCTCATCAAAGATATACGAGACGGAGTTCAGATTGCGCAGGCGAGGATCGATATGATTGACGACCCGATGCTGCGGCGGCTTCTGAACGCTTCAGCCGGGAGGATCAATTCGTGATCATCTCAATGCGCGAGGTTTGGGATAGAGCCGTGGGTCGGCATGGAGCCTACGTGAGGAGGGTAATTGCCACAGCGCTGCAGGCGCCGCCCGCTAAAAAGATCTCCAGCCCATTCCTGCAAGACTTTCTCGTCCGCCACGCAAAGGCGATCGCTGTTGGCAGACCTGACTCGCTAGAGACTCTTATTGACCTGGTCGAAGCCTGGCGCGCCGACCCGCTTACAAGTGAGAAGGATAGGGCATTGTTCGAGTCCGAGTCGAAGCGCATCTTCGACTACAAGACCTTTTCTGATAAGGGGACGAAGGGTTGGAATGCGTTCGAGCTATGCAAGCTATCGTCTCACAGGCTTTGTCCTTACTGCCAGCAGTCGTACGCCTTCACCATGATTACCCGGGTCAAGTCCAAGCGTGGCCGGAAAGTAGGTTTGGGATCGAGACGAGGATTCCGACCAACCCTGGACCACTTCTTCCCGAAGTCCGCTCATCCTTATCTGGCGCTCTCTCTCTACAATCTCGTGCCCGCCTGTCAAGTCTGCAACAGCTCACTCAAATCCCAAACCGACTTCTACAAGAAAAGGCACCTGCATCCATTGCGCGATGACGAGTGCTTGCGTTTCGAGCTCGGCGCTGAGGAATACTTGAGGTATCGGCAAGACCCGCACGTGGGCCTGAGACTTAAAGCAGTCGTCACCAATCTTGCAATGAAGGCGGAGGCGGAAGCCTCTATTGAGACATTCTTGCTGAACAAACGCTACAGTGCACACACCATGGAACTCGCGCGGTGGATGGAATCGCTGAGGCACTGGACACCGCGCGAGATTCTTCGCCTCGCTGAGCGGTTTGACGTGAAAAGTGCGGACGAGATGGCCAGGTTCGAGGCCATGCTCTTCAATTTCGATCGAAACGACCATCGCTACGAGATGCTAGGCCGCATTAAGATGGACCTTTACGATGCTGTGCAGGCCGATCGCTTGAGATCTCCGCATAGCGCTGCACCTTGACATCCGCCCCCCGTCGATCTATCGGCGGCTGACCTTGAAGTCTCTCTCGTAAGCGCTCTCCTGACGCCACTAGACGCCCGTATACTGGGCCTCTCGAATATGTCCATAGGAGCGTGCCGTGGATCTCGATACCGACCTGACCAAAGTTGATGAGGCCAGGTTCGTCGCGCGCGCCTGGGCCAAGCGCAACGACCAGAATGAGGATCGCTGCGAGGTCCTGGCGGAAACCTGGTTCGACGCAGGCAAAGATTCCTGCACGGGGCGAGATTTGGAGGCTCATTTGGCTCGCCGCTTGAGCGAGGACGGCCGCTGAAATGTGCAGCCACTACCAAACCTTGAAGGACGCCGAGCTTCTACTCCAGCGATTTGGCGCCCGAACCGCGCCGCCGGCCGGCAAATACGATATGTGGCCGCGCTACCAGGGCGTCTTCGTGCGGCGCCCGCCTGAACACGACGCCGGCGACGAGGCTGTGCCCGAACGAGAGGCAGTTGTCGGGCGCTGGGGGCTTATCTCGGCGTCCACGGGACCCAGCGGTCTGCCTTCAGCGGAAAAGCTGGCCACTTTCAATGCACGAGACGATCGAGTCGCCAACGCATTCACCTTCCGCAATGCCTGGCGGCGAGCGCAGCACTGCGTCATCCCCGCGGACGCGATCTTCGAACCCGACTGGCGATCGGGCAAAGCCGTTGCCACGCGCTTCACGCGGGCTGACGGCGCACCGCTCGGCATCGCCGGCCTCTGGGATCGGTACCGAGACACTGCGGGCCACTGGCACGAGAGCTTCACGATGCTCACGATCAACGCGGACGAGCACCCCCTCTTTCGCGATTACCACCAGGCGGGAAAGGAAAAACGAATGGTGGTGATTCTGCCCGATGGAGCCTATAGGGATTGGCTCACAGCGAGCGCAGATGAGAGCCGGCAGTTCATGGTGCCCTACCCGTCGGACAAGCTCGTCGCAACGCCGATGAAGTGACCCCGTTTTCGATGGAATATACTGTATAAATAAACAGTGTATTCCGCCATGCCGTTCAAAGCCCCTCTCACCCACGCTGAGCTGCGCGCGATCCGCGAGCGGCAATCCTGGAACGCCGACGTGCTCGCCCTGCTCTGGGAGATCAAGCGGCTGCGTTCGGTGCTGCTGCGCGCCCACCAACTGTCCAACGATTTCAAGCGTCCCGCCGGCGTCACAGCCGGGCTATACGACGATTTCATGGAAGCCCTGCGCGCGGAGCCCTGTGTCATTGAGCGCGACCAGGACGTACGCGAAATGATGGAAGAACCCGCGAAGCTTAGGAAGGGCATGGCGCCGCGGTAGCCCGCGCGCCAAGACCCGCACTTTCAGGTGGGCTTCTTGTTGTTGAAGGTGCCGGTCATCTTCCACGTCGTCGCAACGTGATCTCTGAAAGCGCCTCCGATGTCCAGACCTGCCTTCTTGAGCTTCGCCTTCAAGCCCGCGTTGATGTTGTGATCTTCGTTGTAGGTGACCTCCAGGGAAAAGGTTCGCATCCCGTGCTGGAGGCGCCCTTCACCGACCTCTTGCCACAACGGTTCCTGGGCATACCAACGCAGATCCTTCGGCACTGACGGTTCGCACTCGTTCTCGAAGGTGCATTCGAAAATCACTATGGCCGATGAGGTTGACATGCTACCAGCCTGCGCACCCACATCTGCGCCATTGACCAGGCCTGCCAGGTTGGCACTGATGCTTTTATCCCAGCCTTGGACACTCTCAATCTTTATACTCGTTGCGCCCAAGCTCCTGAGAAGACGGCTTGCATCGGCGATCTTGTCGTTGAAGACCCACCGGTGAAATGAGGCGATCGGGTAGAAGAGGCTGTCGACGCAAGGATGAGGGGCATATACGGATCCGATGACCGGTCTGCCCGCGGGCATATCAAGCGCCGTCGCTTCGGTGAGGCTGACCTGTTGGATGTTCAGGTCACCCAGCTTTCCTCCACTCCATGAGTCATAGAATCCCTTCGCCACACTCGCACTAAGAGCTAAGCCGCCCACGATTAACCCGGCTGGGGCTACTAACCCAAGGGCTGCCGCGCCGGCACCGGCGCCGACGCCGAAGCCGACGCCGCGTGAGGCGGCACGGGCGGCCGCAGAGGCCTCGTCGCGAATCGCAGCCATGGTCTCATCTGACTCGACGATGATTAGCTTGCCACCGCCGGACTCGTAGCCTTGTGGTTTTCTACTGACTATCATTGTTTTGGACACATTCGCCCCTTTGGGTGCTCGACAGATGCCAATGTATCGAAGATTTATCGCTCGCGCCCAGCTCATCCGTAGGTGCGAGTGTCTAGACCGACGAAGCCAAGCGGTGACGCTCGATGAACAGAGCAGACAACCAGCCTCAGGAAGCGGCATAGACGTAATGACATCCCGCGATCTCAGTAACGGGGCCGAGGGAGCCGCAATTTAGCCATGTCGCCGCCGCCTGGAAACAGATCGACCCCGGCGACCGCCCGCAGCTCGGCGAGGCTAAGCTCTCGATGACGCTGATGAGGGGCATTTGCCACCAAGTACGCGGCGCCCGCGCGGGCGGCCGGATCGTAAACCGCCTTGTACAGATAGGCCGGCACCCGCACTTGGCCGCGGCCAACGGTTCGAGAGCTATGGGATTCCCAGATAACGCCCGTGACCACATAAATCTGTCGATGGTTGGCCATGGCCCGCACGCCCTTCTCAATCGCTGCCCAAAGATTGCGGTTCAAATGCGGATCCTGGGGAACGATGTTCGTGAGAAGGAAGCTCTCGCTGTCGGCTTGGGGCGAATCCATATCGGCCGAAGGCGCCAAATGGCCACGGTCAAGGCCGGAGCCGCGGAAATCGTCTAAGGATGCACGCGCGCGGCGCGAGACCCGTTCGTCTGGACGAAAGTCGTTTGAGCGCCCCTGATGCTCGTACGCGCGGCGTACTCGGGCCGGGGAAAGGTGCTCTGCCGCAAGAATCGGCGATTTCGCTTCGGTAGAGTAGAGAATGCCGTATCCCTGAGAGCACAGTTCCATCGCGCCGGCGGCCACTGCGGCATCCAGGATCACGGGTGGCAGTGCGCCGGCATAGTGTGACGGGCAGCGACTTTCAACCGCGCCGACACTAGAGACGATGAACGCGGAACCCAGAGCCGCGGCCAAACGAACAAGCCGATATGTGCGCATTGGAAGTACCCTTACAGTATGAATTAGCGTGTCTGTTCATACTATCAAGGAGTGCCGGCCGCCCAAACTATTGGAAGGCGGCCGCAACACTAGGCCGGCGCGTCGTCGTCGAAAAATCCGTTGTCCTTTTCATGCGCCCCCGGGGGGCCGGCATCGTCAGAGTCGAGCTCGCCCAGTTCGCTGGACTCTGACTGGTCACCAGTCGCATGGCGCGTGACGCCCTCCTCCACGTCGTCTGGGATGTAGAGGTCGTCGGGGTCCGGGATCCACATCTCACCCGTCCCGTTGGCCCGAAGGTCCTGCAAGGCGGCTGCTGGCGTGAGCGAGTCCAGCGTGAAGGGGGACTCTCCGTAGCGAAGGATGGCGCCAGCGTCCTGCTGCTCCCGATACCAGGCGCGGGGGCGCGGGCACAGGTGAACGCCATTGATGGCCGCCATGCTGCGGCGCGGCGTCACTGCGACGTCCACAATTTGGGGGATCTGCGTCACCCAGCCATATGCATGGAGCACGTGCGCCCCCAGGACCACTGCGTCCGGGTACAAGCGGCCCACCGCCTCGAGGAGATTGTCCTGTGGCGAGCTCGGGTACCGCAGCACATTGAAGTAGAGCGCGGCGCGCGGCCCGACGAACTGGATCAGCCCAGTGCGCGCCATTCGCTTGACCCAAACCTTGGCGGCTTCAACAGGCATCTCCTGCAGGCGGCAAAGATCAGCCAAAGAGAAAACGGCGGGAAGGTCTTTGAGGCGCGTTACAGCTGAGACCCTGCGGCCGCGCCCGTTATCGGCCTCCTCGAGAGATCGGATCGTCTCAATGCCCACGTCAGCCCCGCGGTGATTCTCGGGGGGGCGCCGGTCTGATGTGCTCCCCCTCTACCTCGCCAACAATCTTCTCCATCGCTTCAGCGCACTGCAGCGCCATTGCGCCGGCGTCATCGATCATGGTCGACACCTGGCCCTTCCAATAGGTCTCCCACAAGTGCAACCCGCCCATGGAATCCACAAGGAACGTCTTCAGCTCAGTTTGCGCCTTAACGAGGTATTCCGGCGTATGAATTGAATCCACCCAGGACCGCAGCGACCCGGCCATGGAAAAAGCGAGCTTCTGTTCCGAGGTGAACTCGAGCTTGGGGGCGTGGGTCTGTTCGGGGTCCATGGGTGCGTCATAGGCGCTGGCATGAGCCAGGACGTCCCTGGCCATTTGTTCAGGAGTAGGTCGCTCGAAGCTGCGCTCCTGCTGGATCCAGTACATGTCAAAGATGTCCCGGGCCTTGAAGTACGGTCGGTTCGCAACTGCGACGAGCTTGTCGCACATCACAGCGTTCAAGGTTGCCATGGGTAGCATCGAGCTAACACGGACGAAGTAGCCGGCCTGCGCCAGCTCCTGCGGAGGCTCGGGCAGGCGTAATGCGGACGGATAGCGTTCCAGATAGCTGTCCTCGACGCCCCAGAACTCCGCCTTGACCATTGCCTTGCCCAGAAGGCCCGGCTTAGTCATCGACACGGCGTATCGCGCCATGCGATCGCTGGTCTTGCCCGATACCTCGACCTGCAAAGCAGCGTCGATTCGCGCCAGGTGTGCGCGGGCGTATGTCACGGCGCTCTGAATGTGCCGCTCCGCCTCTTGCAGGTGATCCTTCTTCAGCAGGAAGTCCAGGTCTTCCGACCACCTTGGGCTTCCCCAACCAAGCTTCAAGCTGGTCCCCCCGTGAAACACGGCCTCTGATTGCGTCCAACGGGAACGTTCGACGAAACCAGCAATGAGCAGCGTCTGCAGCAGGACGGACCATTGATGCTTGGTGCTGCTCGGGAGCGGCTGCCGCTTAATTTGCAAGCCGGCCCCTCTGACTTTTGCATTCATTGTAGTTTAAGGGATCGTTTATGTACCCTTATATTACCTTAACAACTGTGCAGCCCAAAGAATATCGTGCAAACGAGGAAACAATCGGTTGGGAACAACGTCGGTAACGCAACGTTGGCAGCCGCGCGTCCGCGCGCGCGGCGACAAGGCAATGCCAGCCCCCCAGACATGAGAAAGAACGACCGCAAATTCATGTACGATTAAGTTACAGAGACTCTTTCGAGTTGTCACTGCATGGGAACTTATATGACCGACCTCTGGCAGCAAGCCATTCAGAACCTTTCAGAAGACGAAAGAACCAAGGCCATGGGCAACATTTTGGACCAGAATCCGTCCGATGCAGCCGCAGGCATTATCCGACAGCTATTAGCCGGAACGAAAAAGCCTCTGTCGAAGGCCCAACAGTATGTGTACGACAAGGAAATCGCCCCGGCACTTGTGGAGCGCTGTTCGGCTCCAGGATGCAGCCGGTTCACGCTCGCCGGGGAAGCTTACTGCGACGTCTGTGACATCGAGTACGGAAACATCAGCGGGGCTGCTTGAATGATGCGGCTCCCGTTGCCGCTTCGCTTCCGAAACTTGCTCAGCGTTTCCCAGCGTCGGGTAGCAGGCAAGCAGTTCTGGAGGCGCCGGCTGTAACTGATACCTTCTGGCTCACCCGTTCACGACCTACAAATGCCATGACAAACCCGGCCCCACGATTGAAGCAGAACCCACAGGGCAAGCTCGTGAGCTGGTATCGGAAGAACCCAGCCCACTCAAACCAGATCTGCCCGTATTGCGGAAGTTCTATAGGGCCCGACTCAGACATTCCGAGCAATAAGGAGCATTTGTTCGCACGGGGCTTCACACCAGCTCGCGCAGCGACGGCCGGCGACTTCAACTTCTTGTTCCGCGCGTGTGTGACCTGCAATTCCGAGAAGGCGGAGTTCGAGAGGCAGGTGGCGACCGCGACACTACTCAATTCGCCGGCGCTCCATACAGACCACTTGGCACTGGCCGACGCGCGCAGGAAGGCCGACAACGACTACCACGCTACCCAGCGGGACCCGGCAACTGGACGCAAGATTCTGATGCGCGACGCGAAAGAGCGGTTCGAAGTGCAGTACGGTCCGTCCAACGGCGTGAACTTGCGGATGGCTTTTGTCGCACCAGCAGCCGCACCGCCTCGGTCGATCATCGGCTTGGCCACCAGGCACGTGCAGGGACTCTTTGGGCTCGTGGCCACACCGCCGGACGCGTATGCTGACCCAGCACAACAGAGGTTTTTGCCCGCCTCGTTTGTGGAGGTCTTGGGTTGGTTTGCGCATACGAATTGGGCAGCGGATCGTTTACAGCGCTGGACTGAGCACACGAGGGCCTGGCCATTGCACGCTAACGTAACCACCGCCGGCGGCTTCATCCGCGCTGAGATGCGAAGGCTGGCACCGATGCAGTGGTTTTGGATCCTGGAATGGAACAAGGCGTTCCGCATTGCGGGAATTATCACCCCAGTGGGGCCCCGCGCTGTGAAGGAAATACGGACCTTAGGCGCGCAATTGCGAGAGTCCAATGCGCGAATTGTTCCCGAGGTGCCGCTCGCCCCGGGGGCTGATGTTCTTTTCACTGAACTGGTGACAGACTCTTTCATCTGAGCTGCTGAGCAATAACCACCTGGGCGTTCAAGTTGGCGCCCACCACTTTGGTCCCAGACCGAATTTTTGATCTCATTCTCATCGGACAGCCAGATGAAGATTGCAGTGATCACTCTCTCCCTCGCCGCCTGTTCGGCAACGGCTTGGGCGAACCCCGTGCCGCCTTTCGCCCTTCGCTGCGCTGCAGACCGGGCGCCCGCCATGCCAGTGTCCGCGAATTGGGACGGGGATGCCCTTACTGTCAGTTCACCAACGGGAAATTTAGCGTTCGAATTGAAGCGACCTGTGTCGTCCTATGCGGACCGCCGGGTTCAATTCCAAAATTACGGCGTAATTCAACTCGGCTTTCGGGAGCGCGATTCGATCTTCGGGGCTGGGACACCCATAGAATCACTGCTGGGCGGCAACGTGACATTTCACCTCATCGTGAACGACAATGGAGAGGTGACAAAGGGCGCTCTTCTGAAGGCCGAATTTGCGGATGGAATATTGGCCAGCGTCCGGCGCATCATGCTCGGCGAATGTATATCTACATTGAAGCCCTGACTTCGCTTCACTCTCGGCTTCGTTTCCTACAACAAGGGATTCCCCGCTGGGCGGACTGACCAAGTTCAGGCGGACTGACCATTCACTTTGCACATTAGCCCATGAAAAAAGCGGTGATTGCCCTCGCCATTACGGCCTGTTCCGCGCCCCCACTGGCCGCGCCGGCGCCGCCCTTTGCCTTGCGTTGCGCATCAAAAAAAGCTCCCGCCATACCAATCAGCGCCAAGTGGGATGGGGGAAGCTTGAGCATAGCTGTAGAAGGGTCAACGCCCGACATCTGGGATTCACCCGCATCTGCCATGTTCACAACTCGGCCGCCGCTGGAAACAGCCTGAATGAGCTTCCATACTAAAGAGGGAAGCAATCAGACCTACGTATCCATCTCGCTTAGCAAGGACGGAAATGGAATGTTCCGGGGTGGCTTTTACAGTTTCGCTCGCGTCGTCGATAAGGAACTGGTCTCCGCGAAAGAGATCTATATCGCAGACTGCATCTCTACCCTCGACCGGTGACTAGGGCCTTAATCGACGGTTCGCGCCTTCGGACTACGAACGCTGCGATCGACTTGCCGATGGGTCGGGCGTGGCGCCGACTGGACTTTAACCAGCGATCAGCTTCTTTCTCAGATGGTCGACCTTACGCTTCACGCCAATCTTTGGATTGATTCGAAGGGCTTCGTCGTAAGCTTGGACCGCTTCCGACAGTTTTCCTTGGATTTCCAAGGAATCAGCGCGCACTCGATGGCCGACTGCCTCCCAAGATGGCTCAATCGCCTTGTCTGCAAGGGCACGCTCACTCGCAGCTTGAGCAATAACAGCGCACTGCACTGTCGGGGTCTCTTCCAATAGCTCCTTAGCTGCTTGAAGAACCACCGCATAGCTTCCTTTCTCCAATCGGCTGGTGCGGTACTTCTTCGTATCGACAAACTCTCCGCTTCCCAAGTAGGCGAATTTTCCCAGTTTGGGAAGATGGATCCACAGTTTCTTCAGTCCGTCCGGACCGACAGTGAACGTGTACGCGGTCGACCAAGTCGTCACCGGCGTCACGGAGAACTGAATCTTTCCAAGCTCAATATCTAGAACTTCGAGAATGTTCGAGTCCCCACTGCCTGGTGCATTCAAAGTTTGCACAGCTCCGTAGCGACCGCACGAGGAGATTGCGACGGCAAAGATGTTGGCGCTGTACCGCCTGGAAAACCGCACGTCACCGCTTCGGTCGAAGGCAACGACGGTTCCAGACAGATCAGCTCTTGAGCCGGCGTCATGAATCAGCGTGTCTCCCGTATCGGCCACTGCGCCGTCCGACGGGCGTTCAAGCATATTGCTTGTCCATGCGACCTTATCATCACTAGCATTCACTAGGACAACTGTTCCGTTGCCGGAGGCTTGGTGCCCGCCGCGCCCCTCCCCGTTGGAGTCGCTGAGTCCCAAAATCCATTGCTTATTTGATGCAACGCTGGCTTTGCCGAAGAATTTTGGCGTTGAGACACTAAGCATCCCCAGAATAATCTGGACGTTCCCGCCTCTCCCCTCCAAGTCGGCAGTCGGACTCTCTGTAGGAGGGAGCTCCACGTTCAGATCTTGCGGAGATTTTTTGGTCCCGAATAACCTTCTAAAAATGCCCAAGAGGAGCTCCTCCGATCGGTCGGGTCGGTGAACGTCGACCGGAGGGGCGCCCCCGCTACGACCGACTTTTGTTCAGTTTTTCGAATGGGACATCCTGAGAGCTTAGGGGCAGCAACTCTAGGACTTGCCGGCGAGATGCTTCACTTCTTCATAATGGGACGAAGACGAATCGTTCAAGTGGGCCATGATTCGCTTGTGAAAATCCGTCACCCACTGATACTGCGACGTGTCTCCCTGTGTCTCCAAATAGCGCTTCACGCTACGCGCGAGGTCCGCTGCTGTGTGGGGATAGTTGAAATCTCGTCCGGCGCAGCCCCAGGAAAATGCGTCAATCTTCACCTCAAGCTCATAGAGTTCGCTTGTAGGCCTGTAGTCGAGTTGAGCTCGTCGCATCAACCCCGAAGAGTTGCCCCACCTCACCTTGAACCTGTCGTAGTGAACCGCGGAGCCGCTTTGGCGCTCTCCAATCGCCCGATCTAGAAGCCCGATGATCGCGGCGATTTGGCGATCTTCAGGAAGTACGAATTCCATATGGTTGCGCCAAGCATTCAGCTCTTCCGTCTCTTTATAGATAGCCTCTATACGTGCGTACGAAATATCAATAAGAGAATCTTCCTTGGTCTTGGCGCGAACACCTTCCTTGGAAAGACTAATAGGCACAAGGTGGAGCTCTGTCTTTTTCCTCAGCCGATTCACGTCTGCACCGTACTTCACCCTCGGCAAGCCGACCTCAACCAAGACGTTCAGACGCCGAAGCGCCAGAGAACCGCACATAAAAATAGCGGGGCTAGTTGTCCGGTGAAATCCCGATTTGTACAGAGCCTTGATTGCAGCCGGCATGACGGGCTCCAGTACCGAGATGAAGGAGCTTTCGCTCTCCATCTTTACCTTCGAAGTCTTCAGTATCTGCACGACGGTATCGATCGCCATTTTTGATGCAGCGTCACTGGTGTCCAAGTATTCCGGCTTCATGGGCTCTGAAAGGAGTTTGAGGCATCGGAGATTATAGAGGCAGCAAAAAGCGATTCAGACTGGATGGGCAAGATCAACTGTTAAAGGACCAGCGTCGACAATGCGGGTTGCTTCTGCTGGGATCGTCCGGGGATAGGACGACGTTTTCGCGTCCCACTCTTATCTTCGACGGGTAGACGCAGCCATCGAACCAGGCAAGCAAAAGGTGCCCTCCAAGCATCTGTGACGTTTCCCATCTTCTGCGCGCAACCAACCCGGGTAGCAAACCTGGAGTGTGATCAGTATTGGTGGCTGCATGCATGGTCAGCGCCGGGCCTGGACACGGCTGCCAGCATGGTTGCGACGAACTTTTGGACCGGGTGTCGCCGCGGTGGGCTTCCCCATCTGTGTGCCTCATCGTCATCGTTGTTGGCCAGGCAGGGCTCACCATCTACCCCGTCAGCTGCGGGTCGCGCAAATGGTTCACAGTCGACCGCCTCGACGTAAGGCTGCTGCGCGTCGCACACGATCAACGAGCTGTGCGGGATGCACAGCGTTATCAAGAACTCACTTCCTTCCAGAACTCCAAATCGCAGCGTACACGGTGGCCAGCGCGAGAAACGCGAAGAAAACGACGATGGCTCCATCCATCGATTCCCAGATGGCCAGATCAGGATTGGCAGAGCGGAGCTGGCCAATTCCGAAAATTGCTCCGAAGATAGCTACCACGCCGAACACCAAGAATGCGGCGGTCGCCGCAACACAGCGCCACGAGGGCTTGGTAGTAGCTGAATTGCGTGTGTGGTCATCCATAACTGCTCCTACAATATTTTTCTTGAGTTGTTATCGGTTGATATCCATCGATTAATTCTACATATCCGATTGGGATACGTGCTTCAGAGCGGCACGGTAGTCGGCGATGATGGAGTCAAGGATCTTGTGCTCTCCCAAGTAAGTGCTTTCCTTGCAGTAGAGCAAAAACTTGAGCCGTGTCGCGATATCTGCGGACGATACCCCCTCATGCCGGTAGGACAGGCGCCCACCGCTCAAAAGCCGGTACATCTGGGCCTCCGCGGCCTGGTCGGGCTCGAGCCAGTACTTGAACTCGCCTCGAGTGCCAGCGGCTTCGTCCAACACCTTTGAGACCCGCCCCCCTGCTGCCTGAGACGACAAGACTCGATGCACGTCATCAGGCTTCATCTTGGTCGCGGTGCGAACGGCCTTTCCGGATACGGCATTCTGCCGGCCCACTGCCCTATCTAGCAGACACAACATGACCAGCGCAGTCTTAGATTGGCGCCGCGGCTTTTCAACGAGGACGTCGAACCCACTGGGGGCGGCAGGAGCCAGGAGAAGTGAAGCAACCATCAGAAGATCACGGCTGGATGCAGAGAGCGGTCGCAATGTATGTTTCGATCGGCTGTGTACCTTCGCCACTTCCTGACTGCCAGGTTCCGTACGACACGGGAGTGAACACGCCGGCAGGACACGTCCTCGACTCCGTGCAGCCCCCACCAATTTGGCAAGTCTTGTAGCCGTACCGGCCTGAGTCCGAACTGCCCTCCATCGTATAAAGGACAGTTCCGCGCGCCACAGTGGGCAATGCGACGCATTGCCCCTGGAGGTCAGACCAGGGGTCCGCCTGCGAAACACCGTTCGTAAACGTCTTGACCAAGCGCGTCTGAAATCGCACCCCCGCATAACCTGCACCGCACGCAGACGTGACGGTTTCCGTTCGCGCGTTGGAGATCGAGATAGGGATCTGCTGACGCACGGAATCGACATCTTGTTTCCAAGGCGCACCTGAGTTCCCGACTGCTGCGCCCGGCCCCGTGGAGTCGTCCCGCGGCAGCTGCGTTGTGTCGGCGGCCCAGGCCGTGGCCAGGGACCCGCATAAAAACAGCACGATAGCCGCACGAATCCGCCGGCAGAAGTTTGTTTGCATTGTCGTGCACCTCGAAATCGAAGGGCTGGGCCCCAGGGGCTAGCCGCTTCTATTAATCGTTATGGCTCGTAAGTATTGTACATACCAGGAAATTTGCGCCAGGTCATTGTGGACGTGAATTTCCATGGGAGAACGCCCGGTCTGACTCCGGTTCAGTGGAGTCCGCGTCTCATGCAGTGATGGCTGCTGACCGCTCAAGCGCTCGCGCGGCGATCTCTCGCCCCACTGTTACGGTCAGCCCACCATCCTCCACCTCATCTTCACCACCCATGCGCAGCTTTCGCGCCTCGATCAATGTGCGCGCAGAGCCGCTAGGCAGCTGCTCGGTCAGCGCCAGAAGCGCCTTCCAATAGTCGCCTCCAAGCTGCTCTGTCACTTGCGCGCGAACCGCAGCATCGATTGCAGAACTGTTGAAAGCCCACAGTTCCAAGGGCGAAGCGGTGTGATAAAGCAGTTGGCTCACTGGCCCCTTAACCGTTTTAAAGTAGGCGAAGATCGGGCTTCCGGTCGACGTGGGACCCAAGCACTTGGTCATGATGCAATGGCGCTCCGAATCGGTCAGATTCAATGCTGCCTGGATCTCTTTGCCCTCTTCTTCGCTACCCGCGCCCAGAATAAAGACCGACGCGATTGACTTCAGCATGGCCGGTGGGACGTCGCCAAATTGCTGCGAAACCAAGAACGGGAACACCTGATACTTTCGGCCTGTCCGATAATCCGAATCGATCAGCCCCTCCAGCGCTTCCACGTTCTTCGCGAAGTGGAATTCGTCGTACTCCAAAAACTTCGGGGACGTGTAGATCTCCTGCACCCGCGTCATGTGATAGCGCCGGTAGCGCTCCGGGCATGTCGAATCGAGTTCATCCCACCGGAGGAAGTAGTTTCGCGCGCCTACATTGCGGCCGAACATCATCATCACGGCGGCACGCCGGCGAGATTCTTCGTCTTCGCCCCCCGACACCAGTTCCTCCAAATCGATCGCGACAATACGGGCGTGATCCAGATCAAATTGCGTCACTGTGGCCAGCAATGCATAGTCCTTCGCCGCGGCACTAATTGCTCGCGTAAACACCGCCACGATGGCTTCGCCGGATTTAGCAGGCGTTGGTTCACCAGGCCGGTCGTATTGGTCACGGACAGACTGCGCCCGTGCCGCGCTGATCAAGTCATAAAGAACGGGCACCGCATATCGCTGAACAACGATCGCTTCATGCACCTTGCCATGATCAAACAGTTCGTCAACGAGGTCATAAACACGACGGCCCTCCGACTGCATACCCAAATTGTCCATGAGCCGGGTCATTTCGGGATGGTTGGCGCGCTGCCAGCGTTTCACTTCTGGACTCCCCCGGGAGAACATTTCATATGCAGCATCGATCACGGCGCCAATGAACTTCCCCCCGTCCTCTCCCAGGTTTGGAGACATCGCGGAAACAACAAACCTCTGAAAGTCTCGTTCTCGCTCGGTGGGTCGGTCGAAGCCCAACTGCGTATCGAACGGGTTGCTCGCGTACTTCGCTTCATTTCGCACGCGAACAGACACCGCCTGGTGACGCTTATGCTCAGGCAGAATCGACTTCAATAGAGCAATGTTCAGCGCCGAACTCATCCCGAAGTCGGTGATCGTGATGTACGGCAAATCCTGCAGCCCGGGACCCATCGCGACGCTGAAGTTGAGCGAATTGAGCAGAAGGGACTTCCCGCGCCCGGGAGGTGCAATCACGCATCCGCCGGTGTTGGCCTGAACTGTCGAACCAAATGCGATCGGGAACAGCTTCCCGAACTCTGTGCGAAGCAGAAGTTCTCCAGAGCGCCACGGAGAAGCAGCGCGAAAGAGTGGCATTGCGCGCACGGCCGCCGCCAATGGGGTGGGCACGAACGGCAGAGGTGATCGCGCAGAGAGCCCTGGAGCTGCAGCGAAACAAAGTTCCGCCGGCGCTCCTGATTCATTGCTTACGGTGGATCCGCCCCAATTCTGCACCTTGCTTTTCAACTGCGAAGCCCGTGCAAACGCTTCCGCCTGGGATTTATGGGACCAGGTGGTGAAAACACCTCGAAGGGCGACATCAATTGATCGATGATTTCGCAAGTCATCCCAAGCGAGTTTGATGGACTTGTTGTAGTCCCCCATACCACCCAAGAACGTCGCCATCGTGGCGCTGGCCTTCTTGTACCGCTGCCCGTCTGGGAACAATTCGAATGTCGCGGAGTAAGGAAGGCGAGATCCGTCACTCCCCCCCACATCGCTCATGCTACGGGCTAACACGTTGAACCCAGGCGTCGGGTCTTCCGACGGGAAGACATCAAGCGAGAATCCAACGTGCACAGAACCTTCTCGCGTCACCCCCTCATAGTCCTTGAAAAACTCATGGGTCGTCGCTGTATGGACTTGGCGCCCAATGCCCAAAGGCAGAAGGTCGGCCGCATCATCACTGCGGCGGCCTGAAGTAGCTGGGCCGCCACGACCGCCGAGAAGGGCCGGATTCCAACCTTCTGGCGCACGTCGTCCTTCAAGAAACGAACGAAGGAGTGGAAGTGACTCCTCACTTGGAATCACCTCGCCGATCAAGCCAATGCCGGCCTCGTGGTCCGTCAGGTTCTTTACCAGGGTACTCAGGGCCGCTTGATGGCGCATCGCTAGAAGCGGCGGGATGCCGATCGCATTCTGGGAAAACTGAGAGTTTGCGCCTCTCACCGCGTCTCGTCCTGACCCGGCACGCGCGTTAGCCAGCTCATCGGAGGCCCGCGCAGCCTCGTCGGCGGATAATCCACTGCGCAGCGTGAATAGCCCCAGGACGATGCTCTCGTCGACGACGACACCGGATAGCGCTTGAGCCTTTCGCTCTAACCAAATACCCAAACCTTGTCCGGCGCCCATACGACGCCCAGTCGCGAGTGCCGGTTGGAAAGCCTTATCCAAGACATGTGCTGCGCCTTCAGGGTCAGATCGAAAGCCGATGACAAGCCTGTGCTGCCTGGCGGCTCCAGCGCCGAGCACATGTTCCAGGGCGGTCTCAAGCTGCTCCACCAGTTTGTCGAACTCCGCTGGACCGATGTATCGCCCCCGGCCTTCAATACGGATGTAAGAAACAAGATCGCGAGTCTTGGAGATCAGCGTGTTCTTGTCAAAAGGCGACACGAGGGAGACGGTGCCTTCCACGTCGTTTCGCCAGACCATGCCGATGAAGTGCAGGATGGTCGCTTCGATGGCTTCTCGCCTTTTCAAGCAAACAGCCAGGAAGCATGCCTGGAGCGATATAAAGGCGACTAAAAGGACAATCGTGGTGGTACTCACTCAGCTGAACCTCAAAAGTGAATTTCTACTTTGATGCGGTGTTACGCGACTTCGCGACGTCTCGGAGTGGCAACACGCACTGGATGGCGTTTTGGGAAGGTCGCTCACCGTCCAGTCCCAAGTACAGCTTCGTCAAAGCCACTATTGCGCCCACGGCGTCTTCCATGGCCACGCACTCATCCAGCTGCATCTGGATCCGAGCGTTCCCCCGTCGAAACTTCTCTACGAGTGGTTCGAAGGGGTGCTCAATTGCGGCTGCAGGTTCGAACTTGAAGGACGGCAGCGGTGGCAGCGTCGTCACTGATCTTGTCCTGGACCGCCGGCGGGATACTGAAATCCCTCAAGTTCCCAGAATCGCTGTGCTTTCTGCAGGTCGGAATCGAGCAATCGCAACACGATGGCCCCTTCCCCATAGGCTTCAACGTGCAGCCCGTCTTGATGGGCACGCAGGGCCACTTCATGCATGAGCGCCCTATCCATGGCTCGAAGCCAGATGCTCCAGACGTCGGCGTGCTCAAGGTCACGCTCGGCCACCGGCCGTGCCGTGGCCAGCGCAAGCCAGTGACAGTGCGCCACCAAGCCGTAGGCGTAGGAGAGAGATCGCTCGGCGCGCGAGGTGAGCGCCTCCGGCAGCTGCGCCCGCGCCGGCAGCGGTCGGGTCCCATCCTCGTCAAGAAGAAATCCCTCGGCCTTCACATTCATGAACTCGCACAGTTTGGCGAGCTCTGGCTGCGAGAACCACCCTCTTCGCCGCCCATTGCGAGAGCCGTCGAACCCGAGCGCGGCCAGTGTTACCGGGGACGTGTCCTCCATGCCTTCCCGAAGTGAGACTTCGCCGCGCACCAGGCACGGGCGAGCCAGCATTTCTCCGATCAGCTCCACCCCCGCGGTGCCCTCAACGTGCACCCAGTTCTTGCCCACTGGAAACTGCATCTGCAGCATTTGTCTCGCGTACGCGAGGCGATTGAACCGAAGCGTCACAAACCGTGTACCTGGTCCGAGGGGCCAATCGCCCCATTGGGGAATTGATCGGATCTGATAGGCGGCCGCCAGTACCTCGCGCTGGCGCGGGAAGCTCTCAACACCACTCAAGGGACCTTTGGGTAGGTCACGAGCAATGTCCTGGTGCAAATAGTCGCCTTTCAACCCATGAACCCAACGGAATGCGGATCCCGAGCCATACGCACTCGCGGCAGCGCGAAGGGAGCGATCAAGGACGCCTGCCACATGCGCCGCGGCGCCATCGGGCAAGCGTCCATCGGGTTGCACATCGAGTCCCAGATCTTTCGCAATCTCCTGGATGCTTGCGCCAATAAAGGACGCGCAGCGGAGCTTTCCCCCCCGCCGCAACGACTCATCGCCGGTGCCGAGGTTGGTAATCCAAAGAACGCTTGATTCGAGATCACCGATCTGGTCGAAGCGGCGCACCTCCCCGTCTGGCGAGAAGGCCTTTCCGGACGTGCCGGCGTTAGGGTCGTCGAACTGCGCATAGCCGGAAAGCGGAAGGACTCCAGCATCCACGCGAGCAGAAACCGCATCGTCACCGAGAATTGCCAAGATCTTCTCCTTCATTCTGACTCGGGCTTGCCGGGCCATCTGTCATCAACCGCCTGTTCTCTTGGGTCAGTGCTTCCCATCTATCGCAATTTGAGAATTCGCCATGCGCCCCTCCCACCGTTGCCTGCATGTTCCGCAGAAGCGTCGGAGAAAACACCATTCTTAGCTCAGTCACGTCGCGCATGGCGTACTCACCGTCGGACAGGTAGGCCATGGCTTGACCGTAGGCCACAGTTTTCATGGAGCCGTACCCGTTCTTCGCGTCATAGATCCTTGCCTGAAGACGCTGGGATACCTGCGCCGCGCGGTCGCGCTCGGTCGGATGCTCCATCGCGGCTGCCATCGCCCAGTGGAGCAAGTTCAGATCCGTGCCAGACAGCTCCGGGATGACCGCGACACGGCTGTTTGCAGCCATATCTCGGCCGCGGGCGCACGGATCCTTTTCCCCCACGGTGGAGTAGCTCGCGCACAGTTCACACCTGTGCTCCATCCCTTTGGTCCCAAATAGCGTCGAAAGCGCGTCCGGAACGGAAACACCACAGTCAACACATCGAACTGAAGGCGCGGTGCCGGTCGATGAGGTCGCAGCGGCTTTCGCGGACGCCGGCCGCCGCGAGGGGCTGTCTTTGTTACCCCCGCGGCGAATGGAAAGGAATAAGTCCTTCACTGTGCTCACTTCTGGAGGAAGCCGTCAGAAAAGATTCTTGCCGATGTCGCCAGCACCCGCACCGAACGTCTCGGTAACGGAGCCGATGACGAACCCGATCACGATGAGACCGCAACCGCCAAACATCGCAAGGAAGATGCGGCCCACCGTGACGTCCTCACCTCGCTCCCCGGCCTTCTTGCGCATCAGGCTGAAGCCATAGATGACAGAGGCGACGCCCCCCAGAACCGATGCAGCAACGAGCAACTGCGTGCCCACCTTGACCAGGTCGATACCGCGATTGCCCATATCGATCAGATCGGCGTGCGCAGTGGCCATCAGCGCCAGTTGCGCCACAACGACGGCCAAGCTGCGGGCCGCACCGGATTTCCAGATCTTCTTCATGTTTCTTCCTTAAAAGTGCCCGGTGATTCGGGCGACAGTTCTTTTTGATTCCGTGATTTCAATTGCTCTACGAATTCACCCCCCTTTGAACAACCCTCCTATGTTCAAAGCGATCGCGCCGAAGACGATGTGCCAGAGCCCTCGCCACATTAAGTCGCCCGGTTGATTTGGGCTGCCCGTGGACATCTCACGCCAGAGCAGCAGACCTCTGAAAATCGCAATCGCGCCAAACATCGCTACCCAGCTCACAATTGCGAGCGCTACGCGGCTCCAGAAGCTGCTTTGCGACACTTGCGCCGGCAGATAAGAGAGCGCGCTGGCGGGCGTCTGAGGTGCGCTACCCATCAACAGCTGAATCACGTCGGTGGAAAACCCTGCCAAGCGAAGAAAGAAGTAGCCGAGTAGAACGTGCGCAACCACCGGGCCAAATAGAGGCCTGCCTTCACGTTGGCCCTGCGCCTGGGCAACACACATGCGAAGCGCCAAGTAGATGCAGATCATGCCCGCAAGCACACCCAACCCCATGAACACCAGCCGCATGATGTTCTGAGTGAATGTGAGTGAGCCGCTTAGGAAGGCGTCTAAGTTCATTCTGAGCGTTCCGCTAACGGGGCTGGATGGTTCCGGCCGTCGTGATCACCTTCATTCCATCGAACCCAGTGACGCGCGCGCCGCGCACAACCGCACCTACGCGCACCGTGGCTTCGAGCTGGTTGTTCTCATTCATCACCCAGGCGATCTGTGTTTCGCCACCGGTCGTCGGATACGCCCCCTTCACCCACAACCCAGCCAGCTTGCCAGTCTTCGTCGGGCCGCCGCTCACCGCACGCTTAGAATCAGCGGACTCGGACGCCGCTCGTGCCTTTTTCGGTTCGGCTGCACGTGCAGGCGCCTTGGCAACCGCAGCGGCCGGCTGCGCCTTCTCCGGGATCTTGTCCGCAACCTGGTTCAATTTCGCAAGGATTGCCGACTGGCTCCCCTCCATCGCGGACAGACGCGATTGCAAGACCTCCATCTGCTTGTTCAGCTCGACCACATTGGTGGCGACCAGGTCGACTTTGCTGCCAAGGTCGCGAGTGCTCGGAGTCGCCGCAATGCCTTGCATGCTGGGCGAAGCTTCCCGCAAGCCCGCGGGCGGCACCTCCGCGATGGGCTCGCGCCGATCCGTCGCCGGATCTACGTAACGATGCCCTGCTTCAAACTCGCCATCGTCAAGCTCCACTTCACGGATGCGATCAGCACTTTCGAAACTTTGCGGTGAAGAGGTAGCCCGGGGCCGCTCCGCCACCCGTTGATCAACGGAGGGGTCACGCGCCGGCGCTGCAATCGCTGCTGCAGGAGCCACAGCGGGCCTCACAGGCGCCAGAAGCTGCGTGCTGGTCTCGGGGGGCGGCGCGGATGGACTGCTGGAGGCAGACGGCTTCAGAATCAAGACGTAGCCAACGACGCCCACAATGCCAACGACCGCAATGCTTCCAATGCGGAAAATCCAATCCCAGCGCTTGCGGCGCTTCGCCTTCTCGGCAGCATCCTCTTCGTCGTCGAAGTGAGGATCGGCGTCGTGGCCATCGCGATCTTCTTCTTGTCCCGGATGCCCCGAGTAGTGTTCAGCTTCGCGCGGGAGCTGCCCCTCCGGATCTCCATCGCGCTGTCCTTCGGCCGTATCCCAAGCGTCCGGCTGCCCAGCTTGGAGATCGCCTTGGGGATCGGTTGCCGAGTTCGAAGGCAGATCAGCCTGCCCCGATTCCCGATGTGTGTCAGTGGTCATTCACAATTTCTCCGTGTTTTCGGCTGATAGCCCGTTCTTCGCGCTACTTGGCGTCCTTCGCATACACCGGTTGGTCAAATCGAATCCCGATCGGCGTGTACTGAGGCAAGGTCATGCGGTTCTTTTTGTTGGCGCGGCGCTGGACCTCGGCTTCCGTGATCTGCTGGGCCTTAGAAATGCCCGCGCCAATGCCAGTGTTCTTGGCGTCTTCCTTTGATGCGCGCTCGTCGCTCACAACAATGTCGCCTCCGATGCCTGTGGGCACATACCGCTGCGCGGTGCGACCGCGCTCGGTGAAGTAGGTCGCCGCTCCCCATAGGCCGGACGAGAGGACGGGCATGACGTACCGGTCCCAAAAGCGGTGGTCGACGTCGGCGCCCATCGCGCGCGACGCGGTTTGCTCGTTCACGCCCACGGCCTGCACCGAGTAGTACTTTCCGTTGAAGCGCATGGACGTGAAGCCGATGGAAAAATCCTCTTCAAACACCACGACCTTACCGACGAAGGTGGCCCCGGCGAGCGGACCGCCGGTGACCTTGGCCATGACCTCGTCGGTCTTGTCGGTATCGATCGGGCTCAGCAGCTCGCCGGCGTGGATTTCTTGACCTTGAGTCAAATCCGCACCGCGGGACGGTGTCGCGTTTGCATCCTGGGCCGGCGAATTAGCCGCGGCCACCGCAACAGGTGCGGTCGCATTCCTTATGTCAGCCTCCTCTCTTTGGAACGACAAAACGGGAGCCGCTTTGACTTCCATACCGGCCATAATTCGCTCGACCTGCCGCATGAGTCCCTGATTGTCTTGAGCCTGCTGAGCGGTGGAATTGCCCGCCATGCGCTGAACGATCGGCCGCCCCACCTCGGCCGCCGTCGATTGTTGGAGGGACTCGACAGGCTCCGATGGGCCGAGCGTTCCCTCATTGGGGATATATGTCCGACCGGACTTCTGAGCGGCAGCTGCTTCCTCACGGAACACGCGGTCTTGCTTTTCTTGCATCGCCGGGCTGAGCTCTCTTCGAACCTCGCCGTTCCCCGCTGGATTGATCGGCCCAATTGCGGACGCCGGCGCACCTCCTTTGTTGCTTCCGGCTTGGACCCACCAGACGAGACCCATAGCAGTGAAGATGGCCATGACCAGCAAGCCGAAAATAAGCAGGATGTTGCGTTTGAAGCCGCGTGCCACCGGCCGCGGCTGAGGCTTCCCAGATGCCTCGGGATCAGTTTTCGATGTCATTGATCAGTCTCGATCGTCATTGATTTCGCCAAGCGTTTTCTGAGGCGGCGACGGTCGGCTGCAGGCCTTTAATCCGCACCGTATGGGACACTCCGCCATCGGTCGCGACTGCGACGATTGGCGTGGCGGGCAATTCGTAAACGGCGGTGCCATCCGCGGCGGGCATGCGCTCATACCAGGCGGGCGACGACACCAAGCCTGCGATCCGAAGAATCAACTTGCCGTCCGGTGACTGCCAGGCGCGTGCGCCGGGTACTCCTGTCACCTCGAGCCGGCGGGCGCCCTCAGGAGTGCCGCCATATAGGTATCCGTCGAGCTTCGCTCCAACGGTTGGTAATCCACTTGCACGGCCGATCTTCGTGACGGACCCAGGAGATAAGGAGGGCAAGCGCAGGTCCACTCGAACATCTGTGGTCACCTGAGCGGGAATTACCGTGAACGACCATGCGACGCTCATTCCCTCGAGAAGAACGCCGACGGATGCAATCTTGTGGTTGCTGGTCGCTTCAATTGAGAGCGTACTTGGGCCCATACGCTCAACCTTGATTGCTCCTTCGTTGTAGTTCTTCACCGACATTACGGGCCAGCCGTTACCCTCTCGGTCGATGATGTTGACCAGTGCGCCCTGCCCCGGAGTGACCTGGATGACTTGAGGCCGCGCACCGGGCGACAGATCGATGTCATAGGTGACCGAGACGGGAATCAGGTCGGACCGGAGCGGCTGTACTTCCGCAGCCTGCCTCTCGTCCACGGACTTTCGCAGTCGGAGAATTTCGCCAGGATTCAGTGGTGCGACCTGATCCACGGCGGCCGTGACCATATCCACTCGAGGAGACGGAAGTGGCGCATCTGCCGCGATCGACTGCTCGCGGCCTGCGCTGTCTTTCGACGCGGCCGCGGGTTGGTTCTGACCCGCAGGCGACTTGGTGGGCTGCGAAGTCGCACCGGCCGGCAGCTGAGCAGCTGACGCCTGTGCCAGTTCGGCATCGTCGTCACCAACGAACTTCGCGTTACCCACTTGGGGCGCATTAGTGACGGCTCTGGCGCCCCGTCCTTGCGCCGAACCAGCGCTCGCCGTCCCGGCGGCGTCGGGCTGCGCCTGGGCGGCAGCAGGGGCAGGCTGCGCCTGCACGTTCAAGCCGATTGCGCTTACCAAGACAGCGATGATGGACCAACGCCCCCGGGAGGCCTTCATGATCAGATTGCTCATCGTTTCCCTAGTCGCGAGATGTCAGGGGGCGCACAACCGGAGCAACGCTTCGGCCAGTTCGAACCGATTCGTCGTAGGCACTGAAGAGGCCACATACAACCCCGCACGCAAAGTCATTTGGTGCCTGGTGAAACCAGACTTCCCAGTCTTGGAAATCCGGACCGAATTCAGGTTGGTCAAGGTCGGCGAACGCGCTGTGCTTGATAGCGATCTCATTGTTGTGATGATCAACCGCTCCCATGACCTGCAGCCCGAGTTGACTGTCGACCATGTCGTCGGCCGTGAGCTGATTCAGGTTCGTACGCGCCGTGTACAAGCCAAACGCGAAGCCGAGTGCCAAGTCGCTGGGAGCCGTGTGCATCAACTCCATCGCAGTGCCCTCCGATCGCATCCCAGATCCATTCAAGCCGCCTACGGCTCTCCACCAGTTGGGCCAGTGCTTGCCCACAGTGGGTTGGATACGGGACATGACAATGGCCCGCATCTTGAAAATGCCCTGGTGATTCACGCGAACTCCTTATTCCTATTTCTGCCGGCACAATCGGGCGCTTCGGCTGTCTGTTCTTTCGTCACAAGTGCTTGATCCGTTCGCTCGTGGCGCCCAGAAAGCACATTCTGTTTGCTACGGTCGTGCTTTTCTTGAGGGTTCGAGCTGGATCGTGTGCACCGAAATGCCGCGGGCGTGCTCTTCAGGGGGTACTTGAACAACCTGAACACGTGCGATTCGCTCGCGGGGGGAATACGAATTGCGCTGGCCCTGGAATCTGATCGTGACGGGGATCTCGATGTCCCATGCCACTCGTCCGTGAAACAGGTGCGCGGACCTGGACATGAGGGGTGCCTCCGTCGACACGCTCATGACGGCACGCTCCTTTCGCATATCCTCAAGAATCGGCTCCAACTGAGTTTGGAGCATGCGTCCGCCCTGGGTTGTGTAGAACCTCTTCGCGTAATTCAAGGTGCCGATCACGTTTACGAAATCGTGCGAAAAGGACGCCCGAAGGGCCTCCTCAGCAAAGTCCAAAACTCTCGAGTCCGAGACGTTTTGCGTGTCTAGCGGTGCCGGCCGCATGACTTGCAGCTTGTCGTTCACGGCAAACGGAATGGGCCTTTCGCGACTGGCGATCGTGAGGAGCAGGCCATTTGCCAGGACCATGATGGCAAGGGTGACTGCCAAAATGAAGATCACAGTGGCCGGAGAAATTCGCTTCGAACTTTTTGTCATGGCTACTTCCCTCCGCTACGCAAGACGGCCATTTCTTCAGTGACGGCGACCGGCACTTCTGGTCGGACGCCATTGACATAGACAGCTGGGCGGTACACCGCCCCACCCGGGGCATGGGCCTCTAGTCGCGGTTCGGCGGAGAACAGCCGGATCGCGCCGTACAGCGAAACGCAGGAGTTCACCAACAATGCAATGGAAAGTCCAAACAGCGCCCGGTTCACCAAGCCGCCGTGCCGCTGCAACAGCATCTTGGCTTCCTCGTCCACAGCACTCGAATCGAGAGAGGGAGCCATCACATTGCCCTCGCGATTGAAGTGCCAGCCGAGTCCGTTCGGAAGCCACCTTTGACGGCCGGCTTGCCGAAATGCGACCTCAGCCATAACAGGAAGCTCGCCTTCCGGCGCACCTCGCTTCGGCAACGCCCCGAAGGATTGGATTTCTGATTAGTGTCTTGCGAGAACTGCTGCCAGACCGCATGGGCAGCCGACTCGGCCAGGCCGACCTCAGCCAAAGCAGGAACGACGTAGGCGGGCAGATTCTGATGAACGAGAGAAAGCGTTCCATCCCGAAGCAGCTGAGTGACGAACGTCCGGACTACATTCGCATCGTCGCTTCTGAATTCCGTTTGACCTTCCAACCAGCGAACGGTCGCTGGATTTGCCTCGTTCTGGCCGAACGACGGCGCGCTGCTGGATATCGGTTGTGCCACGGATCCTCACTACCTGCTGGCGATTTATTGGGATGAATAAACATAATGAATCATACTGGAAACAAAATTTTGCCCGCAACACGATGTGCCACCTTTTTGATGGCCGCCGAGGTCGGAGAAGGTGATGGATGATGAAGCGGTGCGGCGCGCTACCCATCGCGAGGCGCGTAGGCCGCGTCGGAAATAAAAAGGGGCGCCGAAAGGCGCCCCCTAAGTTACTCCCTCGCTCAGCAAGCTAGGGCCGGATGTCCAAAAGCGGTGACGGGTTGTAGAGGTCGATGATGGTCGGGTCGAACCGCAACGTGACGACCTTGGACTGGAGTTGGTCCTTCTCAGGCATATCAGGAACGCCGATGCGCGCAATGTAGCGCACCGCCTGGATCTTCGGGAATTCGTCGAAAAGCTGCTGCAGAAGGCCTGGAAACGTCCGAGCCATGTACAACACATGCTCATGCTTGCGATGAACCAGCGACTCGGCCATCTTCTCCATCGCCGAGCGTTCCACGCGGCGCAACTTGCTCAGTTGCGCGTCGAAGTGCGCCATGAAGTAAGTGAGCAGGTCGTGCGTGATCGTGCGGTCGTTGCGGGTGAGGTCAAGGCCGGGCGTTTCGTCCAGTGGCATCAGGTTGCCGACGGAAAAGGGGAACGAAAAGTCGATGCGCTTCGGAATGTTCGGCCGGCACTTTTCGTACAGCGCCGTACTGTAGCCGCCGGCCGACTTGCTCCAGCCCGACTTCGCGATATACGTCTGCAATGGCTCTTGGAAGCGGAACAGCTGGTCTTCACCATCCAGCAGGTCAACGCTAAGTTGGCGCAAAGACACGCGCACCGGCGATTCTTCCGTCGTGGATGGATCAATCGGAATATAGGCTTCCAACTGCTGCCGACTCGTCTTGGGCGGCGCAGCGGCAGGCAGGACGGCCTGCTCGGACTCAGCCGGGGATGGTTTGGTTTTCATAGATCCTCAAGATTGGACAACACGGAGGCCAGGCGCTGAGCAACTCTGCTCGCCGAGACACTCACTCGTCATTCCGCTCTACGCGTGAAGCGTATCGCTCCTTCACTTCTTTATAGAGATCGCTTTCGAAAGGATCTTCCCGGGCAATTTTCTCCAGGACATATTCAGCCTGCGGCAGATGACCAATACGACGGTGCCAACAGAACTGCGCCAGCGCCTTCAGATCTTGGTAGGCCTGCTGGGGCGAACACATCACGCCACGTTCAAAGTCAGCCATGTTGGGCGTGTCCGCTTCGCGCAATCGCGACATCAGAACGCGCAGCGACGGTTTGGAATTACTCCTCGTGCCATTCACCATCGCATACCGGTTGTTCACGTTGCCGTTCAGGAGCATCGGTAGCCATTCGAGCACCATGACTCGCAGGCGCGACAGGAGGTCTGATCGCGCGCCCCCCATGTTGAGCCAATGCGACGAACCGTAATAGGCGCCGATGTCCTGGAAGAGCCAATCCGTGAACCGATCGGATTTCCAGTGATCCTCCTCCGCGACGATGCGCAGCGACAAGGGGTGCGGCCGGGCCACGTACAAATGCAGGTTCATTTCGACCTGGATGTCGACCAGGCCGGGCCGCGCTATGGCCTCCCGAAAGCGCACTTCCTGGGGAGAACTGACCCCGAGGATCTCCGCGCATTGGCGCTCCGTCATTTGGAGCGGACCCTCACGAAGCAGGTTCAGCTTCTCGCCTGTCAACGGGAAGTCGGCAGGATCAGCGACTTTGCGCAGGTAGTACTGAAGTCGAGTCGGCTTGGTCTTGGTGGGGTCGAAGTACTGAAGTTCTATCGCCATAAAAGGGTTCGGTTGTGCGTCCAGCCGCACATTAGTTCTTGTTTGACCGCAATCCTCGCTCTGGCAACACGCCACACCGGCAAATTGCGCCGCGAACGCAATTCCTGCGGATCCACTGTACAAAAGATGAATCGTAACGATCATACATTCTTTGCATAGCGGGCAAAAGAGCTTTGGCGTTTCAAAACGCGTCATCAACGGGTCAGAGGCCGAATTCGCCCCCCGCCCCGGACCACCCGCGGATCCCCTATCAGTCCCCCAAATTTGCGTACACTACGCGTTTTTCGACAAGAAACGACATTTATCCAGTTATTTCGTAAAAATTCTTTGGGATGTGCCGCCTATCTGTCATTATGAATCGTACATCCCATTCATCACACACACCAACACCGTGTTCGCTCAATGAGCCCCGGTTACTTCGGAGAAGCAAAGCAATGACAATGTCTAAATCCCGCCAGCTCGCTTCCAAGCTGGCCCTTTCGATTCTGACGCTCGCCATTCTGTCTGCATGTGGCGGCGGCGGTGGCGGTGGCGGCGGTGGGAATAGCGGTAGCGGAAACCTTCCGGGCACTGGCGGTGGCACCGGCGGCGGCACGGGCGGCGGCACGGGCGGTGAAGGCGGCACAGGCGGAGGTTCGGAAGGTGGCGGCACGCCGGGAACCGGCTGGATTCCGACCAAGCCGAGTGCGACGCCCCCGGTTGCGGCAAACTTCAACGGCACCGGCGTTAAGGTCGGCGTTCTGGACGGTGGTTTCGACTCCGATCCCATGACCGACCATAAGGCCGCCGTCGCCGGTGCGCTGCAGGAGGTCCTCTCCCCCGCGGCAGCTGAACCTGGTACCCATGGCGCAACGGTCAGCCGCGTGATCGCCGGACAAGACCTTGGTGACGGCTTCCCGAAGGGCACCGCAACGGGGATCGGCCTGTACCAAGCGAATCACCCGTCCACTTTCACCAACGGCGATTTGGATTACAACCTGTCGACGCTGGCCGGGCGCGGCGTGAAGATCGTCAACAACTCCTGGTCGCTGGATACCACTCCCGATTACGCCCTTCCCGGCGGCGCTCAAACTCTGCCCGGTTCGACATTCCGCAACAACTTCGGCTGGGTGTTCCGCAACGCCGTGCTGCGCGACGGCCAACTCCTCATCTGGGCAAACGGCAACGAAAGCCAAGCGAACCCCTACTTGGCGGCTGGCTTTCCCTCCGTCGACCCGGTTCTCGAACGAGGCTGGCTCGCTGTGACACAGCTTCAGGCGGACGGAACGCTGGCCCCTTGGTCCAACGCATGCGGCGTCGCTGCAAACTGGTGCGTGAGCGCCGAGGCACCCGCAGGCCTGACGGGCACGTCTTTCGCCGCGCCGGTTGTGACGGCTGCCGCAGCGCTCGTTTCCGAAGCCTATCCTTGGATGGACAACAGCGCCTTGCGGCAGACCATCCTTTCGACGGCTGACGATCTCGGCGATCGGTCGAAGTTCGGTTGGGGACGCCTGAACGCGGACCGCGCTGTCCGAGGCCCGGCGAAGTTCGACACGAGCCTGACGTTGGGCGGCGACTTTATTGCCGATTTCAACACCTACCGCTCGCAGTTTTACAACGACATCTCGGGCAATGCGGGCTTGACCAAGAGCGGCACCGGATCGCTGGTGCTCTGGGGCAACAATACCTACGCAGGCGGTACCACGATCACGAAGGGCACTGTTGAGCTGTACGGTAGCGTCAGCAGCGACGTCAATGTGTTCGTGGAAGGGCAGCTCGTCTCCAATGGCGGTGTGGCCGGTGCATCTGTGAACAACAGTGGCGTGGTTCAGGCCCGCGGCGTTGGTCTCCACATCAAAGGGAACTACAACGCCTGGACCCCTCAGGCCACTTTGACGACCCAACTGGGCACCACCGTCAACGTGGATGGCCAAGCGGCCCTGAACAACTCCAAACTCGTGGTGGAGAAGCCCGACGATCAGTACGTGGTCAAGAGCAAAGAAACCGCCGTGAAGGCTGGCCAAGTGTCCGGCCAATTCGGCTCCGTGACCGGCGGCGCAGGTCTGCTCTACAACGTGACTGCCAGCTACACGCCCACGCAAGTGGATCTCGACGTGGCGCGCGCGAACGTCGCTAGCGTCTCGCAAGCTCTGTACGGTGGGCAAACGAGCCGCATGGCAGCGTCCGAGGCGGTCGAAGCCGCATTCCAGGCGACTGATGCCAAGGTGCAGGGCGAGCAGAACACCGTGACCGACGAATTCGTCGTTGCTGCTGCGAAGCTTCAGGCCGTCGAGAACCGCGAATCGTTGGCGGTAGCGCTCGACAGCGTGAGCGGTCAACTCTACGCCTCGTCCCAAGCGCTCACCTTCCAGCAATCTCAAGCCGTCAACCGCGCAATCTCGAACCGCGTGGACACCCTCGCAATCCCGGGCGCGAAAACTGGTGGCTGGGTCAGCATGGTGGGCGGTCGTGGCAAGCTGGAGGAGTCTGGTTTCGCAGGCGCTGACACGCGCTTGTTTGGCGGCCAAGTGGGCTTTGACCATCGCGTATCCGAAAAGGGCATCCTGGGCGCTGCGCTCACCTGGTCCGAAGCCAAAGCGGATTTCGACAACTATGGTGGTAAGTCGAAAAGCCAAGGTACGGGCTTGTCTTTGTACGGTCGCTACGGCGCAGACATCGGAACCTACGTTTCGGGCCGGGCTGGCTACGAATGGCTGAAGTCTGATGTGGAACGTGACATTCTGGTGGGCGGCGCCGATCAAGTGAACAGCGGCCGCACCGATCGCCTGGCATCGCTGTATGCCGAGGTTGGGCACGCCTTTAACCTCGACGGCACCCGCGTGACGCCCTTCGTTGGCCTCTCCTACGACACCCTGAAGCGCGGTGCAATCGACGAGTCCGACAACGCGTTCGGCCTCAAGGCAGACAAGAAGTCCTTCGATCAAACCGCCGGTCTGCTGGGCCTGCGCCTGCAATCGTCCGTGATTTCGTGGGCCGGTGGCCAAACCGTCTTCACGGGCTACGGTGCATACCGCTACGGCAACCCGACCAACCTGGACTTCACCGCTGCCTTCGCTGGTGCACCGGACGCCGCGTTCAAGGTCAAGGGCATCGGCCTGCAACGCCATACCGGCTGGCTGGGCCTGGGCGCCACGTCGCAACTCGGCGCGGATCTGTCTTGGTTCGTCAACTATGACATGCAACTCGGCCGGGGCGGCGTGAACAACAACGTCTTCTCCGCCGGTCTGCGCTACGCATTCCACTAATCAGCACCTGATCGGGGTGCCCAGCCGGCGCGCCCCCTTCTTTTTTGGCGAGGACCTCACTCCTCGCCTTTTTTTTCGCCCGCACAAAAGTTTTGGAGTACACACGTCTATGTGTATCTTGGTTAAGGACGGAACGGCACTTCGCCTTCCACCTTCGAGATACACATGGCCAACGCATACTCCCTCGCCACCTGCATTCTGATCGTCCGTCGCAACACGGCCGTCATTCAAAAACTCTTCGGCAGCGTCGCCTCCAAGTCCGTCGAAGCAGCCGACATCGACGCGAGCGCAGTGCCGCCCGGTTTCCAGGCATTCAGTTTTTTCCTGGAGGACGGCGACGGGATTTGCGACGCAGATCCAATCTTTGATTCGTTGCGCGAACTGTCTGATTCGCTTGGCATCGCAGACGCGAGCGAACTCACTGATGAAGCAGTCCTCCTGCGCCTGTGCAGTCATTTCCAGAGTCCCGACCATTTGGTCATTGACACCTTGCTGGAAGAAGCAGACAACGGCAACGTCGGAATCGCAACTCTTTGCGCACTCGCGAAGGTTCTCAATGACGGACACGATCTTTGGTCACTCTCCGTGCAGGAGGGCCGATGGGCAGACCGCTGCGTGGACGGCAATTTCGGCGGCTCCGCCCAGTACCTCGGGTCCCACTTTGCTGGCTCTTTCGGGACCAGTTCCTCATTGATCGCCGCTCGCGAGCTTCAGACGGCGCTTAGCGAGAACAACTTGCGAGCGGCCGCCGGGGTCTTCGCCGCCCGACTACAGGGCATTCTCAAGGCTATCCAGCGCGAGGACCAGCGGGAAGCGATCCTGGCCGAAGTGCTTCCGATGCTTCAGCCTTCCCTCCCCGCCATTCCACAGCGGCTCGTCTCCGTCGTACTGTCCACCGCGCATGTACCTGACGAAGCCCCCGCGCGGGACTACCTCAACGAGATGGGAGTGTCGATGGAGTTCGGTTGGCTGTGGAAGGTCCCTCCTCGCCTGGCGGAAGTCCGCGAATGCCTCGTAGTGCCCGCATGGCTTCAGCCAATCCTTGCGTACGCTGACTCGAACGGGATCGACCGGATCGAGTTCGATAAGGACGGCGATGTGATCGAGGGCGCCCCTATCTACGACTGGTGAGCCGCAACGCCCAAAGCGCGCGACACCGTCCACCGGCACAGGCCTGCCCGGCTGCGCCGGTAGCGATTGACCGGGGGCGCGGCCAGGTATGGTTCGCAGCCCCCAATTCCATCTTCCTATATCTGGCGAGCCCTATGCCCACGAACGCACCACTGACCGAACGCAGCCTTGAAGCGACTTCCGCCGCCCCCACCTCACCAGCGAACCGCCCTCTGTTTATCCTCGCGTATGGATACATCGACCGCGGTCTGGCCTTTTCGGGCCCTTATCTGACCGGCGTCGAGGACGCAGACATTCTTATTGACGCTCCCTACGACTGGTGGCTCTTGCCGGTCCTACAGCCCGAGAATGAAGCTGGAAGCCACATCGTCCTTCGCGGGACGATCGACACTGGCATCTCCATCGAAGGCCCATACACGACCGCGCGCGATGCTGAAGAGCGGCTTTCTCGACTCGACCTGCCCGGCCGTGTCGTCGTCCTTGAACCGCCGCTGACCGCCGACGTGCCCAACTGAGTCTCAACCTAGGCGGCGCCAACCCGGGCGCCGCCCCCATCGAAAGTCTCCAATGACCAGTACATCTCGCTATTCCTATCAGTCCTATATGGAGCGCCTGCGCACGCTTCTGCTGGCCAGCGGACCCGGCGCAGCAGTGGTCGTTTTGGACGGAATTGCAGCCACACTCAGTACACCGGGCCGGGTTTTCGGCTTCGCCCATGAAGACCTGAACCAAGTCGAGTTCGAATTCGACCAAAGCGCCTGGAGCGGGTCATCTTGGGACGGCGAGACGCACGCACAAACGTGGTCGATATTTGTAGCGCCGACGATATTCACGCGCTAAGCGTGATCGCAGCCGCAAAGTTTTGGCGCGGTCCCTCGGCTCTGTAGTCTGGGTTGCATCACATCCCACTGCGCAGTCGCGCCATCTCCGGACCATTTCACATGACCATCACAGTGCAACCGCTGACTCAAGCTCGCCTCATCGCCAACACCCTCCTCCCTATCTTGGAGCGCCGCCTGCGCGCGCCCGGCTCCTCAGCAAAAACGTCGGGAGACCTCCAAGTGCAGCTCAAGACCATCAAGCAGGAGAACGTGATCCTGATGCGCTGCCGTCAAGAGGAGCGCGACGGTGATCCGGTCCTGGTCAGCCAGGAGCAGGCAGGTCAACGTCGCGGCGTCGAGAAGATTGGCCCCGACGAGCATGACATGACGATGCACGTCGTAGACGCGGCGGAAGAGGAAGGTTGGATTCACATCCTCACCGACGATGCCTGGATCTACTTCTACAAGCTCGTCGACCGGGACGACGTAAGCGCGCTGAACGACTAGGACTCAACTCAGCGTATACGGCCCGCTACGGCAGGCCATCCTTTCTCTTCAGGATTTCTTAATGACTACTACCCAAAACCGCCTCTGGCGCGTTGTCTTGCCTTGGACGCAGGAGGACGAGGGCCATTTCGATGCCGACGTTTTCGCCCCCACACCGGAATCCGCGTGCTTGGCCACAGCCGCGATCATGCTCCAGCACGACGAACACTCGGCGCTCGACAGTCAGGCCGACCGAGAGGCGTGGATCAAGGGCCGAGCAGTTGAGGCGGTGTCTGTTGTCGACGTGCGAGAGAGCACGTTGCAAGATCTTCGTGCGCTCTTCGCTCACGAGTTGGGACTCCACGCGGATTCAGGCAGCACTCGGTCCATCTGCTGGGATGCCCTGCGCTCGTTGATTCGTCTCCACCGTGGCCACCTGCTCGCGAATCGGCCACACGCCCAGAACCGACAGACTTACCGAATCACGCGAATGGATAACCACCGCCCTTGCGAGCGAATGGACTCCCTGTGCACGCTTCCTGAGGCTGTGCTCGAGGCGCGCGCGCTAGGCGGCGCCTATGAGGTGCAGATTCTCTGACTGCAAGATCGGATAGGGCAACGCGCTGCCCAATGCGCCGCGCCCATACAAATGCGGCAGATCGCCGGCGGTCAAAAAGTTTTGAAGTACATATGCGTATGTGTATTCTGAAATTTGAAACCCCATTCACCTTTCGGAATACACATGGCCAAGAAGCAAAACCCTCGCCACACCGACCACCATCGCGCGGTCATCAAACTCCTGGAATCCTTCAGCCCCCGGCATCGCATCCACCGTGTCTGGGAAGACTTTATTGCCAGCGCGGCGTGCGCGATCAGCTCACCAGTTGAGCCAGCGCGCCGCGCTTCACGGGAAGCCGAATACGCAAAGATCCAGGCGCGCTACACGCCCGAGGAAATGGCCATTTTTTCACAATGCCTTGCGCACGTGGTCATGGCCCTCGAAGAACGCTATCAGGACTTCCTTGGCAGCCTGTACATGGGTCTCAATCTGGGGAACGCCGGGACTGGTCAGTTCTTCACCCCCTATGAGGTCAGCCTGCTGATGGCACGCATGCTCCATGGCCAAAGGGACTTGGCAGCCTGGGTGCGTGAGCGCGGCGGCTTCGTCACACTGAACGACCCGTGCACGGGCGGGGGCGCGATGCTCATCGCCGTTGCGGAGCAGTTCCGTGACCAAGGGCTTTCGCCTCACCGCACCTTGCATATGACGGGCGTGGACATCGACCGCACTGCTGTGCAGATGTCCTACATTCAGCTGTCTTTACTCAATGTGCCCGCTATCCTCCTTCTCGGAAATTCGCTCTCACAGGAGCCGTACAAGGGCTGGAACACCGAGAGTGCCTGGCGCACGCCAGCGCACTGCCTCTTTGGCTGGGAGCGCCGGCTTCACGAGCGGGACGAGCAGGATGCAGCCCAGCGCATCCGATTGCGCGAGACCGAGCCCTCCACTGAAGGCGAGCAGCCGCCGCCTGTGATTGCCGTCCCATCCGAAGGCGCCGTGCAACTGAACCTTCTTGAACTCGAGGGGGCATGATGAAGATGCGCACCCGCCGAATCAGCAACGCGTTGCTTTTGAGCCCGCAGGACCTCGGCCGAGACCCTGGCGCCGGTTTTCTCCTGTTCGGTTATTACCCTTTCAACCACAGCAAAGGCTTTCGGCTCCGCCTCGCGCGCCGCCGGTTGCGTACAGGGAAGCGAGCGCGAGGTTAATCATGGCCCACATCCCGACCGAAATTTCCGCACTCATTGAGCGCGGCGCACTCGTGGTTGTGAACACGTCTGGGGGCAAGGACAGCCAAGCCATGTATCTGGTCCTTCGCCAGTTCGTCCCGCCTGAACAGTTGATTCTCGTGCACGCCGACCTCGGCGCCGTGGAATGGGCCGGCGCGGTCGGCCATATCCTGGCCACCTCCCGCGGCGAGCGGCTGATCACCTGCCAGGCCTCTCGGAATCTTCTGCGGATGGTTGAAGACCGTGGAATGTTCCCGTCACCTCAGCAGAGGTGGTGCACCAGCGACTTGAAGCGTGGCCCCATTGAGCGAACGATTCGCGGCATTACGCGGGAACGCCAAGCCCTAGGCAACCCTGCCTGGGGACTGGTGATCAACTGCATGGGGATGCGTGCCGAGGAGTCCACGGGCCGCAAAAAGCTGCCCGTCTTCAAGTTCAGCACCCGCAACAGCAAGGCTGGTCGAGAATGGTACGACTGGCACCCCATTCACGAGATGACCGAACAGGAGGTGTTTGCCACGATCGCGGCCGCCGGCCAGGAGCCTCACCCGGTCTACAAGTTGGGGATGAAGCGCTTCAGTTGTGCTTTCTGCATCATGGCGAGCGAAGAGGATCTGAAGACCGCCGCGCGCCTGGCCACCGAGCATCCGGAGCTGCTCAACGATCCACACCTGTACCGGAAGTACGTCATGCTCGAGCGGCAAACCGAACAGGTGATGCTGATGCCCACGAAAAAGCACGGACGTCGCAGTCTGGAAGACGTGACGGGCATCCTGACGGGTCCCGCGCCGGCGCCTGTGCAGCTTTCCTTCCCCTCTCTGTTACCGGATTCTGCGGTTCCCGCCTGACCCGTGGATTCAAGCCCTTCGACAACCAACCGCTTTCTACCACTCCCATAGGAGCTATATCATGATCGACCTATCCCATCGCCAGCCCCATGACGTGCCGGCGGCAGCTGCCGCCTCCGAATTGACGCCTGCTACCCTCGGCATCCTCATCGAAGTCGGCTACGGATGCGCCAAAGACCGGGCTGACTGGGGTGCGCCGGGCGCCAACGACCGCCATGGCACCCGCTACTATGCTGAGCTGATATCGCGTCAACTCGCCGCCCTGGTCAGCCCGCAGGCGGGAGACGCCCGGGAACGGGACCGCCTCTTGCAAATCGCGCGGCACGCGATCGAGGCGGTGGAGGCGCTAGACGCCCGACAGGCAGGAGGGGTCAACTAGAATGGCGCCTGCGCCCTTTACCCCCTCCCCTCACATGACCACCGAGATCCCAGGCCCCCTGTCCGACGACCAGTTCGCAGCTCTGGCCGACGTCGCACGCCTGGATTCCCCGGACGTGCGCAACGCAGTGAGGCGGATCGTTCTGTCCGCCGCCCAGCGGCTGGAGGTAGCAAAAGAGCTCGGGGTGGGGAAGGCCACGGTAAGCAATGCCATTGGGCGATTCCATGGCGCCTTTGTCATCGCGCGCGCGGCTCTCCCCGAGGGCGGCGTAGCATGTCGTGCGCCTGCGGCGGACACCGCGCAATTTGAGGCCTTGTGCCAGATTGCGCGGTTGCGCCCCCAGGAAGTGGTAGCAGCGCGCGCAATGGCGGTCGACGGCACCGGACCAGAAGATGCAGCGCGAGTTGCAAACTGCAGCGTGGCTACGGCAAGGGGGGCCGCGCTCAAACTGCTGGCGGGCCTGGAGCTCGCAATTGCAGCCGCAGGAAAGGAGCACTCACACAATGCTGGATACGCCTGGGCCTCACGAATCGTCGAAAACGCTCTGCCCAGGCTGCCGGCTCGCTAGAAGCTGCCGCCCCCTCCGAAGATAACTCCAAAGATGGATGGCGGCCCAACAATCGCGAACGCCCCCAATCCGGCGCCAAGTGCCGTACACAAGGCAGCCAGCACCACTGTTCGCCAGCGCCCCCCGCCGCGGCGTTCCGTTCCCTGTAGCAGCGGAGAAGCAGCCGCAGCTCTGCAGACCTGTTCAATTTCTGCGACCAGTTCACCGACAAGGAAACTCGCAAGGTACGCGTGCCGCGCCCGGTAGAGCGCGGCCTGGCCCTCGCTGGCGCCGGCCACGCGCGAAAGGTACGCGGCCAAGACGACATCACCATCGTCAGCACGGCGCCGAAGATCCGGCAATCGAAGCGCCAGCACGAATCGGGAAATGTCCAGTGACGCTCCCTGACGCTCACGCTGCCACACCAGCGAGTCGACAATCGCACACCATAGGCCGTGCGCCTCGCGCGTCGTTGTGTCACCGCCCCGCATTGGCCGAGCCAGCAGGCCTAGGCGGCCGGCCATCCAACGCTTCAGATCGTCTGCCGGCGCGTCACATGGCGGCATTGGATCTGGGAGGCTGGGCTGGGCTGTGTGCGCATCAGTAGGCATAGCTGCAGTACATCAGTGCGATCGCCTGCGCAAGCTTAGGAGTGCCCACTGTCTGGCCCCAATCGGGCGCGTTGACTCGGACAACCCAGTTGCCACCCGAGCTATCAACCACCCACTGCCACGCCGGCCGGTTCGAGTCGAACGATCGGGGGACCAAGTAGATGAGCGCTGAGCCGCGATCACCGCACGATGGCCGCGCGATCACCTCGCCGTTGCCAACAATCCGTGACGCGACCAGCGTAAGGGCGGAAAACTGGTCGGACAGCTTGCGCCAGTAGCCATTCCGGCACACCAGCGTGCCGGCAGTGCCCTGTGCCAGAGAGCCAGGAATAGTCTGGGCGCCACAAGTGTCCCCTTCCGTGGCAACCCGGAGGAACTCCATCCAGACAGTGCCCTGAGTGCCGGCGTCGTTGCAGTACGCCACGCCGCCTTGCGTGGTGAGCGCCATCATGCCCAACTGCTCCGCTGCGCACGCCTGGCCAGCGCGCACAGTCGCAGAAGGATCCCGCAACCGGAGCTTTTGCGCGTCGAACTGGGTGCTTTCGACCCGAGTATCGTTGCCGTCCTGCCGGCGAATAGCCACTCCAGTATTGGTGCCGAGCTTGATATCCAATCCATCGTCTTCGCCCACGGCCGTAACCGAGGTGCCACGAACCCGCAGCCCTTCGTCGGAGTCGACAAGCCCCTTCGTGGTGACGCCCAGATTCCCATCCACAACCGTTTGCTTCGTTCCGCCGAATTCGCCCTTTGACGCCTGGACTAGACCCTCGCAGCTCACGATCACGCGCCCCTCCGGCCGAAGCTCCACGCAGTGTTTACCGGTGCCGTCGTCGCCCACTCCCAGATCGCCGCTCACGTTGACGATGTTCAGATTGGTCGTGCCCGCAACTGACAGGTTCCCCTGCAGATCAGGATCTCGCGTATCTCGGATTCGAACGAACTGCTCATACATCGTCGTGTCCAGAAGCGAATGAACGCCCACAATCCCGTCGGTTCCCAAGTCCACGGGATTGGGGAAAGTACCTGTCGCCCCCCGCAGCTCTGCCGGATTCTCCAACTGCGCCGCCATGCCGTATCCCGCCGTGGACATCAAATACTTGCCCACCATGGCCGAATCCCCGAAACCGGCAATGCCCGAGTTCAGCGGCCGGGAGGTGTAGGCCATCGCATCAATGCGACATTGAGTACCCGGGCAAGTTGCGCCCCCGGACCGAATGATCTTGATCATGGGCACATTGCCCAATGGCGCCGTCGACGGGAACCCGCCGGGAACGTTCTTGGCGCGCCGTAAATCAAGAAGGCTCAAAGAGAACTCCTGGCTGCCGTCGCCAAGGGTGCGCTCCAGGCGGAAGGACGGATAGCCAGGTCTTCCCGATCCTCCCGGACCGGCGACCGACCCCGCGCGCACGGCGTCGTAGTTTGCTCGAGCGATGTCATCGAAGGTGCTGCTAAGGAACGCATCAAGCCCCCCCTTAATGCTGAGCATATAGGTGCCCGTGAACTCGGCGATTGTGTCATCGAGTTCACTTTTAACTTTGCCGGCGCCGTAGACGGCAAGAATAGCCACAACTGCAAGGACGGCCGTCAGTTCCGCTGCCACAAAGCCAGCTATACGCTTAGCCCGCACCAAAGGGCCTCTAAACTTCTTCATGGCTACTCCTTAGGCCATCGAACATTCCAACCCCACCCTACTCAACCCCTGCTTAGCGCGAGCCGGCGTTGACCTCATAGTTCCCAGCGGTGAACACGATCGTATTGTTCTCCCCATCGACACACGCGGCGTCAGCATTTGTTCCGCTGAAATTGACGGGCGTTTCCGTGTTCTTCTGCTCTTGGCCATTGATGGAGATCTTGCTGGAGTCACGAGCGAGAATCCCCGCGAGATTGGCGCACGCGACCTGGTGAACTTTGTCGAGGTTGAGGGTGTATCCCTTCCCACCATCAACTGCGGAATACGTAATCACTCCGCTGCTGCCGAGGTTGTGCTGCACGACGTAGGTCGTTGGATTTGACGAAATCGTCGACGAGCTCGTTATTGCCAAGGCGAAAGATCGCTGCGTCGCGTTGGCGAATGCTGTATTGGGGTCAGCCGCGGAGCTGGTAATGACCCGATTTCGCACCATGAACCGTCGGAGGTCTTCCGCGACCTTCGGGACCTTGCCATCGATGAGATACGAATCGATTTTCGGCATAGTGTAGATCGCCAGGATGACGATGATTGCCAGAACCACGGAAAGCTCAATCGCGCTTAAGCCTCTGGCCAGCTGGCGTCGCCGTTCCGCGGGGGCGCGAGGGGACACTGTGCGGTGCATGATCAGTTGAGATTGCATAGTTCTCTCTTTCAATGAATGAGCCTGATTGGCTGCTGTCGAAACGATTAGGGGGAAACTCTTGCGCCCATCAGGACGTCAGATAAAACATTTGAAGCGCGCGCCGCAAGCTCTCGATCGTCGCAAAGTGCCACAACGCGATACCTACCAGCCCGCCCAAAGCGACCGCAAACATGGACCAACGTACGATCGCGGCACGCTTCGCCACGTCGCTCAGAACGCGCACTTCAATCTGTCGACGCGTCCTCTGAAGGCCTTCGTCAATGCCATGCGACACGCAAACATCCGAGAGATAGAAATACAGATCCCGAGGAAGAATTCCCGTGTCAAACGTCTCCGCCCCGGTCAAGTTGTCCTCTTCGATCCTTTCAAGCATCTTCTCGATATGCCAGTTCAACCAGGGGTTCTGCGGGTCGCCCAGCATCAGAATGCCGTTTCGCATGTTGATCGTGTTTCCCTGGCGAGGCTTCAAAATTACCGAAAGGGTCATCATGAAGCGGATAGCTTGAAAATCGCGATATGCCCTCCAGATGAATCTATCCTCCAACCTCTCGCGGATTGGACCGGTAAGATTTCGGAGTGACCAGTGGAATAAGTACGCGAGCACCCCGATAAACCCCAGGATTAGCAGAAGATTTGCCGCCAGGAAATTAGCGGCTGACCGAAAACTTGCAGCTGCTCCGGTCCACATATCTGCAGGCAGCATGCTGAAGACTTCCTGCAACCTCGGGTAGGTGACGAATGCCATGACGAAGAGCATCGCAATTCCAACGAGCAGACACACACCGCCAGCGAGTACCGTCCAGAAAAATCCAGATCTGGATCGATCCATCAAGCGGGTATAGTCCGTCAGGTCACGAAGGCCTTGCTCCAGCGCCCCAGGCCCTGAGATTTCAGCTATCCCAAGGATGAGTTCATCCTCCTCGGGAACAATGCCATGAAGCGTCTCGCTCACCTTACCCACACCATCGGTGACTAGACGATCCGCGATGTAATTCGAGAGGTACCCTCGCTGGGTCGATATGCCGCCGTACCGCTCACAATCATCCTGCAATATGTTGACGAGCGTCTTCTTCCCAGCAGTTGCCTCCATGGTGTCGCAAAGCGTCTCGTAAAAGTCCGCGCGCCGTTTACGGAAGCGTCGTACGGCGAGCCGGTGCTTGATGGAATACTCGCCCAGCCGGCTGAACCAATCCCGCATTGCGCCAGTCATGCTCGCCTCCTTTTTGCGATCTCTCGAGCGATCTCTACCGTCTCGAATGCCTTGAAGCGCGGTTCGATCTCTCGCGGGTCCAGGTCACCTTGGAAGGCCTTGAAGATCGCGCAGTCCATTGCAGACTTTCCATTCATATCCGGGCTTCTATAGTCAAGATCGGTCCGACCGAAGTAGTACCTTTCGAGCCCAGCGTTGTCTGCCCGCCGAATCAATTCCAATGCGTGGTCATCGATGGCAGGCTCAATCATTTCTGCGACTACAGTGCGATCATTCAGCCCGAACAGCTCGTGGAATCCCTGCTTCTGGCAGATCTTGCAGCCGTGCGGGTTCCGAACCTTCACGTTGGCGAGCGTGTCAATGCCGTAGAGGCGGTCGATGCGATCCGCGTAGCTTCGCCAGTAGTCCCCATCCCGAAACTGCGTTTCGGAGTCCTCTCCTCCCTCACGGATCAGATACTCAAAATCGTATTTGCACTCGCACAGCTTCGGGACCAAGGCCTGATAGACGAGCAGCTTGAGAACGCCATGCGACGCCAGGAAGTCACGCGACACACCGATAACGTCCGATGCCAGTCGGTCGGGAATTTGCACTGCGCGGCCCGTGTGAGTGGTCGTATACAGGTTCGTGCCGGATGATGCGAGGTCCATGAATGCACGTCCCGTCACCAAATCTCGAATCTCACCAATCATCAGGTCGTGCATCGCACTACGCTTCACAGTCTTCAGCTTTTCGACGAACGGATCTTCAACACCGGAAACCCAAGTTATGGTGTTCTGAATGGCCTTCAGTGTGTACTCGACCGGGTCTTCGAGCGTGATTACCTTCCGAAACTCAGGTATCCCTCGAATCGTGGTGGCCAAAGTCGTGGACTTTCCGGAACCCACGATTCCAGCGATCACCACCGCCCCGCCGTTCGTCATCCGCGCGCGCCGCATCATTTGCACTTGAGAAGGCAAGTACCCGAGCTCCTCGAATGTTTTCCCTTGCTCATCCACGTCGAGATGGAGGATTCGCATCGTCACCGAGACGCCGGCGTCAGCCGCCAGCGTGGCCCAGCGCAGCATCACTCGTTTCCCGTTGTCCAGGACGTGATTGCTTCTCCCCTGCTGCTCCATTAAGGGCTGGAACGTCGCTTGCGCGGCTCCCTTCACCTCCATGAAAGCGACGCGCAGCAGTTCTTGAAGCTGCTGCGTGGGCATATTGGCGAATTGCCCTACCGAAACGTACTTGCCGCCTACCGAGAACTTAACCTCCGAGTAGGGACGCGTGTCGTACACATTAATGTGGATGTCGGCGGCATTGTGTTTGACTCCCCATCGGATCATGTCTTCCAACAGACCCATCATTGCCGTTCGTTCCGGACTGATGAGGATCTTGCGCCGGTTGCCCAGTGTCTCCTTGTCTATGTGCTCCCGAATAATGGCGTTCAAGAGTGCAGGCACCGCGACGACAACTCGCGCCGGATCCGCCATGGGACGCTGTTGTTTCTGCATCAACAGCTTCTGAACCTCGTCGGCCTCGTCGGAAGCTAGGTACTCCGGCAGGCAAAGAAGAATTACCGTGTTGTTGTCCAACAAGACGGGGCATACCTTTGACGCAACTGCGGGCAAAAGGTCCAGATCCTTGTTCAGGGCCCGCTCAAACCGAATCCTCTGTGCGAGATCGTTCTCCGATGCGATAACGGTCGGCCCAGAAGATTCACTGGGCTTTCCGACGGTCGGCTTGCCGGCGCCTTCTTCACTGGCCACGCGTTCCGTGTTGGACGGCCTCGGCGTTGCGGGCCGCTGCTCACCGCGCGCGGGTTTGGAGGCGCCCACCTTTTGAGGCGACGCGGCAGGGGCCGCTCGACCCGTTGGTGCAATTCCTTTCAAGCGTGGCTCCGCCGGAGGCACTCGCTTCTTTGCATTCGGTGCCTGCGGTTTCGCTGCTGTCTGCTTGGAAGAGAAAATGCTAAGAAAACCCATGGATTACTGCTTCCTAGAGCGGTGCTATTTGGAAAGGAACGGCGGGGGCGGAGGGATGACTCCGAGCGATCCCGAAATTACAGAGGTGCTGTCCTGCCGCGGCGACGGTGCCCCATTGCGCGCGCTGTAGGCCGGCGTTTCACCTGGTCCGAGATTCGTTTCATGGCGGTAGCAGGCAGTCTTGTTTCCTTCGGACACGCCAACAGTTACGCAACGCCCACTGATGGACTTCAGTCGAGGCCCGCTCGAATGGCCTACTGCGTACGTGCGACCGCTGCGAAACTCGTACTGCTGCCCGCCATACGTCACAACGGCCGTCAATTGGCCGCCGACGCCGTAGATTGCCTCTACTTGAGGGGGCGCGGGCGGTGGAGGAGGTGTGTTCGCCCGCTGCTGAATGGACTTCTCGGCTTGTTGTCGATCGGCAGCTTGGCGCTGGGCCTCGGCTTGCGTGGGCAGACCCGCCTCCCGGCGCATCTTGTCGGCGGCGATGTCTGCGTCCAATTGCAGGAGATTTCCAACCTGCCCTTTGACGTGTTGCAGAGCCGACTTTTCCGCCGCCGCGGCAGCAGCAGCGTTGACGGTTTGCGCGAAAGCAGGCGCACTCGCCGTCGCGATCGCTATGGCCATGGCGTACTTCAATCCACCCATCGCCCGATCATTTCGCGTTTTGAACATAAAGGTCTCCGTTCAGAGTCATTTTTAGTGGGCTGGAGTTGAGGGACACATCGGCGTCTACGCGATCAATCTTTATTGTGCGGATCGCAGTCGGGGTGCTCTCAACCTCCCATACGGAAAGCGACCGCAGCGGGCCTTCGAGGACAAGCGGGATCGCACCCGGAACCATCAAGGTGGACGGTTTCGACACCGGCTTGCCGTTACCGTCAAACGGCATGGCCACTTCCCATGCCTTCGTGCTTGGCAGGCGAATTGACGTGAAGGCGGGCAAGATCGACTGCAACTGGCTGACCGGTGAGCGAAGGATCTTGGCCCGCGTAGGGAGATTTTCAGGAGTCACACCAGTCTTGGTTCCGATGCTCTTAAAGGTCCAAGCACCAGTTGCGGTGCCGAGCGGATCGAACTCCGCGCGCCAGCCCTTGGGCAAGGCCGCTTCAAATTGGTCGTTTGTGGCGCCATAGCCCTTGCGCTGAAAGATAGCGAGGCATTCCCACATGGAGCCAGCCGGGGAGCAGGTCGCGCTGCGCAGGGACCAGCCGGCCACCTCCAGTGGTATAGCGATCAGTTGCTCATAAAGCGCTTCCACGCTCTTCACGCTGTCCACGCGCTTTCGGGCCGCCTCGTCTCTGACGGCCGTTAGCCACGCGATCTCCGGGTCCTGCATGTTGGCGCGAAGCTCAGCAAGTCGGCGGCTGCGTGCGAACGAGTCATAGAAATCCCATGCAGCGCTCACCCCGAAGAAGATCAGCATCAGCAAGAAGCTGACCTTGACCGGTTTGGGAAGCTGATCAAGGCTGAATCGACGGGTCTCAAACGGCTTGAGCTCTACACCGAGCAGCTCTTCCAGCGAGATGTGCTCTGTATGCGGAATGTCGAGGTTGCTGAAGAACGACCAGTTCGGCCCCGTCGGCTCGAGGGCTTCCGCCTCCTGCTGGAGCTGATGAAATCGCTGGTAGGCCATGTCCTGATCTGTGTAGACCAGGTCGCCATTGCGCCGAATCATGCCGTTCTGGCACAGCACGATCCAGATTCGTCCATCGTCCAACTCGAAGAGCCCCACCCCAGTTCCCGAAGGGCGGAACATCGCGAACGCCGCAGCCGCCGGGAAGATCTTCCTCTTCCCAACCAGCTTCATCTCGGCTCGAGTCAGCTTCACTGTAGCCAGGCCCGAATGTCCACTCTTGGTTACGAGCGCATAGTGCGTCGCCTTGAACTGAGCCGCCTTGCTCCGCGCTGTTGACTCGGCTCGGCCGCCGATCAAAGGGCTCCACTCCGCACCGAACACAAGCATGCGATTCTCATCCTGCACCAGCACGGGCGAGAACGGTCCACGGGATTTCGCGGATTCTCCGCGGCGCCAGATCGCCATAATTAGAGCCCCTCTTCCACCTGGGCGGTGACGATGATGAGGTTGTAGAGTTTCTGGTTATTGGTCGAGTTGGCACCGCCAAAAAGAATCGGTGCCTTCTCGTCGAATCGCTGGCGCGACGTCTGATCTTGGTCCTTCTGGAAGCCGGCGATCACCAGAGGCTGGCCCGACTGCAGGGCCACCTGCTGCACCATCCCGTTACCGCGTACGGTCAGCTGCTGGATCTCAATCCCGTTCTTGCTGTCGCCGAACTTGATCGTCTGAAGGGGATCATTGATGGTGCTGTCGTAGGAGATGGTCAGGAGTATCTGACCGTCTTCTTGCGCGTCAGGTACCAAGGTCAGGAACTGGCCCACAGTGACGTCCTTTTGGCGGACAGAGACGTTTGGAACGGTGCTGAATGAGCCGTTGCTGGAATCCGACGAGGACAAGCCGGTGGTCTGGACCTCATTGATGTAGGAGAAGGTCTTCCGGTCGGCGTAGGTAATCGGCCGGCGGTTCAGCGCGGATAGCGGAATCGCCGTGGAACGAGTCGTCGTTCCGATCTCATCAAGTGCCTTGATAATCGCGTCCGAGCCCTTGAACGGCCCACTTGCTACCGTCCCCGACGCGATCGTGCCGGCTGCGGTGCTCAGCGTACCCGTGGGGGCCGCGCCGGCAGCGGCTGCGCTTGCCGTCGAGTAAACCACCCGCCAATCGATTCCGCCATCATGCTGGTCGTTCACCGACACTGCCACTTCTTCGAAAACCAGTCGTACGCGGCGCGTCAACATGCGGTTCTCGCGCTCGAGGAACTCGTCGATATTTCGAAGCACTTCGACCGTATCGGTGACCACGACCGAATTGGTTCCGCTGGCCTGCGCGACAATACTGCCGGCTTTGCTCAGGAAAGGCTTGACCTTGCTCATCACCGATTCGATCGGGCTGATCTTTTCCTCACCCTTCAGGTCGGTCTTGGACGTCGAGTCGAAGTTGCTACCCGACTTGCTATCCGCCGAGCCGGTGCTCCCCGAGTTGCCGTCCAGGCCGATCCCCGCGTTCACGGTGGCCATCGTCAGCAGGGCACGAACGTTGAAGGCCTTCGTTTCCACCCGATAGAAGACGATTGCCGATGTCTTGTCGTCATACTTCCAATGAACCGCCAAGCGGTTTGCCACAGCGTCGAGCGCCTCGGGAAGAGGACGAATGCCATCGGGCAGCTGGGCCACCGTCGGCATCTGAATCAGAGGCTGCAAGTTCTCGCTCTTCTCGCCCTCCAGCCTGGGCGCAAACGCCTCCTGCGGCATCAATGCGTCTGGCGTAACCCGAGTGTTGATACCCGTGGCGAGCTGGATCCGTTCGGCGATCGTCTGCAGCGAAGTTGCGCCCCCCTTGAACATGAGCGCGGTGTTCACGTCCCGGCGCAAGGCCGCCGGCAGCGTCACTTCACGTCCCAGCGGCACAGCCTTCCCCACGATCCAGGGCTTGTCCACCTGGTTGGCTTGCATGCGACGGTCGCGATCAGTGATGCTCGACCTGTAGTTGCCAATCTTGGAGGCGACGTCTTCACGGCTGCGCTTGGACGAGTCCAGCACCCGATCCGAATGCTGAATCGCAGAGCAACCGCTCAACGCCGCAAGAGCGGCCACCAGGCCCGCCGTACGAAGGGCGAAGCGTTGGTAGTTCTTCTTCATATGGTTCTCGATTTCCGTGTTTGAATGCGCGGAGAGTTAGCGGCCGGCGGTGCGATCGCAGCTTTCGGTATAGGGAATGACCCGCAGCACCTTGTTCGAGTAGAAGCAGCCGTGCACGGGCGTGTCCCCGAGCTCGCTGGAGGACAGGAGCCCCTGCACGGAATCCTTGAAGTCCGAGCTAAAGGAGGCCGAGGCCGTCAGCGGGATATCGACCTTCACCTGCCAGTGTTCGGGTTCGAACACCCACCCGGCAGTCTTAGCCCAACGCACCAGAGTGCGGCGTAGGTTCACGTCACTAACCGAAACGGTGTACGGGGGGCGCGGCGGCTCTGCCACTGGTGCCACTACCGGCAACAGTGCGCCACCGGCTACCGCCAAATCGCTCGTGGGAGCGGCGCTCAAAGCAGCACCAGCACCCGCAGCTCGATTGGCCTGGCCGCCCGCAAGGTCCACGACTCGGAACGTCTTCAGATAGCGCTCAATGCGTACGCCCGCCTGCTGCGCTGCGGACGCCAGCGCCGCCTGATAGGAGGTCCCCGAAGGCAGACTGACCATGCGAGAGAACGCCGCGGAGTCGCCATCTAGCTGGACCGTGCCGATCGCGGACGGAACTGCCTGCATGATGGCCACCGAGAGGGGCATCTGCCCGGTCGCACCAGAGGCAGGAATGGGAGCAAGCCAGGCCATTTCGGAGAACGAGCCGCTCAGCGCTCCGTTACCCGGCACCGCCGCCGTGCCGAGACCGGCACCTTGTTGCTGCCCGGGCGGGGGCGCGGTCGTGAGTGTCAGGGGAGCACTCGCGATCGGCACCGACGAGGCGCCCGGTTGAAACGGGACCGGCGCCGGCGGCGGAGGGCTTCGTTCATCGATAAAGGCCATGGAGGGTGCGCACAACGCCGTTGCGAGCACGCCACCCAGGAGCGCACGTAGGGTGTGGATCGGCATCGCGATGGGCTTCATTGGCTGTTCTTCCTCTTCGATTGATCGGTACGTTTGTTGGCCTTGGTGGGCTTCTTGGTTGTTGCCTCAGCTGGCCGAGGTGCATTACTTGTCGCCGGCTCAAACCCGAAGGCGGTCATCTCGTCATCAAGCTTTGCCACCGCCACTCCCAGGGCGATCTCCGGCGATGTCGGGCGGGACATGCGCCTCACATGCCAGAGCGGCCGTGCGTGATAAACCGCACCACGCATCCAGGACCGCAGGCGGCGCATGGCCCACCCGGGGGTTCGCTTCTTCACCCGATTCAGATAGAGGAGCCATCCGCAGCCAGCTAGGCCCAATGGCCAAGCGACATAGGATGCAACTGCGTCAGGCGTCGCCCATGCGAGAACGAGTGGTGAGACGACGTAGGCTGGGATGTCGGTATACGGAAGCCCCACATTCAAGGCTGTTTTGGTCCAGGCCGCGCGCCTCATGCTGCCGCCTCGACGGTGAATTCGTTCGCGGGAAGCGCCTGGCTATCAATCCCGTGGTGGCGAAGGAACTCTCGGCCTTCGGGCGGCGTCATCCCAGTGAGGTTCATGAAAGTCCGGAATGTGATCAGGCCTTCGCGTACCTCCGGAAGCGCCTGAAGCCGGAAAGATGCGCCACGATCTTCGACCAACCCTCGGATCAGTCGAGCGCGGTCCTTGAACTCCACAGATTCGAGCTTTTCCACGCATTCACGATCCACCACCACCCATGACTGCAAGGCGTGTTTGCGCCCGTCCAAGGCCCGATAGAGCTTCTGGCCGCAGATGAGGCGGCAGAGTTCGACGAGCTGCGACGCACGGTCCGGCTGCACGTCCTCAGGGAACATGTTCACGGTCCGAGTGAAATAGGTGTCTGGCGTCTTTGTGTGCGACGTGTGGTAGGTCGCATGCCCGGACGCCGCCATTTCGAAGCAGGCGGTCATCGAAGCGCGATCGCGTGTTTCACCAACGATGATCACGTCACCTTTGCGCCGCATTGCGTTTGGCCCAGACTGGTCGTAGGACTTCAGGTGGTCGCCAATGATGGCCTGGGAGGGTTCAGGCATACGCCCGCCTGCCAAGCCGTCGTAGATGTACTCCTGCGTGTCCTCGAAGATGAGGATGCGAACCGGGTTGTCGCCTTCCAAGCGCGCGCGATTTGCCGCGGCCAGTAAGGTCGTCTTGCCCGAGCCCGTCGTTCCAATGACAGCAGCTAGACCTTCAGCGATGAGGAAGTTGTCTCGCAGCTCAGCCGGCAGCGGCAGATCCTCGAATCTCGGCGGTGCGCCTGGAATACGGCGCATGGTTATCGAGAACCCCTTCGATTGGCCATTGATGTAGCTAAGCGTCGCGTTGGTCCGGAAGCGGATCCAGGATTCGGAACCCGGGCTCTCTTGAATGACGGCGGCGAAGTCCAGAAAGTCACGATCCAGCAGGCGTGCGCTCCCAGTCGTGGAGCCGTACAGTTGAGCCAAAATTTGCTCTAACTCTCGATGCTCAAGTCTGCGGTCGTTCAGACGCACCCACCTGCCCTGATCATGGCCGAAGACGTAGTCCTTCGACTGGAAGGTAAGGTCCGAGATCCCCATAGCGTGTGCGCTCTGGAGGGCCAGCTCAAAGTCAAATCCGCTAAAGCCAGGTGGCAGGACCAGTTGAGCAAGTTTTTTCTCGCCATCGAAAAGCGCCATGTCAGCCCCTGCTCGCGCCGATATGGAGCGTCACCCCTGGCGAAACGTCCGACGGCGTTTGCAGGCCGTTCTTCTCCAGAAGGGATTGCCAGCTGACGCCGAAGCGAGCCGCTACTGAGTAAGCGGTGTCGCCCACTTGCACTTGATACGAACGAGCGCCTTGCGCTACGCGCTGAGGTGCCAATGCCGGTGACTGCACCGGGGCGCCGACAGGGACGGCCTTGCGGGTTTCTCGGGTCGCTGTGGGCTGAGACACAGCCACAGCCTGGCGAGCAGCATTCGCCGCTGCGGCATACGCTCGTTGGAACTCGTCCGCGTAAGCCTTCGCGTAAAGCTCCGCCCGCTTTCGGGCGAGCTCCTCGGGCGAAGCATCGCCGACCACGGTCTCGACCTTCGGTGCCGGCCGGACCTGCGGCAAAGTTGCGGAGGGAGCTGGCTCCACGTGTCGAAGCAGTTGGGAAGGCATCGAGAAAATCTGCGCCTCCACGACCGGCGGCTGGCGGACTGGGAGCATGGCTGGAAGGTCAGCATTAAAGGCCACGCCGCCCAGCAGCGAACCGGTTACCCGATACGGGTTTGCCGCCGGAATCGGCCTTGGAGCGTAGGCAGAGGCGTCTGTCACGCCGCCACCCTGCCCAATGCGAATTCGGATCACCTGCTCGACGCCAGGGTTTGCCGGCGCAGGCTGTTGAGGTACCTGATTCCAGCCAGTGTCCACCGGTGCCGGTGACATCTGGGGCGCGGGCGCGACGACGGGGGCGGTCTGCACCGCGCCGCCACCAGCCCCAGCAGGGGTCGCGGCAGGCGCAAAGGGCTGTGCTTGCGCGGGCACGTAGGGTTTGAACGCCGGGTTGGCAAGATTCACGCTTTGGGCGGGAATGGCGGGCGTCGGAGTGGTGCCGGTGGTCGGCCGCCAGTTGTTCGTGTCTGTGTTGAACGAGCTTGGCACCGTGATGCGGAAGACCGTATCGCCTACGACGATGGTGTTGGCGTCGGTCTGATTGACCACATCCTGCGTTGTGGCCAGGCGCGGCAGCGAAACCAATCCGCGGCCATGGAGCTCGTAGAAGGTACGCATGCCCAGGTAGGTGCGCTCCAGGCCGGCGAGGTTCTCCTCGAAGATGCGTGCAGCTTGCTCGCGCCCCTGCACGTAGGACTTCTGGACCACTTCTTGCCAGTAGGCGCGCTCCTTGTCATCCTGAGGCAAAAGCTGGGGATTGTCCGGCAGCTCTGGAGCATCCGATTGAGCCAGGAGCCCCATCAGGAGCCAGTCGCGCCAAGACGGGGCACCCGTAAAGAAGCGCGCCGGCTCCTCGATCTTGTAGACGCTGCCGGCAACTCGCATCATCTTTGCGCCTTCGCCGATGGAAGCCGAGTTGTGGGAAGCGACCACAACCGGAGGAAGCACGCCTTGGCCCATGACTAGGTCGCCGAAGCGGAAGGTCCGGTCCATCGTGCCGCCCATGTCGTTGACGACCTGCAGGATTTCGTTCGCAGCCTCAATCATCCCGGTCTGCGTGCCCAGGGCTTGCGCGGTCGGTCGCAATATCGCCTCGCGGACGGGCGATATTCGCGGCGCTACGCGGCCAGCTGAGGCATTCATTAGCGAGCTAAGCGCTTCGCTCTGCTGCGCAAACGCGCAAACGGGCGCGCCCCCGAATGCGGCGGCGACGGCCGCAACGAGCATGGCCCTGCGAAAGGTCACGCGCGCGGCATATTGCTGTTTCGGTTGCATTCCTCTGCCCTATCGGTACCGAAGTTCCATGTACCCGTCGCCGAGCACGACGTTCGCGCGCTGGCCGAACTGTTTGTCGACATCGCGAAGCAGATCGAGATAGGCCATCTGGGTAGCGTTGACAAAGATGTAGATGGGCATTCGCGGCTGCGGGCCAGTTACCGTGAACTTGAGAAACCGCTGACGGGCCACTTCGTTAAGGAAGACGGCTGCATCGCCTTGCCACGCCACCGAAATGGAGTCACTCGCAAAGTTCGGCCGCGGGGCCGCGT
>MCNG01000028.1_pt1 | contig 59777 bp, 66 predicted proteins | sample 778231 | NCBI WGS metagenome assembly MCNG01 (sample SAMN04296815, study PRJNA304217) | bioreactor metagenome | isolation source: sea sediment enriched with benzalkonium chloride | place: Turkey: polluted region of the Marmara Sea
CTTCCGACATGACCCTCAGCACGGTGAGTTTTCACACAACCTCGGCCGAAAGCAGACAGGTGCACCGCGCGCAGTCCAGCCAGTCAGTGGAAGCCCTGGGGCAGACCGCCCCGACGGAGACAATCAAGAGTCAAATTGGTAAGCGCGGGGAACACACTTGGACCGTTGTGCCACGTGTTTAGCCGCTAAACCATCAAGACCAAAGACATTCATCGAACCCGTGGATATGTGGATGATCGCTGCGCGACCACTCGGCTCGCTGCGCTCGGCCCATGGACAACCGCTGATGGACAAACGGTGGACAGGCTCCGCCTGACCACGCGCTTGACCACAGGGTGTGCCCACCGGCTTCCCGAGTTTCACCCACATACCCACCGGCCCCCATCTGCCAATCATTAGATGCAGAGCCTCAAAACAGCAGTGCTGATGCTGCAGCATGGGCGTTCTGAAGGCGGGCTAACTCTTCGTCCGCTCCGGGCTGTAGCCGATCGCGTTCATGGCCTAGCTGATCGTTTGCGGCGTGTAGTCGTCCCACGGTGAGTTGGCCACGTCAAGCCGACCCTGGACGTTCGAAATCGTCCATTGCGCGCCACCAGTGACGTCGCCCAGCTCATCCCAAGACAATGGCACTGATACGCCCAACCATCAAACTTGACCTCGTAAAGCCAATCATCTCCGTGCCTGGGAACGCCGTCGACCAAGGTAGCCAACTGAGGCTTTAGGGAAGGCGGCAGATCTGCCTCGAGGCCTGGAAGTTTTGATGCAGCGGACGCCGCTCCGGAGCGGCCGGTCGCATGGGCATTGCCCTTTCGAGGTCGGGTTGCCATGGTTCAGTTCCGCCGGTCACGAACCGATGTGAAGATGAGTAGCCAAGGAGGCCGTTCCACGGCGCCGCTGCCAGACATACGCACGAGGGCCCAGCGGCCCTGCAGGAGCGCGCCATGGAGGCGGAATCTCAGATGGCCGGCCTCGTATCCGCCTGCATCGCCCGCCAAGTTCCACTCTCCGGCGTCCCACACAGATACCGGCTCCCCGCTGAGCGGGGATACCGCAGTACGTCCTCTACGCTTCCGTCCGACCGAGGGAACTGCCGGCTGCTCCACCGCGATGCGTCTCGCCTTCGGGTCATCCGGCATCCCGTTGATTACCGTCCAGCGCCTCATCGCATCATCGAACTCCAACAGGAGATCGAACCGTTCCTGTTGGTTCAGGGACCGATAGACGATGAATTTTCGGCCGTTGTCCACGGTCCTGCCCCACCACGATAGCTAGGAGCGCTTGGCGCCGGTCTGGCCCTTCAGATGCTCTCGCACCGCTGTTGCTGAGACGCCGACGGCCTGCACAGCCTTTCGCAACTGTTCGTCACTCACGTCCAACTCGTTGGTCCAGTAATGAAGCTCGTGGGCCTCGTTCACGTTGATACGCGACCGGTCTTGCGCACCGCGATTTTTCAGATCGTCCGACATGAAATCCTCCTTCTCGTGTTGGACCCATGCTCGCAGCAACCAGCGTGCCTACGGTGCGGCACGTCGGCATCGTTTAGCTGCTAAACACCCTGGGGATGATCTGCGCGACCGCGTGGCTGGTGTTTAGCCGCTAAACGCGCCGCGGATCTCTGCCAAAACGAAAGCGCCCCATTCGGGGCGCTGGTTTGTGGGCCGGTTAAGCGGCCGGTAGGCGGAAGCCCGGTCGCCTCTCGGCGACGGAGACTGCAAACGGACTGGTGGATCGTTTGGCACCTCGCTGTGCCACCTCTCTCTTCCAGCCTTCCTCCCAGGCATTCACTCGCTCGATCCATTCGCGGGGAGATTCCCCGGTGTGACCTGGCATAGCGTCCGCCTTCAGATACGGGCAACTTAAGAGACTCAGACCCTTGCGGGCCGCCTCCGCGCCTTCCTTCTGGATCTCGATGAGCATGGCCTCGCTCTCCAAAAGTGGTGGGGGTCCAGTATGCCAATGAAACGGCGTTCGAATCAATGGTGCCGCTGTACTGGGCGGGATAGTCTTAGCGCGGCCCCATACCCTTGCGAAGCTTCTTCGGGTCTTCCAGGAGCTCGCGGACCATCTGTTCTTGCTCCGCCACACAGGGCTCGGCGGAGAGGATCTCAAACCACTCATCGTACACCGGCCCCAGCACCCCGGACGGCCGTTTGAATCCACCGGACAATTGCTTGGTGCGCAATATGAACGAGCGGTACCGCTTGACCTCCTGCAGGAGGGCCAGAAGATCGGCATCACTGATCTTTCCGTCCGGACCGCGATGGCGATCTTGGATGGCGCGCAGCTGGGCGATGCGAAGCGGAGGCTTGAACGGCATGATGCTGAACCACTGTATGGACATACAGTATAAACAAGCCTAGAATCCGCGCCATAGCGCCCTATTTCCCAGGGGCAACACTGGGCCACGGCCATGAGCGATCCCGAAGATTGGCGGCGTATGGATGACTACTACTGGGCAGGACCGCGTGGGTGGACCATTTGCCGCGTTTGGGTCGACGGCCGTTATCAGCACGAGCTATGGCACAGCCGAGGGGACTCGGGGCGGCTGGTCGGCATGCGCGCATCGTTTGAAGCCGCGCTCGCCCTGTTTGACCACCAGCCGCGGTCTTGACCATCAGATTGGTTCAATGGCGTCCGGCAGCTGATACTTCGAGTTGCCGACTTCCTGCCGAACGGGATGCCAGGTGAAGGCGTCCTCGGGTACACCTTCGTGGAGCAGATCGCGGGCTTCGGCGGCCGAGATTGCTGGATCGGCCCAGCGCTGCGCGATCGCGGGCGGCAATGCCACCGGACGCCTCGCGTGGATGTCCACCATTCCACCCTTCGTATCGTTGGTCACGATCGCAAAGCCATGAGCGGCATCGAGCGGCGCGCCGGGCGACCAGGCCGTCAACGCGGCGAAGTAGAGCGGGCCATCACCGTGAATATAGTGGGGTTGCTTCGCGCCGTCCGCGAGCATCGGCCACTCGTACCAGCCGTCTGCAGGCACCAGGATGCGGCCAGCTCCGATGAGAAAGCGCCAGGGCCATCCGTTCTTCAGAATGGTCTCCAGCTTTGCGTTACTCATGAAGTGTTTGGAGTCTGGACGCTTGTAACCCCAGGGCAGTCTGCCCATGGCCTCGGTGCCTTCAGCCAGGCGATGCAAAGTGAGCGGGCGCGTGCCCGGAGGTATGTTGAAGCGCGGCCCCGTCGGGTCCGCGAAGATCTGGCTCTGGTTGGTAAAGATCAGCTCAACGTAGTCCAGCGGACCTGATTTCTGAACAATACGACCGCACATCGACCACCTCTGTGAATGCAGATGTCTGGCCAGTATAGGCGCGCGCGGGGTGTGCGGCAGGAGGTCAACACTGGAGGAGAGAGGGCGGTCTTGCGTCTTTGGCGATTGTGACACGCTGTTCTCGCCGTCAAGTGCTGCGCAACGCCGACGGTGCCGGCGCCGCTTGCGGCCAGGGGCCGGCGGGCCACTTGACCGCTCCGCTGCAGCGTATCCCAGGATCGCCGGGCAATCCCGCCCGGCACTGGAGATCCAGCAATGCAGTATTCCATCGCGTTCAACACCATCGATCACGCCGCCGGCGCGCTCTTCGTGCAGGATTCCGCTGGCGAGGTGCGCCTTGCGGCGCCAAAGGAGATCCTCGCCGCGGCACGCGAGGTCGTCCTGCAGGAGATCCAGCGCGGCCAGCTCATGGATTCGCCCAAGCTCGTGCGCGAGTTCCTGCAGCTGCGGTTGAACCCGAGTCTTGAGCACGAAGTGTTCGGCATCCTGTACCTGAACCCGCGCGCGGAACTGATCGCATATGAAGAACCGTTCCGGGGGACGTTGAGCACCACTCCTGTATATCCGCGCGAGATCGTCAAAGCTGCGCTGGCGCATAACGCGGCGAGCGTGATCTTGGCGCACAACCATCCGAGCGGTCACGCAGAGCCGAGCGCGGCCGACATCAGCATGACGCGTCAGCTCAAGGATGCACTCGCATTGGTCGGCACCACCGTACTCGATCACTTGGTTGTGGCCGGCAGCAGGATCGTCTCGTTCGCAGAGAAGGGCATCATGCCCTGACCTGCGGCGCCGGGCCTGGCGCTGGTGTCAGGCCTTGGGCGCATCTTTGCCCTGCGCGCACCGGGCGCAAGGGGCTTTCGCGGCATATAGCCGCTCGCTGCGCTCGCTTTATATTCCACGTCCCCTTGCCCCCGGCGCTTGTTCCGCAGGGCGCCAGTGCTCCCGTCCCGCCACCCGGCCGGGCCCTACTTCTGAGGAGCACGAAATGACCCAAGCCACTCTTTCCGTCGCACGCCTGGTTCCCGATGGCGAACGCATGAACTTTCTTCCCAAGGCGTTCGGAAGTCGCCTGATGCTGCGCGGAGAGATCAGCGTCTACAACTGGTTGGATCGCCTGTCGCAGGAATACAGCGGCGGCTTCTGGCACTACTACGAGATCCCGAACGGCTTCTACATGGCCCCCGCCGACTACGAGACGCTTCACATCGTCTGGCCGATGAACTGGTGCGACCGGACGATGTCGGCAGACGCCGCCGGCATCGTGGCCACGCTGTACGCCCTCTGCGAACTGTGCAGCCAATACCGTAGCGATGACCTGGCAGAGAAGTACCACGCCCTGCGCGACTTCGCCGGCGAACAGGCCGAGGCGAACGCCATCTTCGCGGCGATCGATTAACGCCATCCCGGCCCGCTTCGGCGGGCCTTTCTTCTTCTGGCCGCCATCAGGCCATCGTGGCTCAGTCCCTGCTAAGTGACGCTGCAGAGGAACGGCTGCGCTTTGAAGGTGGACCGTGGAAAGCCATACGGGGTGGCGGGTCTGCTTTCCCGGTCAGGGTGCCACGTCGTTCTCGCGTTCAAGTGCGGCGCGGCCCGGGCTACGCCCGAGCCGCTGGCGGCCGCTGGCCGTCTTCGACACTTGAGCGCTGCGCTGCGCCGTGCCTCTCAAGTTCCGGGCATTCCCGCCCTGGCAACCGGAGAGAGTACATGGCCAAAACCTCAAATGCACAACAACGCCGTTTCCTGAACAACGCGGACGCCCACCAGAAGGAAATCGTCAGCCTCATTCGGCAGGTCGCGCACACGCGTGGGATCGACCGCGTGTGGAGCGACTGGGTGGAGATCTGCGCGATCGCATTGGCCCGTGCCGATCTCGCGCAGCGCGAGGCGCGCGAGCAGCGCTACCAGCAGGTAACCGCTCAGTACGAGCGGGCCGAGCTGGACTTGCTGGTGCAAGCGTTCTCGCACCTGGTCATGGCCTACGAGGTCCGGGTTCAAGCAGCAGACTTTGGCGACGTGCTGGGCAGCACGTTCATGATGCTGGACATGGGCAACGCCGGCACCGGCCAGTTCTTCACGCCGTACGAGGTGTCGCGCCTGATGGGCAACATGATTATGGGCAACGGCCAGGATCTCATCGACAAGACGGGGGCACAGGGGTTCGTGCGCGTACTGGAACCAGCCTGCGGCGCTGGCGGCATGTTGATCGCGGCTGCGCACGCAATGCATGATGCGCAGCTGAACTATCAGCAGTGCATGCACGCCACTGCAATCGACATCGATCAGCGCTGCGTGCATATGACGTTCATCCAGCTGGCGCTCTTGCACGTGCCGGCCGTGGTGATTCATGGCAACGGCCTTACGGGTGAGTGCCGAGAGCAATGGTTTACGCCCGCACACATCCTGGGCGGCTGGGGCGCGCGTCTTCGCCGTCGCGAAGCGGAGGAGGGCGCTCGAGCGCTCCTGCAGGCGCCGGCGGCCGTGCCAGATCACCATGTCGACCAGGTTGCGGCCGACAGTTCATCGGCCGAGATCGATGCGCCGCTGCAGGCCATTCCGAAGGCCATCCGCCAAGCCGCTGCCGCTGGCCAGATGTCGCTCTTCTAGCGAGGTTGCAATGGCCCCTCACGGGGCTTGGCGCGCCGGCGACGCGCCATCTTCGGCATATGGAGAACCGCAAGCACTGCACGGAGCATACAGTCGCATCCCACTCACACACGGACGCTAGGGCCGCTGCGCGCGGCTTTGTAGCCGCGGCCCCATCTTCAAGGGCTTTCGCGGCATAAACCGCTCACTGCGTTCGCTATTTATTCCACGTCCCTTGACCGCGCTTTCGTGGGCTGCGCCCGCCTGCCCCGTGCAGTGCAATGCAGATCGGCTGACATTGCTGCACGCAAGGAGCCAACCATGAGTCGTGTTGTCCTGGGCGATTGCCTGTCCGTTCTCCCCACCTTGCCTGATCGCTGCGTCGATCTGGTCCTGACCGATCCGCCATACCTCGTCAACTACGTGGACCGCTCAGGCCGGAGCATCGCCAACGATCGTACCGACGAATGGCTGGCGCCGGCGTTCGCACAGATGTTCCGCGTCCTTCGCGATGACGCCTTCTGCATTTCGTTCTACGGCTGGAACCGCGTGGACCGATTCTTTGCCGCCTGGCGCGCCGCCGGCTTTCGCGTCGTCGGCCACCTGGTCTTTGCGAAGCAATATCAATCCAAAGCGCGATTTCTCGCGTATCAGCACGAGTCGGCCTACTTGCTGGCCAAGGGGCAGCCGGCGCTCCCGGCCGAGCCCTTGCCAGACGTCATGCGTTGGAAGTACAGCGGCAACCGCCACCATCCGACGCAAAAGCCCGTCGAATGCCTGGCGCCGCTGATCGAATCTTTCAGCCGCCCGCGGGACATTGTGCTGGATCCGTTCGCCGGCTCGGGTTCGACGTGCGTGGCCGCCCGCCAGGTCGGCCGGCGCTTCTACGGCATCGAAATGGATCCGAAGTACCACGCAGCCGCAACGCAGCGCTTGCAGCTCGCCCGCCAAGAGAGGATCGCAGCATGAGCCGGGACGACGCAATTACGGGTGGCCTGGTCGCATTCTTGCAGGGCTACGGAAAACACGACTTGGACGGCCTGGCGGCGATCGCCAGATACAGCGCCTGGCCGGCGCTGGCCGCCCGCGAGAACGAGCGGCGCATGGCGCGAATTATCGAATCACTGCCGCTCGATGAAGTGCAAGCGATTGCCCGGTCGGAAATCGACCTCAATGAATTGGCCCGCCGAGTGCTGGCCGCGCTGGACCCGGAGTGAGCCCAGGGGCCATGGTAGAACTTTCCATGGCGGCTCGCGCCGCCATTGCGGACATCGCGCGCCGCGTTTTGAACCTGGAGACGCTGGATTGCCGAGGACGCGCCCAGCTCGTCTATCACGAACTGTTCGTAGGCCAGTTGCGCGAGGCGCTGGAGGCCGCGTACTTGGCCGGCATGGTGGACCACTATCGCCGAAAATGAGAAAAGCGGCGCCGGCCTGCCGGCCGGCGCTGCACTTCACATTAGTCCGAGCACACGCGTCATATTGGCGGCAATCTGGCTGCGAATGGCAGCGCGCGCTTCGGCGGCGGTGGCGAAAAAAGTGCCGGGCGGGCCTACACCTTCCCACGGCCCCCGCTGCCCGTATCGGATGCAGGCCACAATCCCGGCGCCGTCGTCGGTCGGCGTCATCGAGTACGCAGCCCTGACCCCATTTACCACCATGGTGCCCTCCATTGTTCCTCCTGTTGTCAGCCTATTCGCGGTTTTTTTTCACGAGTTAAGAATGCCACTGCGCTAGTGTTGCGCTACTAGGAAAAACACGCATCCGCCGTGTCACAGCTCGTGCTAGATTGCGGGCCTTCGTGACCCACGCACCGTTCCGACATGGATGAGCCAAAAAAGAGACGCCGTACCAAAAAGCAGGCGCCAGAGTTGCATTGCTCGTTCTGCGATAAGTCCCAATATGAGGTGCGAAAGCTCGTTGCCCGAGGTGACAACGATCAGGTCACGATCTGCGACGAGTGCATTGAAATGTGCATTGGGATCATCAACGATGAGTCGTTGGTAGAGCTCAAAGATCGTCCGAAAGCGCTGTTCGACTACATCGTTCGACAGCATGAAGTCATCGGCCAGGCGACGGATCGGGCAAATAAGGCCATGGATCTGCTGAACATCTCGCCTTCGACAGACTCGCAGCGCTGAAACGCACAAGGCCAGACCGGTCAGGACGTCGGCGCGGGCCGTTTTCGGACGGAGTGTTCACCCCTGGGCGTGCCCCTACGCCTTCGGCTGCGGGTCGGGCTCTCGCGCTTCGCGTTGAGCCTGGCCAACCCCGCCAGTCTCACCCCCGGTGGGGCTTCCAGCCGTCCCTCCCTTCGGTCGGCTCACGCCTTCGCGCCTGCCGGCGCTGCGCGCTATCGCTTGCGGGCCGCCTTGCGGCCAGCTTGACCCGCGCTGCGCGCGGGTAGGGGCGCTCGGCGCGCGCCTGGCTTTGGTGTCGCCGCCCTGTCTCTCGCAATGCATCCATTCCCGCGAGCCCCGTCCTAAAACGCCGACCGTACCACTGCGCTCCTCCCTCCAAGGGTCCGGTGCTCACCCGTTCGGTGCTCGCCTTTGGCTGCGCTCCGCGTGCGGCCTCTGCTCCGGCCCTTTCCAGTCGTCACTACGTGGCCACGGACGGCACGGACAGGCCTCACAGGAACGGATGCGAATAACGCGGAGGGAAAGACCATGAACAACCAAATCCAACAAACCTACGCTCGGACGACTTCTTCAGGATCGGCTGGCGAACAGGACACGACTGATATGCCTATCGTGATTTACACGGTGCTGGGTGGCGCTGAATGCGCCTTGACTAAAGCGGCCCTGGCGCAGCGCGGCCTTCAGTACGCCGAGCGCAGCGCGATGGACTATGCGCCCGCCCTGGCTCGTAAAGGCTTTGATTTCGCGCCCGTCGTGACCGCCGCGATTGAAAACGAGTTGCTCGCCTGGACCGGCCATCGCCCCGACCTCATCGAACTGTTGGCCGACCTGATGGATACCGGCGTGGTCGACGCGGACGGTTTGCGCGACAGGGAAACGGCCGACGAAGCCGTGTTGACCCGGTTTCAAGTGGTGCTGGAACTGCGCGACCACCAAGCGAACGCCCAAGAATTCTTTGCCGAACATGGCGACCAGCCGCTGTATCGCGGGCGCGACCTGCTGAACTGGCTTGGCTACTAAGTAAAAGGCCCCTGTCGGCGGCAACCGACAAGGGCCATCACCCGCAACCTCGGACTAGGAGATTCGTGATGAACCACGACTTTATCAGATTGGCGAACGACATGCGCCGCGCCCACTTGCTGGGCCTGGGCTTTCGCATTCCCGCGATGACCATGCGCCAGCTTACCGCCCTCATCGCCGCGCTCGACGCGCCCGAATTCCCCGCGCAACTGCACTGATTTGATATCGACCCGGAGCATTTTGATGAAACTCGATTCCAACGAACTCGCCGCCGTCCACGCCGCCGCAACGCGCACAGAAATCCCGCATTCGCAACTGCGCCTGAGTGAGGCGTATCAGGCCCGTGGCCTGGAAGACCGGAAGCAGGACGCCGAGATTCTGGAACTGAAAGCCACCATCCTGGCGATGGGCGGATTGCTGCAAAACCTCGTTGTGGTCGCAGCGCCGGACGGTTCCTATGAAGTGTGCGCGGGCGGACGGCGCTGGACGGCCCTGGGCCTGCTGATCGCGGACGGCGTTTTTCCCGCCGACTGCCCGGTCCCTTGCCTTGTCATTCCGGCCGCTCACGCGCACCACGCCAGCCTGATCGAAAACATCGGGCGCAAGGCGATGCACCCGGCAGATGTGTACGCGGGATATGCGCGCTTGCGTGCCGAAAACTGGACGGTTGCGGCCATCGCCGCCGCGCATGGCGCGTCCGAATCGGCGGTCAAGAAGCTGCTGGCGCTGGGCAGCGTGTCGCCCACGCTCATGCAGTTGTTCCGCGACGGCAAAATCAAGATGGACGAAATGCAGGCGCTGGCATCCGTCTCTGACCATGCTCGCCAGGAGGCGGCATGGAAGGCATCGGCGGGCCAATACTGGAACCGCGATGACCACATTCGCCAGTTGCTGGCCGAAACCGAAATGCGCGGCGATTCGCCCGTGGCGCGGTACGTGACCGTCGCCGCATACGAGAAGGCGGGCGGCGAGGTTCGCCGCGACCTTTTCGAAAACGACGCCTATCTGACCGACCCGGAGAAGGTGCGCAGCATGGCCGATGCCAAGATGCAGCGATCCAAGCTGTTCAAGGCGGTGCAGGCAGAAGGCTGGTTGTGGGTGGAATGCCGCGTGTCTTTCGAGTACGCCGACAAAAAGTCTTTCGGCGAGATTCAGCGCGTCCTTCAGGAGCCCAGCAAGGCCCAGGCCAAGCAGATCGACGGACTGCAAAAGAAGACGGAAGCGGCGCGGACAAAGCTGGCTGAATTGCAAGAGGCCGAAGGCCAGGACGCGGCCGACCTGGACAAGGTTCGCGGCCTGATTCGCGGCTATGAAGGGCAGCTTCGTGAAATCCGGGCCGAGCTTTACGACTACCCGGCCGACCTGAAAGCCCTGTGCGGAGCGATTGTGCACCTGGACTACCATGGCGACTTGACCGTCACGCGCGGTTTGATTCGCCAGGACGAGCGCGACGCCGTGGCGCAGGCCACGCGCAGCAACGACGCAGAGGGCCAGACGGTGACGGGCGTGGACTTGCCCCCGGTAAAGACGCGCCCGGTGCATTCCGAAGCCCTGACAAATCGTCTGCAAGCCCAAAGAGTGATTGCCTTGCAATACGAAGTCATGATGCGCCCGCAATTGGCTCTGTGCCTGCTGGTGGAGCAGATGCTGGGCGATATGGACTGGAACCGGCGCAGCGCCAGCGGCGATACGTTCGATTTCTCGGCACGGTCGGCCCAACATGAATTGGCGAACACGGACCCCGATATCAAGGACTGCGCGGCCTGGACCGCCGTGCAGGAAATGATTGGGTCGGTCACGAAGGACGTGCCGGAAGATGAAAGCGCCGTCCTGCCCTGGCTCCTGAACCAGTCCCAGGCCGATGTTCTCGACATGCTGGCCGTGCTGACGAGTCTGACGATCTACCGCCGCCGCAGCAATGCGCACGGCGCGGAAACCAAGCACCTAGACCGTTTATCGGGCCTTGTTGATCTCGACATGAGCAAGTGGTGGAAGCCGACCGCGCAGTCCTACCTTGCCCATGTGTCCAAGGACCGAATCGCGGCAGTGGTCACAGATGCAGTCGATGCCGAGCAGGCGAAGCCGCTGCTTGCGATGAAGAAGGCGCAGGCCGCCGCAGCAGCGGAGCAATTGCTGGAAGGGAAGGGCTGGGTGCCTGAACTGATGCGCGTCCAACCCCTTCAGGCCGCAATGGCCGTGGAACACCCGATGGGAGAAATGGAGGACTAAAGAGCATGTGCGCCGGGGTCGCTGCGCGGTCCCTGGCTGAGGAGGCGAGCCGACGGACATTGCGGTCCCTCGGTCGCCCGCACCGGGAAACCTTCGGAATATTCCCTTGATGGAATATTCCGTGCAGGCTATAATCTTTAAAACAGCTTAGGCGGGGAATCGATGGTTTGGGAAGTTGAGTTCACGGATGAGTTCGAAGACTGGTGGAACAGCTTGTCGGTCAGCGAACAGGAATCGGTGGCCGCCACGGTCGGCCTGCTGGAGGAACGGGGCACGTCGTTGGGCTTTCCACATTCGAGTGGAATTAACGGCTCCAGGCACGAACACATGCGCGAGCTTAGAACTCAGGCGGGTGGGCATCCCTTGCGTACCCTGTACGCCTTTGACCCCAGGAGGACCGCCATTTTGCTGATCGGCGGCGACAAAACGGGGAATGACCGCTGGTATGAAGAGTTCGTGCCGCGAGCGGACAAGCTTTACGACGATCATTTGGAACAATTGCGAAAGGAAGGGCAGATCAATGGCTAAGAAATTTGCAGCACTCCGGGCGGCCATGTCGCCGGAATCTCAGCTTCGCGCCAAAGCCGCTACGGAAGAGATGCTTCGGGACATGCCGCTACAGGAATTGCGTCAGGCCCGTGGTCTGTCGCAAAAGGTCCTGGCCGAGATCTTGCACGTGCAACAGCCGTCCATCGCCAAGATGGAAAAGCGGACGGACATGTACATTTCGACGCTGCGCAGCCACATCGAGGCCATGGGTGGCCAACTGGATGTGGTTGCCCGGTTCCCGGACGGTGCAGTGCGGATCAGCAACTTTTCCGACCTGTCGGGCAAGGTGGCGGGAGCAGACCTAGGGGAAGCTAGGTCGTGACAATGCACTGCCCGCCGCATCCCGGCGAGATTCTCCGGGAGGATGTCATTGCCCCCCTGGGGCTGTCCGTCACCGAAGCGGCTGACCGGCTGGCCATGTCCAGGGTCGCGCTGTCTCGGGTGCTCAACTGCAAGGCTGGGATCAGTCCCGACCTCGCGGTCCGGCTGGAACGGGCCGGGGCAAGTACTGCCCAGGCGTGGATTGCGATGCAGGCCAACTATGACCTTTGGCAAGCACTTCAGCATGAGCAGCCGCCAGTCCGGCCTTTGGCCTCCGTGGCTGACGTTCACTAACCACCGCGACACCCGCCAAAGCAAGAGGGCCGCCCTAGGGGCGGCCCTTTTGCTTTGGATGAACGGCGTCTTGGATTGGGGCGTCCAGTCCCACCGGCTGCGCCGGCGGGGCCGTCCTTCGGACTTCGTGAGCGTCCCCCGGACGCCCACAGGTGCCCTTAAGGCCCCCGCCGCCAGGGCGGCGGCGGGTCCCTTAAAGCCACCACACACTACGCACCCTCCGGGTGCGGTTATCTCTTTGATTTTTTGGGGCTTTCCTCGCGCAGAATTGTTTTCTTTTGTCCTACAACAAACCGCGCTAAAGCGCCAGAGGCCACGCGGGCAGCGGGTTTGCCCGGAATGCAGCCGTATACATTCCGCCGATTCTTGACATTCTCGTCGTCGGGCGCTGGGTGATGAGACAACTATGAGACAGGTGTCAGACACGTGTGAGACAACTATGGGACATGTGTGAGACATCTATGAGACACACATGAGACCACAGTGGGACAACAGTGAGACAAAGTACGCCCCAGGCGACAATCGCAACATGAAATCGACTTGTGCTGTGTCATTTCTTGCGCTTGACCGTGGTTCAGGGCCGCTGCCAGTCGGCCGATTGTCCGAACCTAGTCGCGCGAGGAAACGTGACATTTCGGGCAGGCGGTCATGCCTGTGGTGTCGGATCTGTCCTAAGGGCAGTTTCCGACCGGGAACCGCGAGCGGCCCTTGTCGACTGGCCGATGACGACCCGTTGCAGCCCTTTGGGTCGGCGCCGTCGAACGTCAGCTTTCAAGGGGTTAGTGGTCAGTCCCAGCGGAGTGGCTGCTTGGACATGTCATTGCGCATCCCCTCGAAAGGCAAATGATCTTGGAGAACAAGTGCAGACTGAAAACGAGGCGAAGCGGCACAGCGACGGTTGGAAGGCGACGTCCGGCTCGCTTCCTCAGGCCGCGTTAGGATGAGGACGGTGCGACACTGAGCAGGTGCGCCCTCATGTCGGAGGAGGTGCTCGGTGGGGAGCCGAGGCGCACGGTCAAATGGCGTAACGTTCGCATTGTGTCTCCGATGTTCTGGTATGTGCTCCCTGGGGGACCAGGCTCCACCCAAAAAGCGGACGGCGCTCCTGGGTATTAACGTGCGGAAAGGCCGGCTTCTGCAGCGCTGAAGCGGCGGCGCGCCCAGGGCCGGCCGCCGCGGTCGGGGCTGCAGTCAGCTCTGCTCTCCGTTGCGCATCTCGTGCAGCCGATAGCGCATTTCGCAGTCGAGATAGTCTTCGGTGTGGATCAGCACTTGATCGGACGCCAGAAGCACCACGCCGTATTGCGGCTGCTCATGCACGCCTATGATTTGGCTCTCGTCGCCGTGCAGATCGAGCGCGACCTGATGGTTGGTACCGCGCAGCGTCGAGTAGCCGATGCCGTGATAGACGCCGCAGATCGGGCGGTGGATGTGGCCGAAAAACACCTGCCGAATGCGTGCTTCGAAGCCGGCGATGGCGGCCATGAATGGCCCGGTGTCGCGTAGCGAGATGAGGTCCATGCTGCGGATGCCGATCGGGAAGAACGGGTGGTGCATGAACAGCAGCACGGGCTTGGCCGACGCCTCCAGTTGTTCGCGCAACCAGGCCGCGCGGCGCTCGCAGAAAACGCCCCAGTGCACGCCGGGCTCGTTGGTATCGAGGAACAGCGCCAAGTGATCGCCGAAGTCCACCCCATATTGCACAAAACCCTCGGGGTCGCGCCCGACGTGCGGGAAGTATTCCCGGAAGATCTCGCGGTGATCGTGGTTGCCCAGGATCGGGAACACCGGCATGGTAAGTGGTGCCAGACACTCGCGCAGGTGTTCGTATGCGCCGGGGTGGCCGTAATGGGTCAGGTCACCGGTGATGGTCACGGCTTGGGCGTCGGGCTGGTGCGCCAGAATGTGAGCTACCGCCTGCTGCAGCCGCTGCTTGGGATTGGTGCCATACAGATCGCTAGCGTCGGCGACCAGGTGGGTGTCGGTGAGATGGATGAATTTCATCGCGGCGCTCACTTCAGCAGCTTCTGCACATCGCGCGTCATGGCGTCCAGCGCGGCGTCGGGCTTGGTGGACTTGTCGAACACGGTCTGCAGGTGATCATTGATCACGTCAGTGATCTTCAGGCCGTTTTCGCCAGGGAACGCGTACCAGCCGGTCAGCCACGGCAACTGGCGCACGGCGGTGTACTGGTTCGGGTTGGCGTCGTAGTAGCCCTTGAGCTTGGCGGGGTCGTCAATCGGCAGGGTGTTGGCGGGGAAATAGCCGGTGCCCTTGGTCATGATGGTGGCCCCTTCGGGGCCGGTGGCGAACTTGATGTATTCCCAGGCAGCCTTCTGGCGCGCCGGGTCTTTAGCAAACATCATGGCCACGTTGCCACCGGCCGGCACGCGAGCGTTATCCCCATAGGTCGGGAAGAAGCCCGTCACCATCTTGAACTTGCCGCCGATCTGCTTCTCGATGGTCGACAAGCGTGACGTGGACGATGACAGCACAGCGAGCTTGCCGGTCACAAACAGCTGGGCGGCGTCCTTGTATTTTAAGTTCTGCATGGTGCCGTGCTCGACCATGCGGCCCATCTGCTCGATCGACTCGCGGCCGGTCTGGTCATCGAAGGCCACCTTGGCTTCGCTCGCGTCGAGCATGCTGCCGCCCTTGGAGAACACCATGGCCTGCCAGAGCCAGTTGCCGGTGATTTCCCAGTCGTAGTGCAGGCCATTGGTGCCGGCGTTGGCGGCGCGCGACTTGTCGGCGGCGGCGAGGATGTCGTCCCAGGTTTTGGGCAGCGCGTCGGCCTTCACGCCGGCGCGCTCCAGCAGGTCCATGTTGTAGTAGACGATCGGCGTCGAGAGCGAGAAGCCGATACCCACCTGCTTGCCATTGACTTGGCCGAGCGACATCAGCGCAGGGCTATACCCGCTCTTATCCCAATCCTTCTCGGCCTGGATGAAGGGCGTGAGATCGACCGCGATGTTGCGGTCGACGAACACGCGTTGGCGGTTCAGGCCCTGGTACGACACGTCGGCCAGTTGGCGCGTGACCGCATGCCGCAGCGCCTGTTGCGCGGCGGCCTCGTACTCGGGCGTGGGCGCGCGGAACTTCACGGTGTAGTCGGGAAACTTCTCCGTGAAGCGCTTGGCGATGCCCTCGTGCACCGTGTTGAACATGTCGGGATAGGGGTAGTCGACGATCAGTTCTATCTTGGCGGCCTGGGCGGCATTGCCGATCAGGGCGACGCCGGCCAGCAGGCCGAACAGCAGTTTGAATTGCATGGAGGTTCCTTTAACCTTTGACACCGGTGAGGGTAACGCCCTCGATGAAGCGCTTCTGCGCCGACAGAAAGAACAAGAGCAAGGGCAGGGTGATGATCACCGTGCCTGCCATTAGGGGGCCGAAATCCGTGCCGGCTTCCTCGTTCTTGAAGAACATGGTGCCCAGCGGCGGGGTGGCCAGATCGGTGGTGTTGATTACCAGCAGCGGCCAGAAGTAGTCGTTCCAATGCCACACCACGGAGAAAATCGAGAAGGCGATGAGCGCGGGCATAGCCGCAGGCATCATCACGCGCCACACCAATTCGAACTCGCCCATGCCGTCCAGCCGCGCAGCATGGATCAGGTCGTCGGGTACGCCTATAAAGAACTGGCGCATCAGGAAGATGCCGAAGGCTGAGGCGATGAACGGCAGAATTAACGCTGCGGTGGTGTCGAGCAGGCCGGCGTGATAAAGCAGGATGTAGAGCGGGATCGCGGTGGCCTGGAATGGAATCATCAGCGATAGCAGCACCAGACCCCAGGCCAGGCGCTTTCCACGGAATTTGAGCTTGGCAAAGCAATAGGCGGCCGGCAGCGACACGATGATCTGCAGGATCAGGATCCCGCCGCACACCACGATGCCGTTCCACAGATAGCGCAGTAGTGGCACCTGGGTCAGCGCGCGGGTGTAGTTGTCGACCGCGGCCCACTGCCGCGGCAGCAGGTGGAAGCCGTCGCGGAAGATCTCGTCGGCCGGTTTCAGGGATGTCGACAGCATCCAGACGAAGGGCAGCAGATAGACCGCGGCGCCGGCCAGCAGCAGTGTGTGACGCAGCACGCGCCAGGACAGCCCCGGTTGCATGGGATTCTTCATCAGTGGAGTGTCCGTTTTTCCATACTGGCCTGCTGCACCAGCGTGAGCACGAAGATGCAGCCGACGAACACCACCACCATGGCCGCCGCATAGCCCATGCGGAAGAAACCGAAGCCCTCGGCGTAGATGGTGTGCAGCAGCACCTCCGTGGATTTGTTGGGGCCGCCCTGGGTCAGTGCGTGTACCGTGTCGAACACCTGCAGCGAACGGATACCACACACCGTGACCACGAACAGCATGGTTGGGCCGAGCATCGGCAGCGTGAGCCGCAGCAGGCGGTCGAGCGGATGGCGCATGCCGTCGAGCAGGCTGGCGTGGCGCAGTTCGGCCGGGATGTTTTTCAGACCGGCCAGGAACATCACCAGCGCCAGGCCCGACATCTGCCAGATGCCGATGGCCGCCAGCGCCGGCAGGGCCAGGTCGTAGTCTTTGAGCCAGTTGTGCGGCTGGACGCCAAACCAGCCCAGCACGTGGTTGAGAAAGCCCACCGAGGGGTGCATCAGGAACTGCCACACCACCGCCATCGCGATCAGTGTCGAGGCAACCGGCATGAAGAACGCGGTGCGGTAGAAGCCGCGCCAGGAATCATGCGACTCGATCAGGAGTGCCACGGCCAGGCCGATCGCGATCGAGCCAAGCGACACCACCACGAGGTAGTACACGGTGTTGGCGAAGCTCTTGCGGAACGTGGTGTCGTGCCACAGATCGGCGTAATTTCCCAGGCCGATCCAATTCCAGCTGGCCGCGCCGAACTGCCAGTCGGTGAGCGACATGAGCGCTACCACCACCAGCGGCAGCACCAGCAGCAGCAGGGTCAGCACCAGGCTTGGCCCGAGTAGCAGCGTTAGTTGCAAAGGCTTGATGCGCATCACGGCTCCTAGGCGGCCAGCGACAGCGCACGCTGGCCGTCAGCGAGACTGTGGCCGTCGGCATCGAACGCATGCCAGGCCGCCAGTGGCACGTACACGCGCAGCACCTCGCCGGTGTGGATGCGGTTGCTGGCGGGCAGCACCACGACGACCTTCTCCGCCCTTGCAGTCTGCAGCGTAACCATGCAGTCGGCCCCGGTGAACTCCACCAACTGCACCGCGCCGCTTACCACCAGGGCATCGCGCATGGGCGCGAGCGTGGCGGCATGCGGACGGAATGCCAGTCGGGTGCTGCGCGTGGGGAAGTGTGGCTCGATGGCCTGTTCCTGCAACGCAGCGCGGCCAGAGCCGTCGTGGCCCACGGTCAGGAAGTTGATGCGCGGCGCGCCCACGAATGCAGCGACGTCTGCGTGTTGAGGCGCGTGGTAGATCTCCTGCGGCGTGCCCAGCTGCAGAATGTGGCCACCCTTCATCACCGCCACGCGATCCGACATGGACATGGCCTCGTGCTGATCGTGCGTGACATATACGAAGGTCACACCGAGCTGGTCGTGCAACTGGCGGATTTCGCTGCGTAGCGACTGGCGCAGGTTCGCATCGAGATTGGAGAGTGGTTCGTCGAACAGGAATAGCGAGGGTCGGCGCACCATCGCGCGTGCCAATGCCACGCGCTGGCGCTGGCCGCCAGAGAGCTGGGCTGGCTTACGTGTCCACAGATGGTCGATGCCCAGGATACCGGCCACCTGGCGGCCCTGGTCCTGCGCGTCGCGTACACGGCGGCGCGTACCGGGGATGAGCCAGCGCGCACCGGGCAGGCGCTGGGCGAAGTTGAGTGAGCGCATATAGAGCGGGGTGCAGATGTTGTCGCCCACGCTCATGTGTGGATAGAGCGCGTACGACTGGAACACCATGGCGCAGTCGCGTTCGCTGGGCGACTGCGCCAGGATGTCGGTGCCGCCCTTGCGCAGGGTGCCGCTGTCGGGCATCTCCAGTCCGGCCAGCAGCTTGAGCAGCGTGGACTTGCCACAGCCCGAGGCGCCGAGCAGGGTCAGGAACTCGCCATCGTGGATGGTGAGCGAGAGACGGTCGAGCACTGTCGTGCTGCCATAGGACTTGCTGATCTGGTCAAGGACGAGGTCAGTCATCTTCTGTCTCCAGGACGCGGGTGGGGTGCGACGCGATCCAGTGCGTCAGGTCGCCGGCATGGTCATAGGTGAATACGGCGGGGGTAAGGTCACCGGGCCGGGCATGGTAGCCACCGCGATGGGCGGCGAAATCCACGCGGGCGGCCTGTGCGCAGCGCGCGTCGACCTGCGAGTCCCCCACGAACAGGGCCCGTCCGGAGGGATGGCCGACACGTTCGAGTGTGGCCAGCAGCGGCGCGCCATCGGGCTTGGGCGGCAGACCGTCGTCGAGACAATGGACGTGGCTGAAGTGCGCGCGCCATTCGTGGTGCGCCAGCAGGGTCAGGGTGGAGGCGCGGTCGCGGTTGGTGCACACGGCCAGCGTATGGCCGGCCGCCCGCAGGCCGGCCAGCAGCGCGCCGGTGCCGGCGTAGGGCGTGGCCGTCACCAGCGTGTGATCGAGATAGTGGCGCGACATTGCCGCGAACAGCGCGGGGCGCGCCCCGTCTTCAGGGCCGGCCAGTTGCGCGGCGGCGCGTTTGAACATTGGGCCGACGCCCTGGCTCAAGGCCAGACGCAGCGCGGTCGGATCGAGACTGGGGGCCGAGGCCGGGGCTACGGCGCGCACGGCCGCCAGCAGGCTGGGCCAAGTATCGAGCAGCGTGCCGTCGAGATCAAAAACGATCGCTGGATAGGGGGTGAAAGTTGTCATGTCCGGTACTTTATTGATCGAATGTGACGCAGATATGAACAAATTCTTTTATAAAAGATCAATATCGATCATTCCATCGTTTAAGGCTCCAGACATCTCTGTGTGATAGGGTGGCGGCCCCGGCCCGATAACGATCAAATATGCTCAAAGCCGAACGTCAGCAGCGCATCCTCGCGCGTATGCAGGAAACCAACGCCGTGACCGTGCGCGATCTGGCGCAGGCCTTTTCGACCTCGCCCATCACCATCCGCCGCGATCTGCTCGAACTGGGCGACAAAGGCATGCTGGCACGGACCCATGGCGGCGCGGTGGCCTTGCACGAGGTGCTGGCCGAGGGCAATGCGCGCTATGAGATGTACAGCTATGCCGAGCGGCATAATCAGCAGTCGGCCGAGAAGGCCGCGATCGCGGAGTGCGCGGCGCAGTACATCTCCGATGGCGACAGCATCCTGATCAACGCCGGCACCACTGCGCACGCGCTGGCTCAGGCTCTGCGCGGCCACCAGGATCTACATGTCATCACTAACGGGCTTTCCGTGGCCGCGGCGGCCGGGCAGAGCCGAATGGCGTATGTGTATGTGCTGGCTGGCCGGCTCGACACGCGCAAACAGGCCACTATCGAGCGCGCCGACAACGACACGCTGTCGGGCATCCAGATCCGGGAGGCATTTCTCGGGGTGCACGCAGTGTCCGCCGCCGGCATCTTCATGCGCGACAGCGAGGACGGGGCCATGAACCGCGCCTTCATCGCGGCGGCGAGCCGTACCACCGTGATGGCCGACCACACCAAGCTCAAGGCGTATGCCAGTTTCCGCGTGGCCGCCTGGCAGCAGGGGCAGCGCCTGATTACCGATCCGGCGGCCGACCTGGAGGTCGTCGCCGCGATCCGCGCCCAGGGCGTGGAAGTGGTGATCAGCGCCTAGGCGGGTAGGGGCGCGGACCCGGTCGAGCTCTCAATGGCGAGTTAAAGCGGACATTCAAAAGGGCAAGTTATATGACCGCTTCTGGCCGGTCGCCGCCCTCCGACGTGCGGCGGGCGACTTCCGAGCCAAAGCAATCATTGCGCTTAGATGCCCAGCTCTAACCCTAGCCGCGGATACCAAGCCATCCGTTCATCCCCACGTAAATGCCTACGGCGATGATCAGTAGGCTGGAGAGATAAGGTGCCCGCTGGGCCACCGCGCTGAACCATGGCGCGCGCTTATTGACCTGACGCACGCTGAGTGCCGCGACGGCTCCAACCGTCACCAGAGTGATGGCCAGCCCGATCGAGAAGCACAGCACCAGCACGGCGCCTAGCGTGAACTCCTTCAACTGAAGACACAACAAGAGAACGGTAATCGCCGCCGGGCACGGAATCAGCCCGCCGGTCAGGCCGAACAAGGCGATCTGCCAGTTGGTCACGTTCCGGTTCGTGAACCGCCGGCGGATGTCGTTGGCATGCGCCAACTGGTGCGCATCCTGGTATCCCTCGCCAGCCACATCCAACCCTCGCAGTTCTTCATGTAGGTGGTCATGCTGGCGCTCATCCGGTTCCATGAAAGCGACGTCATAGCTGTGAACGTGCCGGCCGTGGCTCAGGGCCAGGCGCGCCATGAACTCGTGTGGTTCGGGAATTTCCTCGAGGGACTCCAGGTAGCCGTCCTTTTGAGCGAAATGGAATTCATGGCGCGTCCCGTCGACCCTTTCGGTCGTCACAGAAAAGTCCTGCGCCCGCCAGTTCCCGCCCCGCACGCTGCTCAGCCTCCAGCGTGGCGGAATGCCGTCCTCGAAGATCTCCAGCGCGACCAGGCCGTGCCCGGTATCGATTTCGTGCCGCTCCGCGCCATGGAAATGGCCCTCATGCCCATGGCCGTGGTCGTGGTGATGATGCCCATGTCCCGCGCCATGCTGCTCGCGCCAGGTGCGCCAGAACATCCATGCCGCGATCAGCACGATGATGACCCCAGACGCCAGCTGGAAATATGGCTCCAGTTCCTCCGCCGCGACCCCGCGCCACAGATACATGCCGCCCAGGCCGATCCCCCACACGATCAGGGTGTGCGAAATGGTCGCGGTGATGCCCAGCAGCACCGCTTGCCACACCGATCCTCGGATCGCGACGATGAACGCCGCCATCATCGTCTTGGAATGGCCGGGCTCTAGCCCGTGCAGCGCGCCCAGCAGAATGGCGCTTGGAATAAACAGCCAGGCGTGCGACGCACCCTGGGCGATCAGATCGGAAAACGACAACATGGATAGTGTTCTTAGAGGTACTTGGTGATTTCTTTGAACTCGTCGATGGCGCGTTGCCTGTCCTCGTCCAGTTCGCCTACCGCATCCTGCAGGCAGTGATCGATATGGTCTTGAATGAGGATCTTCTTGGCCTGGGAGATGGCACGCTCGACGGCATGCAACTGCTGGGCCAGCTCAAGGCAGGGACGGTGTTCTTCCATCATCGATAGAATGCTGCGCAAATGCCCTTCCGCCCGCTTGAGACGTTTGGCCACGGCGTCGTGATGATGGTGAGGGTCGGGTTGGTTCATGTGACGATCATATCCCCCCCGGGGGGATACGAGGCAAGAAGCCACGCTGTCATTCGGGGCAACCAAAAATTCTGTTGTAGCGATCTCTACATGATTGCAGAGATCGCAACGTCTTCTTATTCTGCTCCTCATGGACACCCCGCACGCATCCTCCTGGCTTCTGCTGATCGTCAGCCTGCCCACCGGCGGCGCCACGACGCGCATGCGCATCTGGCGCAGGCTCAAGGCCCTAGGCTGCGCCGCCTTGCGCGACGGCGCCTATCTGCTGCCTGCGCACGCCGAGCAGGCATCCCAGCTGGCCGATCTGGCCGCCGAAACAAACGAGGAAGGCGGCCAGGCCTGGCTGCTGCGGGTCCGGCCCCAGGACAACGAGGAGTCCGCCTCGTTCCAGGCCCTGTTCGACCGCTCGGCCGAGTACGACGCCTGGTTGGCGGAACTGGCCCAGGCGCGCCAGACGCTGGCCGCTTTGAACGCGGCGGAACTCAACCGCCTGTTGCGCCGATACGAACGGAGCTACCAGGCGCTGCGCCGGACCGACTTCTTCCCGGCTGAAACCTCGCTGCGCGCACAGGCGCAGCAGCGCGATTTCGCCAATGCCATCGAATCCCTCCTGTCGCCCGGCGAACCCCATGCGGCCCAGGGAGGCATCGCGCGCCGAGATCCCATGCATTACCGGGGACGCCTCTGGGCGACCCGGCGCCATATCTGGGTAGACCGGGTCGCCTGCGCATGGCTGATCCAGCGCTTCATTGACCCGTCCGCGCGCTTTCTATGGCTGGAGACCCCGGCGGAGTGCCCCGCCGATGCTCTGGGCTTCGATTTCGACGGCGCCACCTTCACGCACGTGGCCGACAGGGTGTCGTTCGAGGTCCTGCTCGCCAGCTTCGGCCTGGACGAAAACCGTGGCCTCGTGCGCCTCGGCGCAATGGTGCATGTGCTGGACGTAGGCGGCGCCGCGGCGCCGGAGGCTGCCGGGTTCGAGGCCATGCTGGCCGGCGCGCGCAAACGCCTGCCCGATGACGACGCATTGCTGGCCGAAGTCGGCGCTGTGCTGGACTCCCTGTACGCCCACTTCTCCAGTGGGCGTAAGGCCTAATCTCTTTTCCGTTCAAGTGAGCAACCATGAGCTCCACTCAAGAATCCGCCAGCGATAGCGCGGAGCCACTCGTCTCGCGACCCGCCTATACCCTTTGGCAACTCGTCTGGTATTTCACCCGGCTGGGGATGCTGGGCTTCGGTGGCCCGGTTGCCCTGGCCGGCTATATGCATCGCGATCTGGTGGACAGGCGAAGCTGGATTACCGACGGCGACTATAAGGAAGGCTTGGCGCTCGCCCAACTCGCGCCTGGCCCTCTGGCCGCGCAGCTCGCGATCTACCTCGGTTACGTGCATTACCGTATCCTCGGCGCCACGCTCGTGGGAATCGCTTTCGTGCTGCCGTCGTTCTTCATGGTCGTGGCTCTGGGATGGGCATACGTGCGTTTCGGCGGCCTGACCTGGATGCAAGCGGTGTTCTACGGCGTGAGTGCCGCCGTGATCGGCATCATTGCTATCAGCGGCTACAAGCTCACTACCAAGAGCGTGGGCAAGGACAAACTGTTGTGGGCCATCTATCTGGCGCTGGCCATCGTCACTGTCATCACCGAATCTGAAATCGCCTGGCTGTTTCTCGCGGCCGGCTTGCTTGTCTGGTTTTGGCGCGCGCCACCCAAGTGGCTAAAGTCCGGACATCTGTCGGTCGCCGCAGCGGTTTCGGTGCCAGCCGGGGCTACGCTGAGCACGCTGGACTGGCCACTGCTCTGGCAGATCGGCGTGTTCTTCGCCAAGGCAGGGGCTTTCGTCTTCGGCTCAGGGCTGGCCATCGTGCCATTCTTATATGGCGGCGTGGTCACCGACTTCCAGTGGCTCAGCGACAAGCAGTTCGTCGATGCTGTAGCGGTAGCCATGATCACGCCCGGCCCCGTGGTCATCACCGTGGGCTTCATCGGATATTTGGTCGCCGGGTTCCCTGGGGCCTGTGTGGCGGCCTTGGCCACTTTTTTGCCTTGTTATCTGTTCACCATCATTCCAGCGCCGTACTTCAAGAAGTACGGAAAGCTGCCCGGTATTCTCGCGTTCGTTGATGGCGTGACGGCCGCGGCGATCGGCGCCATCGCGGGCGCGGTCATCGTTATCGCCCGACGCACGCTCGTCGATGTGCCGACATTGATGTTGGCAATAGCGGCAGTGCTGTTGCTGTTGCGATTCAAGAAACTGTCCGAGCCGATGATCGTTGCTGGCGCGGCGTTGATTGGCTTGGCGGTTTATCCACTGGTGCACTAAGTCCTTTTTTCAGGAGCCCATCATGCAATGGATCACTCGTGAACGGCCTAAGATCGACCGCATCGCCTGCCCGTGGCTAATCGCCCGTTTTATCGACGAAACGCCAGAATTTCTCTACGTGCCGGCAGGCGACGTTCTACGCATTGCCAGGGAAGCCGCCGCGATTCCCTACGACATCCCAGGCGTGGAACTATCGCATGTCGGAGAACGATGCAGCTTCGACGCTTTTCTCGATAAGTACCAGTTGGCAGATAACCCGGCGTTGCAGCAACTGGCCGGAATTGTGCGCGGCGCCGACACTTCGCGCCTGGACCTGACCCCCCAGTCAGGCGGACTGTACGCGCTGTCGCTGGGCTTGTCGCACCTTTACACCGACGACCACGTCATGCTCGGCCATGGCATGGTCATGTACGACGCCCTGTACGCATGGTGTCAGTGGTGCCAAGGAGAAACGCATCAATGGCCGCCGGCGATGCCGACGGCATAAGGCGCGATCCCAGGCTGAGCATCAACACCTTTGGGAGGCGCTCATGCAAAGCATATCTGTTCCCGAACTTGCGCTCTGGCGCAATGCCGAATTTCCCCATACGTTGATAGATGTGCGTCGCAAGCTCAGGCGCAAGGAGGATGGCGTGGCGATTGCCAATGGACAATGGCTCGATCCCGCTTTGTGGCTGGAATGGAAAGACTCCGTATCAGCCACGCAGCCCGTCATCATCTATTGCGCCCACGGTCATGAGCTAAGCCAGGGGCTGGCTGCCACCCTCCGTGCAATGGGCATCGACGCTAGGTACTTGCTCGGAGGCATAGAGGCCTGGCGTTCTGCTGGTCAGAGTGTGGAATTAGTTAAATCTCACGAGCAACCCGCTAGCAAAACATGATCATCTTCTCACTCGGCATTGTCTAGGAGACTCCGGGGAACGTAATGACAGCTATTGGCCGCCATCGGCCGGTCGACAAGGACGGCTAGCCGCCAGAAGCGGTCGCCTACCTGATATATATTCGAGACTTCTAACCAAGTTTGCAAGGTAAGACGTGGAAATCGATATTACCTCTGTTGACGTCCGGCTATTTACACCCGACGACGATATTTCGACTCTCACTTCGTTACTGCACCGAGCATATGCCCAACTCGGTGAAATGGGATGGCAGTTCAAAGCTGTAGATCAGTCCGACGATGTCACGCGGCAGCGCTTGGATGCTGGGGAGTGTTATGTGGCGGTTGCGGGCGGCAACTTGGTGGGGACCGTACTCTACGTTCCTCCGCCACGGACCAGAGGGACACCATGGCTCGATCGGCCCGATGTCGCTAGTCTTCATCAGCTGGGGGTGGACCCCGCTCTACAAGGGTCGGGGCTCGGGACCAGACTGATGAAATACGCCGAAGCTCGGGCGGCAAACTGTGGTGCCAGTGAAATCGCTTTAGATACCGCCGAACCCGCAACGCATTTGCAAGATTGGTACATCTCACGCGGCTACCGGCCGATTGAATTTGCGCAATGGGCACACACTAATTATCGCAGCATCATTATGAGCAAGCCATTGAGCGAATCCGCCTAGACTTTTAGTGCGCGCAATGGACGCGCTGAACGCACGCCGGATGGGGAGAGAACCTTCCCCACTTGGCGACGGTGGGGCGGGAGTGATCGTGCGCCTTTTGCGGCTTCAGGTCGAAAATTGCCTGTCTTCGACGACTACTCCGGGCCAAGAGTGGCCGGCTGCGGGTTTACGCAATAACACTTTTGAGTGTTTATCGCACTTCGTGAGCGGTCGTTCGGGCGATCAGACGGCGAGAAACCTGCGGCCGATTATATTTCTCGCTTTCACTACGCAACGTGATCGCTTGTCCGCAAGAATATAGGCGGCGCTCTTAGCTGGATGCTAGTCGCACCAGGAAACGTGACACTTCGGGCAGCCGGTCATGCCGGTGGCGTCTGTAATTTCCAGAGTGACGTCCTCCTCGCAGCGATAGCAATAGCCTTCCGGCGGTAAAAAGGTGAGGCCTTTGGCTTGGCGGAGCAGTATTTGTGCTCGCTCGGCAGTGCACGCCCGCGCTGCTTCGTCCGGTCGGGTTATCTCGAACAAGTGCATGACCTGGTGCCGCAATTGCAGAAGTGCTTGCAACTGGATCTGCTCCTGCTCAGGTTCACCCAGAGCCAACGATCCGCTGCTCGGATGCCGTTCTAGCTCGACCTGCAAGCGGCCGTACTCTGCATGAGTAATGTCATCGACGCGCAGCAGCACCGCGCCGCATTCCACTGGGTACGGATCCTCGGCCCAGTTCGTGTAGGAGGACTCGCGGACGTGCAGCAGCTGGTCGAAGGTTTCTAAGGCGTCCCTCTCGACTAAATGGATCACGCCCTGGGCCCCCGCCAGCCCGGTACTTTTAATGTGGACAAAGCTTCCCTTGACGGTTAGCGTGAAGAACGGTGTTTGAATAGATTGCATTGTTAATCCTATTTGGTGTGGTGTTCCATCGTGGCAGGCGCTTTGTATGGACGCCAAGGGCGGGTAGCTTCCAATCCGATGTCCAAGGCCGCAGTCTTTTCCTCGAGCCGATCTACGACGCCGGCCAACTCGCTGGCGTCGTTCGTGTAGATCTCCGTATGGTGACGTGCGCGTGAAATAGCCACGTAATAGACGTCACGCTGCGTGGTCCGGCTAAAGCTCTCCGCGTTGATGAGTGCGCGGTCGCATGTGAGGCCCTGGGCGCTATGGCTGGTCGTGGCATATGCGCGATCCAGGTGTAGGGGGCCGGTGGCAGCATCCAGCGTGAGCCTCCGGCCGTTGCCGCCAATGGTGACGGTGGTGGGGGTTACCGCCAGCACCTCGAATCGGCCACCGTTGACAAGGTCAAGCTTGGCGTTGTTCCGTGTCACTCGCACCCAGTCGCCTGCAGACAATTCCGCCTGGACTGGCTCGTATACGGAAAGCTTGGCGGCGCGTGCAGGATTGAACTGCGTGCGCTCTCCTGTGATGACATGTTCGACAACCAGATCATTTGGCTTTCCTGGCGCTACGCCGATGACGCGGTACATCTCGGTCTGGCGTAGGTTGCCCGTCTTGTAGTCGCGTTCCGGTTGGAGGATGTCGCCGGCGACGTAGTACTTCGCCACCCGTCGCTCCGCCTGGGTCGTGTCGCGACGGGTGAGCAGATTGAAGTCGAATCCACGGCCAGACAGGCCCAGCGCCTGGTGCGTTGCCTCGTTCAGTGCATTGCGCGAATCGTTCGTGCCTGTGACGATCAGCGTTTCACGCCTTTCATCCCCGTCGAGCGTGGCGTACTTGGAGGCGATGGCGTCATAGCGGGTGCCGTCGTCATCGATGGAATGGACCGCTTTGAGCTTTCCGTCCAACACGGCGAGGGATGCGGACGCCTTGCCAGCCGCGGCGAGTTCCACCGCCGCCTTCAGTTCTGGCGATTTCTGGCGGATGATGTCCCCCATGAGCGAAGTCTCCATGCCGGCCGCCTGCAGCTGGTGAAACGGTCGGCCCGCTTCAATCGCTTTGGTCTGGCCGGTGTCGCCGAGCATGACCACACGAGCACCGTCGGCCTCGGCCATCTTCATGAGGCGCTCCATGATTCGGGCGGGAACCACGCCGGCTTCGTCGATGACGAGGACCGTCTTCGCGTCCAACTTGAAGCGGTCCTTCTGGCGCGCTTCAAGCACGGAGGCCACTGTACGTGCCTCCATGTTCAGCTCTCGCAGCGCCTCGATCTGCTTGCCGTAAGACGCCACCGCCTGGACGCGATAGCCGGCCGCTTCTGCCGCCTCCTTGACCTGCGCCAGCATGTGCGACTTGCCGGTGCCGGCCAATCCCTGCACGCCGACAAAGCGATGCGGCGTGCTTAGTATCAGGCCGGCCGCCGCGAGCTGCCCAGGCTTGAGCTTTTTGTCAGCCAACGCAGCCTGCGCCGCGTCCACCTGCAGGATCGGGGCGACGGCGTCACGGCCTTCGCGCTCAATCTGCAAAATGCGCTTTTCACGCTCACGCGCGGATTGCGTGGTGTAGCGGGCGCCCGTGGGGACATATTCGCCTCGGGCAATAGACTTGCGGACCTGTTCTTCCGCCTGCCTCTTGGTAGTGCCGCCTTGAACCAACGCGTCAACCATCTCGGAACGATACATTGCGGGCGCATCACGGTCCTTGGCGTGGCGATACTGCAGCGTGCCAAGGATTAGGTGACCCCTATCTAACGATCGTTTGACGGCACCTTTGAGGTCTGCCAGGTTGACGCCCGTGCCGTGGGATCGGCGCAGCGCTGTCTTCAGCAATGCCTTGCCATCCATGACTGACTCGCGCTCCGTGTGGTGTTTGATTGCCCACTTCAAGCATTCGTCGGCCGTCAAGGATTGAGCCTGCGGCGTGCGCTCGGCCGCCTTGCCGGTCGGTGTGTTCGACGGCTCGAATGACACGCCGAGATCCCTGGCCTGCCGCTCCCAGTCGCGCTGCAACTCCTCGCGAGTGAGCTCCGGCGCTTTGTTGTTGCGCGTCTTGAGCGCGATCGTCTGTTTGAGTTTGGGACTTGCGGTAAGACGAGTTGCACCCACCGAAGCCAGTTCGGCATTGATGTCTTGAGAACGCTTCGAATAGGCTTCGATCTGTTCTCGAGAGACGTGCGCAAGTTCAAAGCTCTTGCCCTCATATCGAATGGCGTGCCCGGCGCGTTCCAGCTCGGCGACGAGCTCTGCCGAATAGACTGACTGCACCAGCGAAACGAGCCGGTAGATCTCATCGTTCGAGATCGCGGTCCAGGACCCGTCCGCGCGCTGGGTAATATTCAGAACTAGCGCGTGAGTGTGAAGTTGGGGGTCCGAGTACGCACCGTCCGTCGGGCGGGCAGTCTCGTGGCGAAACTTGGCGATCGCGGCGTTCCCACTGCGCTCCATGGTGGTGACGCCCTTTTCCGTTTGGCGTGCCCGCACCAGCTCCTGCTCAATGAATGCCAGCGCCTTGGTGACCGCCGCGTCATGTGCGGCTACAACAGAAGGGTCCTTGCCGACCAGCGCTTGGATACTGACGCTCTTTGGAGGGGAGAACGTCATGTCAAGCGCGGCCCTGGCTTTGGCATCAAGCCGAACCGATTGAGACAGTGCAACTTCAGATCCGAAGTCACCGCGGAGCGCCCGCAGGAACTCGTCCTGTTGGATGCTGCCAGTGAGGCCAAGGGCCTCTGCAGCTTTTCCCTGCCACTGCGCCGCAGTACCGTCGCGGCTGTAGTAGTCATCCTTCTGGTCTGCGTAGTAGTGCGACGCCTTGTTGGCGGCGCTCCGGTGGATGGTCTTGAGCGAAATCATCGGATGTTCCATGCGAGCGGCCGCCGGCGCTGCCGGCGACCTGGTGTGATGCGCTTACGCAGCGAGAGTCGGATCCTCGGGTAGGTCGACTTGCGACCAGGGTTGAGGGCCGCTGGCAGACGAATTGGTCATACTTTGAGCGCCGCTGCGCCTCGCTTCGACAAAGGGCGCATTGCGAATAGCGAAGGTTGCCGGCTGGAGCTCGAACTTCGAGATCGGCCGGTTGCCCGCGAAGGCAACCCAGCCGGTGAGTTCAGGCAGCGTTTGTACCTGCGCGGCGGTAACGACGCGTTCTGTCGAGCGGACCATGCGTTCGCTCGTGTTCGGCGTCTTTCCAGGGTTTCGGCTATCGGTGTATTCCGGCCGCGCGACCTCATGCTCACCGAGCGACTTGGACATGACTTCTGCTGTTTCAAAGTCCGTCTTGGAGCCGCCGAGCACGACCAGCGAGCGGAAACTTGCGCGTAGCGTCTGGGACATCTTCTCTCCGAAAATGTCGTCCATTTGGGATACCGATTGAAGGCCAGCAAGCGCGCGGCCACCGTTCTTGCGCCCCTTCGTCAAGAAGTCCTCCAAGCTGGCCATCTTCTCCATCGACCCCAGTTCATCGATGACCAGCCACCACCGGCGCGCCTGATCTTCTGGCAGCGAAAGCAGTGCCGAGCAGAAAACGTCAACGAATGCGGAGATGAGAGGCTTCATCGCCTCCTTCATGTCCTCGCGCCACGTGATGTAGAGACTGCCGGTGCCGTGCTCCATCCAGTCACGAATGCTGAACTGTCCAGCAGGCATCGTGACGTGTTCTGCCAGATACTTGGAAAGCACGAAGCGTGCGCTCGTCAGGGCTTTGTTGGCCTCAGATGAGCCGGCAAACAGGGACTCGGCAAGCGTGCCGGAAAGGAAGGCCCGAAGGTCTTTGTCGGAGGCGATCGTGGTCCAACGAAAGAGCTCTTCGATGGACGGGTTTCCTAGTTCGTTCAGCTTGCGGGCAGCCTCACGAAGCAGGAGTCGAGCATAGCCGTTCCACTCTTCCGCGTTAGCGTCTTTGCCCAGCGGAACAATAGACAGCGCTAATCGCTTCCAGTCGTACTCCGCACGCACCTCATTGAAGAATGACCAACCCTCGGTCCGCTGATCATAGGGATTGAGCAGGACGTCGCTCTCCCGCCCGAATTTGCTGTAGAGATCGCCGTTCGGATCGACCACGACAATTCGGTCGCCACGCCGCAGGGCGGAATAGACCAGGTTGCGCAATAGCACCGACTTGCCGCTGCCCGTTGCTCCGTTCAGCAGGATGTGAAGATTCTCGATGCCCGTGGGCATCGGGACGCCGGCCACATCGATCTGCTGGCGGCCGTTTTCGGCGCAAAGCTTCTTCAGCTTCTTGACAGGGACCGCCTCGGTACCGCGAATGTGCTTCTTGTACCCGGCGCCGTCGAAGCCGTCTTTGGTTGAGTACTTCTTGAGCGTGAGCGAAAGTGCGAGTGCCAGGATGAGGGCGATGATGGGCGCGGCGATTAGGGAGGGGTAGTCTGGCGTGGAGACTACCCAGTGTGATAGCACCGTCCAGGTGATGTGGGAGAAGGGGAGGCCGGATAGCACCTTGGCTGTAAAAAGCCAAGCGCAAAGAGGAAGAACTAGAAGGGCGAACTTGATAATTCGCCGGCGTATGTCGGGTGCCATGAAAGTCCTTTCGGAATAGGAATAAGGCGCCTAGGGCGCCATTGAAATAGCGCCCGCAGGGGCTACCGATAAAGCGCGAGCGCCACAAGGGCGCCGCCGATGCCGCTGCCGATGAGCGCGCAGACCGCGCACAGGAGACCAGCTCGCCACGCGGCCGTCGGCAGAGCCCGGGTTGCGACGCGAGTCGCGATTCGGGCTTCGGACGTCGACTTAGCGAGGGTGCGGCTTGCCTCAAGAAGCGAGCGGGCGGCCTGGCCGCCCGCATTGACCGCAGCCTCCATGCCTGCTTGGCGCACAGTGGAGGGCAGCGCTTGCATTGCCTGGGCGATCCCCTCCTGCCGTGCTGTCAGCTGCTCCATCTGCCCTACCAGTTGAGCGCTTTCCTGCAGCATGTCGCGATACAGAAGCTCCATCCTGCTTCGGGGGATGGGGGACGAGGCGGCTGCGCTTTCGGGCTGAATGGCGGTCACAGAGTCCCCTACAGGAAGAGTGCGCCAAACGCCTTGTCCAGCTGCCGATCGACCGGACGCGCAAGCGACTGCAGGGCATGCATGTCGCTGAGGTGACTGACGAGCTTCGCATCGTCACGATCAGCCTGACGCAGCTCCTGGCGGTAGTCGCGCGGGTCGGCGAGAATTTCCTTGATCGTGGTGCGCTTGTTGGCCAGCAGATCGAACACCTCGTTTTCAAAAATCGCCGCTTCCGGATTGGCCTGGAAGTCGCCGGACTTGCGGGCGTAGCCGAAGATAGCTGCGAACTCCTCACGGACATCGGAATCGACCCGATTGAAGAGCACTCGCACGCGGTCGGCCGGCACGCCCATCTCCGAGAGGGCCTGGATCGTTTTGATCGTCTCGCGTTGCGCTTTACCCGAACTGACCACGGGCAGGACGTAGTAATCGATCTCGAGATGCGCCTGGTCGTACTTCACCAGCTCGGCCAGAAAGTCCTCGATGTTGGAGGCGCCGACGTCGACGATGGCGGCTTCTGCCATCAGCAACTTGCGAAAGAGGCGGCCAAATTGCCCGCCGCGCATCTGTTCGACATCCAGCCCAAGATCGGCTGCGCTTTCGTTCGTCGACTCAACGGCGATGATTTCGGCGTCCGGGATGCGGGGCGCCAGCAGGTGGCTCGTCGTGACGGTTTTGCCGACCGAGCCGGAATAATTGACGGTTGCGATTTTCATGGGTGATGCCTATTTTCTTCGGCCGATTTCGGCCAGTTCGTTGAGGTCAATGTGATCTGAGGCTAGGCGAAGCCGAACCAAGTCGGCCTTGCTTTGAATGCCGCCAGGAGCGGGGGTATCGGGGATGCGCGATGGACAAGGCAGACTTGCCTCGGAGCTGGGCGCGGAATGGCGGTCGGGCACGTTGTCGTCGATCTCCAAAGCGACGGACCGCTTGCGCCATCGGTAGAGCGCCTTTCGAAGCGACAGAAGTGTCACGGGCAAATCAGCGTTGATCAGGGATTCAACGATCTTGGCGTGGGGGACTCCCTGTCTGACGAGTCGGTCTATCAACGGAAGTAGCGCGCGAAACCGCGCGCGCTGGTCGGTGGCATTCAACGCGTTTAGCTGCTGAACGATCTCGCCTTTGTTGGCCGGCGGGGCGTGATTCTGTTGCATGGAGAGGCGTTTCCCAGGTTCGGTGAGTTGCGCGGACGCCGGGTTACCGCTCGAGGGCGGCCGAAATTTTCTCCGCACCTGCCTTCTGCCACGCGGTGGCTTCGAGCGCGAGGGATTCCACCTCGCGCACCAGGCCAACTTTGCCGCACGGGTAGCTGATGTCCACCTCTCTGCCTACGAATCGAAGCGGATCGGGTACGCTCATCCTGCCTGCGTCGTGCGAGATGGCAGTGCCGTTCGACACGAGCTGATAAACCTTGCTGCCCTGCACATCAAGAATGGCACCCCGATACGTCGCGCCGACTTCAGCCGGTTTCACTTCGGCCGGTGTCGAACCACGCCACAGAGTTTCGCCAATCACGAGCGTCAAATCCTCGCTGGCGCCGTGTCGCTGCAGCTCATCAATGGCCTCCGCTATAGGCATGATGTCGTAGGTGGTTTGTTCGAAGTCGCTCACGTGGTGCCATAGTTGTGTCTTGAGAAGCGCTTGGCCTTGCGTGTCGACCGCCAGTAAGGTGACCTTCTCGACCGCGTTCTCGTCTAGCGGCGACGGGTTTAAGAAGTCTTTCCGAACCACCGGCGTGGGCACGGTTTCTCGCATGACCGGGTGGTCTTCGAGATTTCGGAAGTCATCGAAAACGCCTGCGTCGATATCGCTTACCGACTTTCCGTCCCATAGCCGTAGCTTCGCTTCGGCTTCGCGCTCGAGCGCAGAGAGATGTTGCTCATAGGAATCGGCGGGGTCTACGTCCATCTGATCGGCTGCGTGGCTGACTTCGCCAGGTTGAGGCGTTGAGGGCACGTGAACGAATCGCTCGCCGGTGCTGACGATGGAGATGTCGACCGGCTTGCGTTCGCCGTCGGCGGAAAGAGCTCGCGGGCCGTTCGAAACGGGCGCGCGATCGGGTTGGGCGGAGCGAAACAACGCTTGGAATTTGGCTTTCAGGTCGGAGATTTTCATGAGATTTCCTCGTGAGGTGAAGGTGCGTAGCGCTCCAGGCTGAGCACCGGCGTGCGGTTGAGTTGACGTGAGCGGTGGCGCCCCTCGTGCTGCAGAACCGGGGTTGAAGGAGGGGGAGCCGCGCCCGTGGGCGGGCGCGGGGGAACCGTTGCGGTTCCCCGGGGGGTCGGAAGCGCGGACGCCGCTAGGCGGCCGGCCAGGGGGGCAGCAGCCCCCGCGCTTTTGGGGCCTTCCGATCCCCACCCGGCGGGATGCCCGCCGGGAAGGGGACGGACCTTTTTCTGGGGTATGCAGGCAGCGCAGCCATGGAGGTCAGCAGCGGTGGCGCGGCATTGGAGGCGTTCGGCAGACAGGTCGTGGCGCTAAGGGCGGGGCGAGGCCAGCGGCCCGCAACGCCCTGGGGGGCTGCCTTTCCCCCGCCTGGCGGCGCATCGCGCCGGCGGAGAGGGGGACTGAAGCTATGGGTTCAGGCCGGCGCCGCAGGCGTCGGGGCGGAGGGAGCGCAGCGATCGGAGGGTAGGCGGATCGGCGTTCGCGATGAGCCAGCGCCTCGCGCGCGACTCTCTCTAAAACCTATAAAACCTATATATACCTATTGGGTACCGTTTTCGGTACTGGCAAAAAGCCGTTTTCGGTACTGGCGAAAGCAGAAACTGGGACGGGCAAAAAGTACTTTTCGGGCTAGGCCCAAAATTGGGACTGGTCCCGATACTGGGCCAGGCTGTGGACAATTTCTAATGGGACGGCACGAGCCCAGCGGCCTGGAACACGCGCGCCTTGAAATGGGGAGGTGGCTCGTTCGGGGCCTGTTCCACGCCCAGCTTCTTGCCCGTGGCCACGATGCCGGTCCAACTGTTCTGCCACGCCGCGCCGGCGGCTTCGCCGGGCTCGCGCTCTCGGAAAACCCAAAGCCGCCACGACTCGAACCAATCGGGCGACGTGCCCAGCTCGCCGGGCCTGGATCTCATGTAGGCGCTGAATGTGGCGGCCATGGCGTCGATCTTCTCGTGCGTCCAGAGCGGCCGCTGTTCCTGCGTCCAGCTTCGCCATCGCTCCGGCAGTGTCCAGGTCACCGGGAGCCTGGTGGCACCGGCGCCGGCACCGCGCGCTTCGGGCTGGCGCCTTCGGCCTTTTTTCCGGGAGCCCTTCGCCGCCTTGCCGGTGGCTGCATACGTCGCGGGAGCGGAATTCCGAGAACTGTCGTGGGTGGGGCTGGAGTCGCCTGCTGAGGTCATGACGCCCTCTCTGGGCAACCCCTCGGACATGCCGTCAATACCGGCTCCATCCCGATCGCCCGGCTGCCGTTGGTCCAACGGTGGCGGGTTGTCGACTGGCGGCGCGGCCGCGGGGGCATCGTCTCCCTCGTCCTGCAGGCCCAAGTCTTGCTGCGCCGCCTGAGCCTCGCCGCCGGCGACAGCACCGGTGGCCGCTAGATCGATCAGCGGGACCGCATTCGGGCACAAGCGATAGATGATGCTGCTGCGATTGTCGCCCGCACGCCGCCCGGTGTCCTGTATCGCGCCCAGTTCGCGAAGCCGACCAAGCGCCTCGATGACCGTCTTGCGATTCAGATGCGTGACCTTGGCCAGGTAGTCGATTGATGCGAAAACGGTCCAATGCTCGGCATCGTACCGGACGAGCTGCGCCAAGTTGAGCAACACGAGCTTGGATGAGGATTTCTGGACGTCGGCCATTCTGGCCCATTTGGATGCTTCGACGCTCATGTTCGTCCCTTGCGTTGCTTCGAGGTTTTGCCGGGTAATGGATGGTGCGGGTACAGCTTGCCGATCACGAGTCAGCCTCCAGAGATTCAGCAATGGAACGACGTGCACGCAGGGGCAGGCCGTGTGCTTCGTAGAACTCGCGGCGGGCCATCAGCCACGCTTTGTAGGGCCAGGCACGGCGCTCGCCCCAGGGGTACGCGTCCTTGATGGCCTGGTGGGTTTGTTCGGCGCTGAGGCCTTCGGCGCGGCAGCGGTCGAAGACGCTTTGCATGATCTTGTAGGCCATGCGGGTGCGTGCTTCCTGCGCGCCGCGTTTGCGGTTCGCTCGGGTCATGGAAGTCTCCGGGTGAAATTGGCGTCGGGGCGGTGTGAATGGTCCGCCGACGGCAGCGCAAGCCCGGACTTGGCCGGGCGCGCTGGGATTACGAAACAGAGAGGACAGAGTGCGCGCTGGCCGCCTTCGCTGGCGCGCTCGCTCGGATGGCGCCTCGAGCTCGGCCGGGACTTCAGGCTTGCTGGGCGGGGTGGCCTTGAAAGACGTCTCGAGCCCAATGCGCGAGGAGCATAAAGTCGGCGTCCACCTTTTGGCGTTGGAATCGGGAGTCCGGGCAGTGAAGATGGAAGACGAGCTCGCCGTTGGCATCGAACATTGCGTCGATGGCCCAATAGTGCTGCAGCTCGCACGCCTGCCCATAATCAAGCAGGATCCTACCCGCGAGGCGCGCGGACCGAGCGACATCCGTACGGAACATAACGAAGGGCGTCCGACGCGTCGGCAGGCGCCACAGCCGATGTCCTTCGCAGCTGCTTACTGATGAGACGACGCCGTCGACGTTGAACGCCGCAACCAGTGCACGGACGCGCGGATCGATGACATCGAGCGCTAGCGCTTCGGTGTGTGGCCGCAACGATCCTTTGAAGAGGCGTGCTTGCATCCTCCGGCGAAAGGCGCTGCGCATATGCTCAAGTACGGCTTGCATGGTTTGTATAGGCCGGAAGCCGATGAACTTGCACGTCACCGTCGGCGGCCGTGTTGAAGTGCAGGCGTAGCAAGGCGTCGGTGGCCTGCTTGTAGCGAGAGCGCACACGCGGCGGCATGGAAAGGTATGCCAAGAAAATGGAAATCGCGCCGGTGATGCCGACAATATTCGTCAGCGTTGCGCTGCCCCATGCGCGTGCGTGCCACTCCGCCGATAGCTCCTGCAGCATAGGTACCGCTTCATTGGGAAAGGCCATTGCAAGAAGTGCCAGTAGCCAGAAGAGAACTAGGGGCCAGATGAGCAACATCTTCGCAGCGAGGGCGGCCGACCACTTCGAAGAGGACATAAGTTGCTCGACGGCGACACCGCTATTACGGAGAACGCTGCGCTGAATAGCGGCGTAATGCCTGTCGGCCATTGTCCCGACCGATATCCCGTTCACAGTGACCTTCCAGACGATGGGCCGCGGCTGGGTGACGCGTGCCTTCAGACGGCGGTCGTAACTCACCGCCGTGACGTACATCATGGCGGCGACTACCCCGGCAGATATCCCGAAAACAGGCATCTGCATGCCGCTCGCCATACCAATGACGAAAACAAGCAGCAGACAAAACGCAATAACGGTGAACCGGAACGGAAGTGAAAGATCGAGTTCTTTAATCATGGATTTTACTCGGCTGCGAGCGAAGCGCTCGCCAGGTGAAGAAGAGGGTTGAACCAGGAAGCGACGGTGCAAAGCACCTGTGGCTGCGTCCAGGGCGCCACGTGACCTGCAAACGGGCTACTCGCGCCAGCGAGAGCTACTTACACGCATGAGCCGAACGCAAGTTTTAAACTCACAGCCGCTCTTGCCGCTCGATTGCGTAGATCGCGTCCATCAAGCCATCCACAAGCTGGTGCATGTCGGCAGTGGTAAGTGAGGCGGACGCAGTCGGCGCGCCAGGCATGCCACAGCCATCCATGGCTAGAAGTGCGGTTTGGCCTTTGCCGCACTCGTGCTGGAGCCGTAGAACACCCGGCTGCCCCACCGGCGCTCTGAACGGGATTTCGACGTCTATGCGTTTGTTCATAGCACCCGCCCAGGGTTGAAATACACCTGCGTCAGCTTGTAGTCGGCGAAGTACAGCGAGATATCCAGCGTGGAAAACAGGTAGCGCCGAATGGTGTCGAGATCCATCTGATTGCCGGCCGTGGACTGCTTGACGAGGAGCGCGACGCGTTCAAACGAATCGGGCGCACTGTTGGCGTGCGTGGTCGTGACAGATCCAGGGTGGCCAGTATTCAGAGCGTTCAGGTAGTCCCACGCTTCCGGGCCGCGCAGCTCGGACAGGAATATCCGATCGGGCGAGCTGCGCATGGCGGCCTCGATGCACTCTGTCGCCGACATTCGGCCCGCACCTTTGCCGTAGATCATGTGCACGCGATTGGGATGGTTAGGCAGGAAGAGCTCGTGCACGTCTTCGATGGTCAAGAGGCGTTCGAGGGAGGGCACGCAGTCGATGAGGCTGCGCGCGAACGTCGTCTTTCCTGAGCCGGTCTTGCCCGCGACAATGATGTTGCGGCATTGAAGGACTGCGCGTCGCAGAAACTGCAACATATCCCTCGCTGTCAGAAGGTCGAGCAATTCCTTGTCGTTGTCGGTCAGGTTGTCGAGGTGTCCCGTCAGACCACTCACATTGACCCAGTTGGCGAAGGCCCCTTCTGCGGCCAGCTCGTCCAGCGTCTTCACGACACTGCTGTGCTTGCGAATGTTGATCGAGAGTGCGCCGTCGATCACCGCAGGCGGCTGGGCAACCTGAGCGCGCTCCCCGTCCGGCAGCAGCAGCGACATGATTGGCGTGAAGTTGACGTTGTTGTAGCTGGCCATGGCGCTCACCAACGCTTCCAGAAAGCTGAAGGTCAGCTTCGGATCGTGGCGCTCATGCCATCGCCCTTGAGAGCGCGTAAAGATAACGCCAGGCCGGGTGATGGTGATCTCGCGGACAGCGTCGTCGGCCATGTAGCCAGAGATGGGACGCATCATCTGGCGCAACGCTGTGTCGCGCCCGCCCGAGTCGACGGGCGGTGCACCGGAGGAGTCTTTCATAGGGAATCCAATTAATGCGTCTGGCCCGCCGAGACCCGAAGGTCAGGCAGGCCTAACGGAGGATGCGTTGGAAGCTTCGGTCAGCTTCGCAGCATTGGCAGTGCCGGCGACTGCGCTGCTACCGCGGGACGGACCGGAGCGTGTAAACAGAACTGAAGTCCAGGTCGCGAGCGACATAGATCCCCAACCGGCCTCCCTGGTTGCGGTATAGCGTCGGCGGAATGTTGATGGTGTTATCCAGCACCGTGGTAACCGCGTTGGTAGCCGCGTCGCCCGTCGTGTTGAATTGCACTTGCCCGTTGTCGCTGCTGCCACGTGAGGTAGCCCACGTGCCCAGATCGCTGATCAAGCTGACCAGGATGGCACCGCCGAACCGCTCAGCGAAGTGCGTGTCGATGAAGCCGTCCAGGCCTGCCTCACCCAAGGGGCCGGTGCCAGGCGAATCCAGGTGGATGACAACACCCTTGGGCGTTTCCAGCCGCGACCATACGACGCCCACGCGCGGCTGGCCCTGGGCCAGCACGCCTTGCTGATAGCCGATGAACCGGGATCCTTTGTCGATCAGGACCACGCGACCGCTGGTCGAGCGGATATCGTGAGGCGCGTAGCAGCTCAGCATGCCTGCCTGCGCAGTGACGAGCTTGGTTTCCTGGACGCAGTCGATCATCGAGCCCTGCGTGATCAACATGTCTCGGTTGCCGATCAAACCTGCTCGCGATGCCGAGAGCTTCATAGGGGTGAGTTTGCTGGCCATCGGCCCGCTGTCGACTTCGCGTGCTGGCGGAGGGGAAGAGCTGGACTGCCCGGAAGACTGGCCTTCTTGTCCCTTGGTGCCACGAAGGCCGCTGGCCAAGCGCCGCTGGGTGACTGCGTCTACCGTCACGGCCTGTGCAAGGTCAGGCACTGCGCCCTTCTGCTCCGCCTGCATTGGAGCAGGCACTATAGGCGTAGCCAGAGGCGAATCAGGCATCGGAGGTGGCGGCGGAGGAGGTTCGGGTCTGAGCTTCAGGCCGGGAAGCACGTTCTCGATTCTCGCCTGCACGGCGGGCGCGGCCTCCTCTGCAGCGGGCGAGTTAAATGCGCGCCATCCCGTTACGCCGATAGCCATCAGAGCAATCAGGATCATCAGAAACATGAACGCTTTTGCGCCCTGTTGCATCGGCTTGGCCGTGCCGGACAAATCGGGCCGGCCGCGGCCCTGTATCTGTGCCTGGTGCTCCTCGATCTCCGCCACGGCGTCAATGGTTTGACCGGGTCTTTTTCGCCTTTTGAAGAACTTCATGGCGCTGGCTCCTCACGAAGGACGCGTTCGACTTGCGGGGACACAGTCCCGGTGGCCAAGCTGCGTGCGACAGGCGGGCCATCGTTGTGAACGGCCAGAACCTGGTTGCCAATTCGCAAGTGCCACCGTTTGGCGACGCGATGGAGTACCACGGTTTGTTCGTCTTCCATATGGCGGTTCACAATGACCTCCTGGCCGTCGGCGTCGACGAAGTAAATGGCTGGCAGATCCTGGCCAGGCGCGAAACGAAGCCAGGTCTGCGCACCGTCATCCCAGGCGGCACTGGGTGCCAAGCTGATGTCGCCGCTCATCGAGTAAGCCTGCCAGTTGATGGCGACGTCCGCCGTGGCCAGGTCGCGCTGAACGCGCTCACGCTCTTCCTGGGCGGCCGACTTTGCCTGCTCAAGCTCGGGGTAGCGCAGCACCACGCGAAAGACACCACCGCTCTTTCGGGCCTTTTCATACTTCAGGAGGAACGAGTAGTTGCGCTTGGTCGTGATGTAAAGGAGGTTCGTGTCGGCCTGCTCGACGATAGGTTTGAGCAGGAGGTGCTTGCCGATCTGCTGAAAGTCATACGCGGCCGAATCACCGAAAGCATGAGTCACATAGTCCTCATCGTCGTTCAGCTGGATCTGCGTTGCGACACCCAGCGTCGTGTCGACCTGAATGACGTCTGCGGCGTCATAGTCCGTCCAGCGGATGCGTTGATCCTTGGGCGAAGCTGCAGGGCGGTCAAGCGACCAGGCCGGCGCTGCGACCGCGCATAGCGCGGCCGTCAGCACCGCCAAGGCCAAAGGCCTGAAGCGGATGTTCATCGGGCGTGCCCCATCTCGAGGTTGCTCTCGCGTTGGCGGACCTGGTGGTGCGAGTGCTGATGCTCGACGCCCAGCTCGGCCTGCTTACCATGGTCAGCGTCGCGCACCAGGCCGACGCCTCCGACGGCCTTGAACGGATAGCTGATCGCGAGGGCTTCTTCGTTGCCGGTCATCTCGAAGGAACGATTCAGCGTGTTGCGTGCGTGGACGATGAGGTCGCCTGTCTCGTTGTCACGCTGAATCAGGCAGTTGGGAGTCGTCCCAACGATCGGACCTTTGTACTCGCGACCGTCTTCCGGTTGGCGGATTTGTCGGTCCTGTTCCCCGTACAGTTCCACCGGACGGCGCGCTTCGCGGATCCGCTCTTCGAAGTGCTTGCCGATGCGGTCAGCGGCCATCACAGCGGTAGGCAGGCGCAGGTTCGCATCCTTTTGGAGATGGTCCTTGCACAAGCGGGCGGCGCCGTAAAGGTCGCTCTTTGCATAGCGCTCAATGTCGCGCAGCAGGGCAGTGCGCTGTGCGTTGTCCATGCGGCCCACATCTTCGAGGCGGCGGGCGAGTTCGTTGATTTGTGCTTTTTGCATGACGATTACCTCAGCGTTTCGACAGCGGTCGAGTAGGAAATGACTTGAAAGCCCAACGGGTTGTCACGGATCACGCTTTCCGACATGGGCGTATTGACGAACCGATAAGCGAGGGTGGCGATGAACTGCTCAGAATTCGGCGCCCGATTGGGGCCGATCTCGCTTCGGGTAAAGCGAACCGTGGCGGTCTGGTTGGGGCCGGGGGTGATCGAGCGGACGCTGATCGCCAGGCGCGTGTGCTCGCCATACTTTTTGTCCAGGGCTTCCCGGCCCGTTCTCGAGTCATCCTCGAACTTCGAGTGGTACTGCTTCTGCACGTCAGGGGAGCTGAACAACCCGCAGCGGTCGTACATGTTCTGCAGGGTTCGCCAGTCGTAGCCTTCGCAGGAAAGCACGTACTGAGTGACGAAGTAACGGGCGAGCCGGGGGCCGTAGTCTTCCCGTGCATCACCAACCTGAGATACGTTCTCGACCTCGCCGGTCGCGTCATTGACACGCACAACGTAGGGCGGTTGGGGCGTGTAGCTCAGCAGGAGGGCGGTCAGCGCACCGACAGCGAGTGCCGCCAGCACAAAGAAGGCTGTTGCCACTCGCCAAGCTTTGGCCCTGGACACGCTGAATTCCGTAAGAAGGTCTCGGTCCAGGCCACGGTTGCGATCCAGTTCTTGCTGCAGTGAGAGCTTGGGATCTTCAGAGGACATGACCTTCCTCCCTTTGCCCGACGAGGTGGAAGGGCCGCACGTTTCGTACGGACGTGAAAGGGCGAGCCGCGGCGAGCGCGGCCAATATGGCGTGCTTCATCGATTCTCCGAGGAGATGAGGGGATTTAAATCAGAGGAGGCTGGCTAATGCGCAGCTCAAAGAGAAGGGCACAGCGATTGCTGTGCCCTGTGAGAAACCGGCAGTGGCGCCGTTGATATTGCTTTGACCGCGCTAGCGATCCTGACTCATGTTCCGAACCATCGAACGGGTCATTTCATTATGTTGCTGTTGGGAGTGCCTTTTCTGCCAAGGCGCGCGTCCAACATCGCTCGAGCGTTGGGTAGTCGCTGTGCCCGCTATAAATAGCTGCGTCGGCCATTTGAAGCAGAGATACCAAATCGGCCGCAGAATCCACGTCCAGCTCGCGCGTGCCAAGCTCACCCACTGGAAGGCCGAGATCGGTTGTTCGGCTCCCGTCTGAAGGGACGGAGATAGGGGCACATCCTGGCTCACAAGCGGAGCCCTCGAAAGAGGTTTGCCCAGGGGCGTAATCGGGGCCATCAGTTCTCCCACAAATTGTCTTGAAATCGAGATGATGACTTGCAGTAGGTTTGGATCAATGTTAGCCGATCCTACCCAGGAAAGGAACCGAAATACCCCCCCCTTCTCCGCCCGTAATCTTTGCCGCCACGGTGGAGACCTGTTCAAGCATGTATTTGGAACACATCATGAAAAAGACGATGGCTGTGAGCATGGAAAAGATGTTTATCTGATCCGCTGCTGTGAGGTCTAACAGCCCTTGCTGCAGCATGCCGAACATGCCCATGATGAACATGAATACGACCATAAATAGGCCAGCATAGATTGCATAGAACAAGGCTTGACGCAGCCAGGTAGTAAAGAAATCCCGGGTCACATCGAACAGCAGAGCCAGTATGCAGAGTGGCCCCAACACGACGACTAAGCCCATCCCGACTTTTACGGTGATAAGTACTAGCATGCCGATCGCGCTCATTACGGCAGAGATGATCGTAATGATGACCGACACGACGACAAATACGAACGCTTGTGCGATCTTTCTGATGCCGCTGGGTGCGCGCTCCTGCAGCCTCGTGCCGATCTCCGCGCCATTGTTTGCGGCATCGTCCATCATCTCTGAAGGAGTCTTGACGGTGCCGGTAAAGAGCTGTGCGACCGACGTGGGTAAGTCCAGCATCACGGTGACGATCCTTTGCTGATAAAAGCCATTGGCACCGGCTATGCCCACAATGAGCACAATGTTGACGACACGTCGCAAAGCGTGGAGTACCGGGGTTTGAATTGCCCCGGAGCAGATTAGCCACCCGTACCAGATCAGTGAGATCGAAAGGCCGACCGAGACAAACGGCAAGATTTTCGCCGTGACGGATGCGACCATTGGCGTGACGACATTTGTCAGCATCGTGGTTACTGACTGATCGATCCAGTTCGCGATGCCACCGAGACTGACAAGGCTAACCCCGGTGGTGGCCATTACCGCGCTCCCGGAAGCGGCGCCCGAATTGCGCTGAGGCTAAAGGAACTATCGGCGAGCTTCTCGGCCTGCTGTTCCATCAGTGCCTGCTCCGCCTCGATCTGTCGGGTCAGCATATCCGCCCGAGTTTGGTCGGCCTGGATGTTGGCCTGCTCAACCAACAGACGAGCCTGAAGGTCGGCAATAGCCTTCGGATCCTGGGTTTGGTTGATCTGCGCCTGGAGCTGGTCCACCTGTTTGACGCGAGCGGTCATGGCTTTCTGGGTCTGCTCCATCATCGCCTGACTGCGGATAGCGAGTTTATCGGCGCGCGCATCGAGGTTCTTCTTGTCTTGCTCGTAGTTCCCGGTCAGACGTTCCTCGCGCTCAATGCGCTCCACGACGTCTGAGATACCGCCCAGCCCGCCGCTGGACGCCCGCAGGATCTCTCGTGCGTCCGCCGGCAGGGCATTGCGGATCGCCGGGTTGTTCAGGATGTCGCCGAGGTTGCGCGTGCCCGTGAGCGATTCGAGTTGGCGTTTCTGACTTTCGAGCTGACTCTTGAGAACCTGGATCTGCTCGGCGTACTTGGCCAACGTCTCCACATGCTTGATTGCGCGGTCGGCGAGGCTGGCGCCGTCAATCACGGGGATTCCGCTCGCGTGGACAGGGGCCAGCGCGTTGCAGAAAAGGACGGCGGCCAGGCATGCGGTGACCCGTGCGCGCCAGGGGCTGCGCAGGCGGGTATTGCCGTTGTGCTTCTGGGTCATTTTTAGCTCCTTGTCGCCTCTTGGGCGCGTTTGAGGTAGTGGGGCAGCCAGATCGCGGGATCGTCGCCATGGGTGGCGACGGCCGCTTCGGCGATTTCGGCCAGGTCTTCAGAACCGGAGAACACCAGCAGTGCTTCAGGGCAAGAAGAAAGGTCCAGCTCGGCGGTGACGGCAGACTCGTTTTGCTTGACGACGAACTGCCGGCTGAATGGCGGCAGTTCCTTGACCATCTTGAAGACGGCCGGGGACAACTTGAAACCCTCGACATATTCCTCGGCGGTTGCTTTGGGGTTCTCGAGGAACATGGCAGTTGCCGACTGCTGAATGAGCGAGCGCCCCACCGGGTTCTCCAAGATCGCCGCCGGTTCCTGGGTTGCGAACACCAGGACGCCGTTCTTCTTGCGAACGGTGCGGCTGGCGTCCTGCATCGATGCTTGGAAGTACGGCACTTTCAGCGGGTGCTGCACCTCGTCAAAGAACAGGGCGATACGTCGGCCGTCCATCATCTGGTCAGTCCGATAAAGCAAATATGTGATCGCCGCGTCCCGGATCGGCCCTTGTTCGAGAAACTCCGTCAGGTCAAAGCCAAAGAGATCTGTGACTGCGAGGTCAAGCTCGTCCTTCGGGTTGTCGAACAGCCAGCCGTTCTCGCTTCCGGCACACCAGCGCTTGAGGCGGTCCTTCAAGCTGAGCTGGCCATCTGGCGCCGGCGCCGAAGGCAAGAACTGCAGCAGGGTAGAAAGGCACCGGTCCCCCAAGTCGATATGGCTGACCAGGTGGTCGATTGCCTCGGCGATCTGCTTTTGCTCGGAACTGCTGGGCGGCTCGTCGCCCCTGGCGCCCAGTTGCCGCGTCATGCTCGCCATGAATGCGACGTTGGAGGCGGTGGGCGGCAGCTGCAGGTAGTTCCAACCGGTTCTGACGCCCAGGCGCAGCGGGAAATACTTACCGCCCATCGCCATGACCGTGACTTGCATGCCGCGATCCTTGTCGAAGACGACGCCCGTGTAATTGAACTTGCGTGCCTGGGTGATCAGATGCCCTAACAGAACGGTCTTGCCAGCGCCTGACTGCCCGATGATGGACGTGTTGCCAAGGCGACGCTTGCCTGTATCGTCCACGTCCTCCAGCGAGGCGTGAAAGTTCAGGTAATAGGGCGTTCCCCCAGTCGTCTTGAGCATCGTGACGGCCGGACCCCAAGGATTGCCCGCGGGCTTTCCGAAGAGGTAGTTGTGCATGGACGCGAAGCTCAGGAAGTTGAGCGAGGTGATGGGCGCCGGGCGAGGGCGCCACTTCCAGTTGCCTGGGAGCCGCGCGGCCCATGCCGCCAGGGAAGCGCGATCACACAGCTTTCCAATGATCTCCTCATCGGCCAGCGCGCCGCTGATGTTTGCAGCCGCGCGAAGGGCGCTTTCGTTGTCCTCTCCGAACACTTGGATCGTTGCGTGATGATCCCCCATGACGAAGCGGCCGGCGGCCAACTCGTCACGCGCCTTGTGCAGATCCGCGATCTGTGACGACGAGTAGTCGCCCGAGTCTTGCAGCCATTTGATCTGGCGCGATAGGGCTTTCAGACCGTCTGCCTTGGACATTGCCCCGAATGACTGCGACAGGACGAACTCATGAGGCTGATTGAGCAGGCAGTTCAGATGGCCAGCTCTGGTGTTGTTGGGGTATTCACGCAATTCCAACATCACATAGCGGCGTGTCCAGTCGGGCCCGCGCATCTCGCCCAGCTCACCGTGCGTGGAGAAGAACTGCCGGCTGGTCGGCAGGTAGTTGTAGAGCCGGGCATTGACCAGCGGCACGGGCTGCATCTTGCCGTTGAGCAAATAGCCCAGGAACTCCGCGGGCTCCGAGAACCGCGACATCCTGCGCGGAGCCTCCTCATCGCCTATGTCTTGCGGCGACTCGCGTTCGACGATGGACAAGAGATCCGGCGAATAGCGCTTGAGCGAGCCGCGAAGCTTGCGGTTGACGTCATCGAGCTGCTCGATGGCCTGGTTCTGCCAGGCGAGCGCCGCGCGCGCGGTGCGCTTCTCAAAGTTCGAGAGCAATCGCAGCGCGGGATCAATCTGCGCCCGCATCAGCACGGTCAAGTACATCTCGTTGATCATCGGCGGCTTGCCTGCAAAGACCTTGCGGTACGCGGCGTCATGATCTCGCGAGAACTGGTCCGGATAGTCACTCTCGGGGTACTCGAAGACCTTGCGCCGGACCAGGTGCGACCAGATCCCGAATCCAGTCGGAAAGCCACGGAAGACGTTGTTCAGCTCCTCGACCCAGCGATAGTGTTCCTCTTCGCTGTAGCCCTGGAATGTACGGCCGTCGATACGCCACACTGAAAGGTACTCCCAGTCGCGGGTTGCGACGATGGTCGGGGTGACGTGGTGGGAATAGGGAACGTATTCGCTAACCGGTGGCTCATGCGCCGGCAGCGTCACGGTGGATTGTTGTTTCATCGGTCGTGAACTCCGCGCCCGCGTGCCCATGGGCGCCGCGGACTGTAGGGCGTGGGTGTGAGCGAAACTGCTCCCCAAAAGCCCTTGTTTTTGGCGAAGATCTTGGTCTTCAACCAAAGCTCCCAGATCCAGAAGGCCCGGTCATCGTTGCGGCTGACAATGGCCATGATCGGATAGAGCGCAGGGAAGAGCAGCCAGCCCCACAGGGTGAAGGACGCCGCCGTGACGGTCAGGAAGACCAGGGCCGCAAACGCCCGCGTCGGAACTCCACCCGGGACGGTGGCGACGCGGGTGGCTCCCTTGAAAAGAGGGAAGCGGTTGGGCGGCACTTCGGACCCCACCGCAACTGGGGCGGCTGCGGCGGGGGCTTTTGCCTTCTGCTTAGGCGAGGTGGCCATGTTTAGAAGAGCAGCTTGATGATGCCGCCAGCGATCGCGCCGGCAAATACCATACCCACCGCCCACTGATAGGCGGTCTCCTTGCGAATCACGTCGAAGGAGTAAAGGATGCCGATGATGCCCGCAGAGATGAGGCCGATGACCGGGATGATCAGCCAAAGCCAGTCTTTCAGAGCTTGCGTGGCACTGGTGGCCTTCTCGAGCTGAGCCATGGCCAGCTCAGGTTGCAGCATGAGGAGCGCTGCCAGGGTGGCATATGCCAGTGCGGTGAGCATGCGCCAGCTCTTGGACGGCGTTTTGATGTGGGAGGAAGAGGAAGCGACAAACATGTGAAACTCCAATGGGTGTGGCCTTCCGGCCGGTCGGCGGGGAGGCGTTTGTTGAGGCTGATGGGAAAATTCCGGTGTTTAGCGGCTAAACACGTTGAGGGGTACGTGGCTACTGCGTAGGCGGACGTGTGGGCAAGGTCGGTACTGGACGCCCGAATACCGCGTCGGTCTGCGGCGTGAAGGCATCGTTGCGCCGGGTGCCGAACGCATCTCTGCGGGGCGCTTGGAATGCGTCTGGCTTGGATGGCTTGGGTGGCGGTGAACTACCTGCCTTGCGTTCGGCGTGGGCGATGGCGCCGGCGTCCTTCACGATTGCCGGTACGGCCAGGCCCGCGCCTGCGATAACCTTGCCGACATAGCCATTGGTGAAACCTGATGTGAGGTTGCCAGTGTTGTAGCAACTGAATGCCGCATACAGCGCATTCTGTCCAGGCCCATGCAGCTTGGCTGCGCGCTGGTAGCAATTCACGAGTACGCGCTGCGCAGAAGCCAGGTTCACGCAAGGGTCAAAGATGGACTCCGGCGTGACACCCAGCCACTTCCAGTTGCGCACGTTGATCTGGCCGTAGCCGACATCGAAGTCGACCCCCTTGGCCATTAGCTCACGCACCGCTTCTACAGCTTCCTCCTTGGACTTGGGGCGGATGCTTCGATGCGGCTTGGCGTTGACGCCAATGGCAAGCGGATTGAACGCAGACTCGTGCCGCACTACCGCGCTCAGCGTACTGATATGCACGTCAGGCGCGCACTGCCGGGCGAGCGTGGGAAAGTCCATCGTCTAATTCCCCCCGCTTCCAGAGCCGTGTAACCACTCCTCGTGCTGCTTGCGCTCGGCGAGTTCCTTTTCGTACTTGGCGAGTTCGCGGTCATAGTCCTTCGCCTCAACCCAGTAGCCGCGCTCTTCGGGCGTTCCAACGTAGCGAGGCAGATCGTCATCAAATGACGTGTACTCGTGCGAGACATAGGCGTTGCAGTAGCCCGGTCGTTTGTTGCTGATGATGGGGTATCCGTCGTCGCTGGTCCCTCGCCAGGCGCCGAGGCCCGCGTTTAGGGAGCCTGCGTCGCATCGCCCTGCGCCATGGGCGAGCGCATCTGCGAGTGATGCCATTTCCTTGGTTTGGTTGGAGGACGGGCACAGCTTCAAAAAGTCATGGCGAGCATCCAGCGTGTCGGACAGCTTTTTCTTCTTGATGCCGTAGAAGTGCGAGAGGGCCGGGTCGCACTGCCCCGGCCGTACTCCGCTGGAAAGGCAAATGAGCGCTTCGCAGGCCAATTTCTTGTCGCCGGTCAGATAATCGAATTGACCGGGGCTTTGCGCCCACGCCGGAGATGACAGTGCCGGGAGAATCGAAGCAATGATAAGCGCCATCAGGCGCCGCAGGATCTGCATGGTTGGGGTCCTCAGATTAGTGGCAGATGTCGTAGCTACCGACGTCGACGATGTTGCGGCCTTCACGCGTCTCGGTAGTCACGATGCAACCGCTCACGGACGTGATGTTGACTACACGAGTGGCTGGAATGCAGTGGCTTCCATCGCCGCCCGTGTGGCCGTCGCAGCTTCCGTACAGCTCGGCGGTACGATTGCTGTTGGACAGTTTGCAGTATCCGAAAAAGCCGCTTTCACCCCTAACTTCGACCGACTCGCCGGGTTCCGCCAGCTTGCCGTACCAGATGGGATCGTTAGAGTTGCCGCTACCGGCGGTGGTGCCCGACGCGAACAAGCAGTTCAAAGTGGCCGAGGGTCGATGAATCGTGACCCCGTAGCGGGTGCCGTAGTACACCAACATGGCGCGCTGAAGGTTCGGCGTAACGATGGTTGAGTGATTGTCCGACCATCCACTTTGGCCGCCGTTGACCCCCGCTATTAGGGCGTCGACTACCCCAGGAAGGCGCGCCGCCACACATGCGTCTTGCCAGGGCCCCCAGCCCTCGTAGGCGACGTCGGCGTGATTGGCCTGCAAGATGTAAGCCGTTCGGTACCGAGTTCGGCTGCCGGTATAGCCCGCGGGGCAAGTGGCAGATTCGGACTGGGACTGAGCCAGGCGGCAACCACCGTAAGTTGTGTGCCAGGCATAGCCTGAGAAGCAGCCGCCAGGAGGAAGCGGCGCGCCTTGGGTGACCTGGACGTTCATGAGCGTAAGGTCCGTCTTGAGCTGGACGTCGGCCTGCTTGCCATTCGGGTCCGCCGCAGCCGCGGCGTGGGTGGACACCAGCAACGCAGTCAGGGCGAGCGCACGCCGGCCCCAGCACTTGAGAGTGTGGAAATTCATGCTTGCCTCAAAGGTGATGAGTGCGTCCATAGTGGACGCACGTGGGGGACTGCCTAGTTCCTGCAGCCCTGGATGACGGCGGCGCGTGCGTTTGCGCCTGCCGGAGAGATAACTACGCGGTCGCCACTCATTGCCACGGTCTGGCCCACCCGAACATAGCTGGAGCCAGAGTTTTGGAAGCTTCCCGCGAACGTGCCGTTCACGGTTACGGAGCCTGCGGCATTGACCGAACCTGATCCTTGAATGGTCCCTCCGACCGAACCGCCAACGTTAACGTCAGTCCCCGTGACAGTGACGTCTAGGGATTGGATCGACGCATACCTCCACGGCGTCTGACCTGCTGGGCAGGTGAGCGCCGGAACTGCTGCATCGGTCGGCAGGTTGCTGTACACCCCAGTAACCACGTGACCGAAGGGCGTAAACCACACCCCGCCCGTGCAAACCGCGAGCATCTTATTGGCCGTTGAAGCGTAAAGACCTTCGATCGTGCATGCGGCGCCTGGGGCGACCGACGTTTTGAGCAGCAAGCCTTTGTTGCTCTGGATCGTCTCTCCCACTGTCAAGGTGTTATGCAGAGTGACGGGGCGGGTTTCACCATGCCGCACGAACTGGCCGAAGGGTGTGGCGTCCAGGCTTGCAGCGATGACTGCATGCCCTGGCTCTGTGCCGAAGTCAAACCAGGCACGCGGAATGTCCATCAGCGGCCCCCGTACATTTGCGGACCCGCGCGCGTCGTGGCCACCGTAGCCGTCAGCGGCCAGAACCACCTTGCTCAGGAGGGCTTGGTCGAAAACGCTACGGTTGGCGGCAGGCGGTGTGCATCCGGCATTCTGTCGGAGGCTGCGCGCTGCGTTGATGGGATGGCAGGCGTAGACGAAGGCGCTGGTACGGCAATCAGCGCCTGGGCAGGCACCCTGTCGGACCAGAATGAACCGCGCTACGTCTCCCAAGCTCGGGTATCGCGGGATGGTCGCCGGCAGCAGCCCTAGCGCCGTGAGATCGGAGAGCCCGCCCCGCGCCACTTGCGCACCTCCCACGCTGGCCCAGGCTAGAGCTGGAGGCGTGGGATACGAGCCTGCGGGCAGTCCGGTGAGGTCTTCGCCGCGCAGCCAGGCCTCGTGCTTTAACTGCAGATCGACCACCGCGCCCCGGATTTGCATCAGGTAACGGCCGGTCGCTTCAGCGGCGCCTTCGTCTGCTTTGCGTCTGACTTCCTTCGCCGCGAATACAGCCAGCAACATGACGAGCAGTAGGGCGACCGTGACCTCGACGAGAGTAAAGCCTGCCTGTGTGCGCGCGCGGGAGGGCAGCGGTGATTGAAATAATTGCATTGGTTCGCCTCCGTTGAGAGCCCGTCGGGGCGTGCCGGTGGCACGTCCCACACGCAGTCCCAGGGAATCAGCGCGTGGCGAAGACGAAGGTGTTGTTGTCGCCATTGACGCAGAGGTTTTGGGCGGTGACGGCGTTGAACGTCCCCGACTCGCTGTTGGCACCCAAGGTTTTTGCGACCGTGCCGTTCACGCTGATCATCTCGGAAATGCCGTTCAAGGTGGAGGCGAGGACAGGGCAGGCGCGATGGTTGACGTTCGTCAGCGTCAGGGAGAACGCGCTTCCTACCGCGCCGCCACCCAGCGCGGCCGGGGCGATAGTGATCGTCCCGTTCGAGCCCACGCCGGTACCGCCGAGGCGGTGTGCAACCGTGTTCCCGGTCACCTTGAAAACGGTTGAGTCCCTCAGCGACGGCGCCAGGTTCTGCGCGTTGTCGATCGCCGAGTAAGGCGTGGCCGAGTCACCTTCGCTCATGATTCGTGCAGTGGACATGAACCGCTGCAGTTCACCAGCCGCCGCAGGGACACGACCTTGAACAAAGAAGCCCTTTACCGAGGGGAATCCCACGATAGCGAGGATGATGACGATAGTGATGACCACGCCCACCTCGGCCAGCGTCCAACCGCCCTGACGGCGAAGGTCCGCAGATTTGGCGCGTTGGATTGCACGCTGGGTTGCGATGTTGTGCTGTTGCATCTGAATTCCGATTGTTCGAATGAGTTTTCACCACGAGCTTTCGTGGCGGCGAGTTGCTACATTGCGTCGATCATCAAGGCGTTGCGCATGTCCATGATCACGCTTTGATGCCAAAAGAAGAGGCCTGCCATGAAGAGGACGGCGCAAATGAGCGCCGCCCATCGCAGCACCTTTGCGCGGTCTTCAACGCGCTTGAGAATGGTGGTCTCCATGCGTGCGCGGGTCATCTGCAAGCCCGCGTCCAGGCCAAGCGTGTTCGTGAGGTCTTCGAGATACCAGTAGATCTCTCGATCCAGCAGGCCAACGTCAAAAATCTCCGCGCCCTTTTTTGCGTCGTCGAGTCGGTTCTGAATGGCCTGAAGCCGACGGCTAAGCCAGCGGGATGCCCCGGGTAACTGCAGCTCTATCGCTTGACGGATCTGCATGACCTTGCCGGCGCGAGGCTTGACGGCGGTTGCCGCCGTGCTCACGACCGCAATCGCTTGAACGTCCCGGTAAAGCCGATACGGTCCCCACTTGTCGAGCCACCGGCGTAGCGCGTTGTCCATATAGGGAAACGAGAGATAGACACCAACGCCGAGGGCACTCGATACCAACCACAGCCGAATACCTTTGTCCCGAATCCACTGCGCCATGTCGAAGAACGCCTGGGTCGACGGACTAAGCAGCTCAAACCGTATGTCGGGCATGGCGTCCTGCAGCATGGGCGCGGTGAGGTAGGGGACCGCGATCATCACCATGGCCCAGACCAGCAGCAGCATTAGGGCAGCCACCGCCAACGTTCCGACGAGGATTGACCTAAGCTTGGCCGTCACGCGCACGACGGCGGCCATGTCGCGCAGCCCTCCTGCGAAGACTGCTTGCCCTTGGGTTTGCAGCGAAACGAATTCCGCTACCTCTCGCGGTGGGAGCGTCCGGTGAAGCGTCCTGCCAAGCTCGCCCGTCTCCACAATTCGGTGCGCCCAGTAAGCCGACAGGACGCCACGGGCGCTTTTGCCATAGCGCTGGGCGTCTGCCTCAAGAATGCTGAGGAACGTCCGGCGCCCCTGAGTGTCCTCCGTCATGTCCGCCAAGTATTCGTACCAGTCCGCACGGGCACGCGCGAACTTGCTGGCGGCCTGGCCCACCCGCGTGAAGTAGAAGGGAATCTTCATCCCTTTTTCCTTTGGCGCAGAAGTGTTGCGTACGCCGTGAAGTGAGGCTCAATGTCCCGGGGGTCGATCATTCCCTGGCTCATCTTGTAGACGGCGCATTCCATGGTCGACTTTCCTTCCATATCAGGGTCGTCGTAACGGGCGGTGCGCTGGCTGGCGAAGATCGCTCTCAGGCGGATCTCGTCCCCGTTTGCGATGGCTCGAAGTGCATCGGGATCACTAGAGGGCTCGAAAAGTTCTGCTACTGCAGTACGACTTGCGTACCCGAAGAGTTCAGGGATCCCCTTCTTGCGGCAGTGTTCGCACCCGTCCGGGTTACGGATCTTGAGCGGATCGCTGCCGAAGTCGTATAGGGCTTCGATGTCCGCCAAGTACCGTTGCCATGTATCGCGATCTCGATTGATTCCCATCCGATCCTGGGCGCCGTCAAGGAGTGCCACGGCGGGAAGTGCGCAGCTGCACAGCTTTGGCATCAAAGCCTGGTGAACGAGCAGCTTCAAAACGCCAGGGGTTCCCAGCGTGCTGCGCGGTATTCCGATTTCGCTGGAGGCAAAGCGCTGCGGAATGGCAAGCGCACCTCCCACGTGCGTCGTGCAATATAGGTTGCTGCCCGAGAGCACGATGTCCTGAAATGCAGCGCCCGTGAGTACATCGCGAATCTCACCGAGAAAGACGTCACTGGCGGCTGCCCGCTTGAGCGCCATGAGCTTCGATTTCATCGTGTCGCGGTCGGAGCCATCCAATGAGCGCGAAACGCTGGCTTGGAGCACTGCCTCCATGATGAGTTCCACCGGATCCTCGATCGACATCCGCTTGCGGGTCTTCGGCAAGCGCACGATGAGTTGGGCGATGCTCACCGTTTTCCCGGAGCCGGGGATACCGCCCATGACGATGGCGCCGCCCATGCTGCGCATCGCCCGCTCGAACTGGGCGATCTGCGAGGGGAGGTATCCAAGGGCTGACATGTCCACCGCTTGCACCTTGGAGTCCACGTCCAGCAGGCGCAGTGTGATGGACGGCCCCTTGTCCGCAATGAATGAACCCCAGCGAAGCATGTAGCTGCGCTCGTCCACCACCTCGTACAGCCGGCCCTGTTGCTCGTTGGCCATGTCAAGGAATAGGCCGTTCCCGCCGCTGACATCCAGCCATGCAACGCTGGCCATGTCGAGGAGCTGCTGCGTGGGCATCGCCAGATGTTCAGGCGTGGTGTACTGGCCGTCGATGGTGGCGCTGATGCGCGATTTCGCGGCCGTAGTGTCGATGTTCAGATGCAGATCGCTCGCATCGTTGCGAACCGCCCAGGACACAATGTCGTAGAACCCCTGGCGAACCGCCGACTTCTCCTTTTGGCCACGGATCCGGGAGCTTCGCTGCATCACGTCTTCGGCCTGCATCCGCTCTCTGACAAGGGTCAGCAGAATGACCGGGTTGATCGTATATATGTGGACCGGGCCTTTGGCGGCGTCGATGGCGCGCTGTTTGACGGCGCGAAAGATGTCCGTGTCGACTTCGCGCGGTTTGACGAACACGACATAGCGCGGTCCCTCGAGCTCGGCGACGCATGCGGTGACCGCCGATGTCGAGCCGCACCAATCGACCTTGAGCGTCCTGAACGCCGGCTGCATTTGCGTAATGTCTTCGAACGAATCGAGGTGCGGGTAGTCGTCACCGGTGGGCACTGCAGGCATCGATGCATGCATATCCAGCACCGGCATTTCCTCTTGTTCGCGCAGGCTGACATGCAACGTTCGCTTGAGCCGCCGCACCCACTGAAGGAAGCTTGAAATCATGGTGTTCCCCGATTAAGGCAATAGGTGACTACGTCCTGAGACTGGTCAACGAAGCTGGCGCAGGGTTGCGAAACGGCCTGCAGGCGCAGTCCGAGGTCGACGCCGGCAACCGGCTCGGCGTGGCCGCTGCGAAAATGCGCCCGACGGCCCGCCTGGTCGACCATCACCGTCAGCTGCTTGCCGACACCTGTGATGGCGAGAAGCCGAGGCGGGGCAACAACTGGCGTTGCGTTTGGATCGGGTTTGGCGGCCTGCGCGGCAGGCGGGCCAGAAGCGGCAAGGTGCGCGCTTTCGCCTATTCCGGGCTGCGCCTTGCGCTTTTCCTCATCGAGTGCGCGTTGGGCATCGAGCTCCAACAGTTCTTGCACCATCCGAGGAACTGGCTGGCTTAGATTGACGGCATCGACGCCAAAGACGGGAATCTGCGCCGCCACCGATAGCGGCACGGCAATTGCAGCTGCTGCGCAGACGACTATTGCGACGAATCGTTGTCGCTGTCTGCGTTCAGGGCGATTCAACATAGATGGTTCCTTTGAGCGTTGTGTCGAAGGCGCTCGTCGTGAGCCCTGGTGTGGTATCTGGCGAAAAGCGCACGTGCAACTGCGTGACTTCGGTGGCGCGCGGAAGCGCCAAGCCGTACAGGGAGCGCAGCGGCGCGTTGATGACGAGCGCGCGCGTTGCCGGAAGCTTGATCTCCTTGGGCCGGATCACGGGTTGTTCCAACCCGTTGGCAAGCTTGATGTTCGGTACCGAGATCGGCACTTGTCCTGGCGCAGACAGAGAAATGTCCTGCAGCGCTGGGCGCAGTGCCTGCCAGGATGGCTCCCAAACCTGCCGCATCGCGTTTGCGTCGGGGAGTTCCGCCAGCAGCAACGGCTGAGCCGCCAGCCCCGCAGGGACGGTCCAGGAGGCGTTCGCGCTCTCCAGATCGACATGCTCAATCTTCCAGGTGGGAGGTAAGGCCGCGTGCAGGGTGCGATTATCCGCAAGTCGCGTGCGCTCGTACTTCGCTACGCAGCTGCGAACCTTGGGTTGGCAGTCAACCTCGACGAGCTTCCACCGACCGGGCGCGGTCGGCACGGACTCCACTTGTTGCAGCAGCGGAGTGAGCCCCGGCTCGCCAAGTGTTCGCGCGGTCTTTGCCCACGCAGCGATTGCCTTTTTCCACAGCGTTGCTGGGTCAACTTCGGGCTGCGCGGCCAGCATCTCCTGTGCAATTCGTGCTTGCCGCTCCTCCCAGTAGCTCATGCCGATGTCCCAGGCCTCGTACACCAGAAATAGCCCCAGGATGGTCCACCAGAAGGGCGAGACCATCGCGAGACTGAAGCCCGCTCGGCGCAGGGTCGACTGCTGGTTGGTGTGCGCGGCAAGCTGTTGCAAGGAGAAAGGCCGCGACTGCGTGCGGTGGTCCCCGTGCACCTGCGCCTCGCCGTAGCGGGCCAGCGCCTCATCGAGCGCACGCTGTGCCGCCTGCAGATCTGCGAAGACCGCGTCTCCGCCTGCCTGGACCACACCAGCAACGACGACGGCAATCCATACGGATTTGTCGGGCAGGTTGAGCGCCACGATGTGGGTGCCGTGACGGTGCATCTGTGCAAACGCGGAGGCCGCCGAGAATAGGCTGGCGCGCGTCTTTGCGCGACGCTCCTTCCCTTTGGCGATGAGGAGTCCGACGGAAGGGCTGCGGGCATCGCTGTGGACAAAGTGCGTGGCCTTCACCTTGCGTGCCAGCCGCAGCGCTTCTTTCTGCGGATCCTCTCCGAGGACCGTCTGCCATCGGACGCCGAAGACAAGCTGATTCGATGTGCCGGGGATGGCGACGAGCCGATAGCTCAGCCGCCGCGGGGCTTTCTCTCGTCGTGCCACGTCAGAATCCTTCTTCGGGAATGGCCGTGACCAGCACGACCGTGAGCATCTGCTTCTCTTGCGAAGCGTCGGAGCCGCCGGCGAGCATCGGAGCCTTGTCATCCAGGCGCCGCCTGGTAGAGGTGTCGGCCGATTGTTGGTAGCCGCCGATCACGACCTGCTCGCCGGGGCGCACCATCACCTGCTGCACTCGTCCCTGGCCACCGATGTCAGTCTGCTGGACAAATGACTGATCACCACGCGCACCGACCGGCTCCTTTTTCATCTCGATGAGCCGGGTGTCGTCGTAGGCAATGGTCAAGAGCACTTGGCCGTCGTCCTGCGCGTCCGGCACAACCGTAAGGAAAGTGCCGACCGTCTTGTTGTCTTGCGTGACCGTGACGGTGGGGGCTGAGGTGTCCGACGTGCTTTGCGTTTGCTGCAGGTCCTTGATGTAGTCGAAGGAGCGGCGGGTGTCGTACTTGCCTGGGCGGCGGTTTTGCATCAGGAGCGGGATGCTCTTGTGGTCGATGATCGAACCCAATTGCGATAGCGCTGACAGTGCAAGGTTGGTTCCTGCGAACGGGCCGCTGCCCACTGTGGCTCCTACGCTGCCAGCGGCCTTGGCCGCGTCCAGCATTGGAGCGACACCAATTGCTGACGCGGTGTTCTGGCGCCCGAGGCTGTTGAACAGGATGCTCCAGTCCACACTCCCCTGGTTGATCCGATCGCTCTGCACCGTGATTTCTTCGAAGACCAGGCGCACGCGACGAGTCATCTGCCGATTCTCGGCGTCCAGGAATTCGCCGATCCGGTCCTGAGCTTCCTTGGTGTCCGTTACCACGATCGTGTTTGACGCGCCGTCCGCCGCCTTGATCACGCCGGCGCGGCTGAGGAACTGGCTGACCTTGCTGACGACCGCCGCCAGCTCGCGGGCTTCGTCTTTCGCACCAGCGGTGGTTCTGTCTGCAAGCATCGAATTGGTCGACTTGATATCGCGCTGCAGGTTTTCCTCGGCCGCCTGAGTGGGCGTGCGGACCACATAGCTCTTGGTCTCTGTCCGGTAGAAGCGCAGCGCACCGATCTTGTCGTCGTAGCGCCAGTACACGCCCAGGCGCAGTGCGATTGCGTCCAGCACGGAGGCGAGCGGGGCCTGGCCAGCTGGCAGGGGCGCCATCTTTGTGCGCGCTACGCCCGTCGGCAGCGCGGGACCCGCAACACGATCCACTGCCGCGCCGGGGATGAGAGCCGGGACGAGCGTGTCTGCCGTGCTGGCGCTCAGGCTAAGCGGGTTTACCGTGCCGAGATCGCCTGCCAGGCGCGGCAAAAAGTATTCGGCGGGGAGCAGGGCGTCGGCAGTGACCTGCGTCAGGATGCCGGTGGCGATCTGGATCCGGTCGGCCAACGTCTTGAGATCGGCGGAGTTGTTTTCAAAGAGCAGCGTCGTATTGACGTTAGCCCGGAGCGCCGGCGGCAGGGTGACTTCGCGGGCCAACGGCTGCGGTCGGCCGGCGATCCAGGGGAGCTCCACGACTTGACCCTTTGCCCGGTCGATGTCTCCGGCTTTGAGCTTGAAATGGTCCAGCGCGATGGCGCCGTCGGCTTGACGGAGGGCGGCGCGGGATTCGACTCGGTCGGTGGCCTGCAGGGCCGAGCAGCCAGCAAGCGCTGCCAGCATGACCGCCGTCAGTACGGTGCGGTAAGCAATCATTGGATTTCCTGTTCAACGCCACGGCTAGGATTGCGTGGCGGGGGATCGGTTGCAGCTGCGGGTGAAGGGCACCATGCGAAGCACGCGGTTGCCATAGAAGCAGGGGCGGATCGGCGATTCACTCATGGCGACCGCCTGCGATAGCGCCTGGGTGGCCTCTTGGAACGAGTCCGCCTCAAACTCGGCGGGAGCCTGTATCGGAATGTCGAAATTCAGTTCCCACTGATCGGGCCCGAAGGTCCAGCTGGCATCGGCTGCCCAGCGCACGAGCGCTTGGCGGACCGTGCCGTCTTGCGGACTGACCCGCCAAGTCTGTTTAGGCGGCTCCACGACTTGCGGTTCAGCAACGGGCTCGGTCGGAGCAACTTCGACCGTCACGACGGTGCCAGCGGTCGGAGTGACTTGTTGCGGGCTTGCGTTCACGTCAGTAGTAGGCGCCGTGGTTTCATTTGCCGCTACCGGCGTCGGCGTCGACGCAGAGCTGCTGGCGCCAGGCGTTGCATCAGTCGTGACCGGCAGAGGCGCGGTGGCGGCGGGTGCAGTGCTTTCGAGCTTGGGCGGCGCTTCCGGTACGGGGATGGGGGGAATGTCTGCCGAAGCCAGGGCGGTCGGCGATTTACCCGGTAGAACAGTGCGCGGATCCGCCTGGTTGATGAGGATGCGTCCAGAGTCCGGAGGTGTCGGAGGGGCGGGCGGGACAAATCCGCAGGCCGAAAGAAGGCAGGCCGCCGAGACGACGGCCGCCAAGAGGGGTGCTTGCATTGGGGATCCTAAAGAGTTACTTGAAGGTCTGGGGCGTCACGCCCTGCCGTTCAAGTTCATGGTGAACGGCGCGCAGCTCGGCCGGGGAGCTCTGTCGCCTGGTGAGCAGCAACAGTTCGAGGAGGATGGGGAGCAGCGAACCGTCGGACTGTCCGCTCGGGGCGTTATCCAGCAGCGTGAGGCGCAGCTGCGAAACATGTTCGGCGACCTGGTCGTCGACTTCGAGCCGATCCCGCAGGTACGCGGAAAGCGTCATGCCGCGATCCGCAGCTGCTTGCGCGTACCGCCGGCGGGCGTCATCGGATAGCCGGAATGTGATCGGGCGCTCAAGCAGGGAGCGCATGAAGCCTCGCCTCCTCCACCACGATGTGGCCCATGGCCTCAGCAAATGCCTGCTTGAAGGCGTCCCGCCGGATTCTGCGTTCGAGGGGCGAATCGGCTTTGCCTTTGCAATGCTCGATAAATTGCTGGTCGCGGTACTGAGCCGGAGTCATCTCCGGAGCCGTTTCGAACCAAGTGCGAGCTGCTTGGCGTGCGTCGCGCGCCGTGGATGGAAATTCAAATGCGGCGCCGGATGGGTAGGCCGCGGACGACTGAACCATATAGATCCTCTGCGAATGACGTGCGCACCTCGGCCTGCCGCCGTGGGCGACATACGCGGGCTGCGGGTTTAGCTGACTATCCAGCGTGACTGGGGATGTGCCGCGAAGGAGCGGCTAGGGCTGCTGGCGCATGTGTCGGCGCGCCAGAGAGGTGAAAGTCCTGCTAGGTTCGCGCGGCAGCGGGCCTTGACCAAATCTTGACCGCAATCATTAAAAAAGACCGCAAAACCCTGCGAATCACTGATTGAATGTCCAGTGGCTAAAGGGGGGCTATCGTTGCAAGTCTTTGATTGAAAAGACATTCTGACTTGCAGGGATTTGCAGATCGGCGGA
>MCNG01000029.1_pt1 | contig 57987 bp, 49 predicted proteins | sample 778231 | NCBI WGS metagenome assembly MCNG01 (sample SAMN04296815, study PRJNA304217) | bioreactor metagenome | isolation source: sea sediment enriched with benzalkonium chloride | place: Turkey: polluted region of the Marmara Sea
GTATGCCGGGGAAATACATGGCTACTTCAGACCATCCTTAGTGGGATGCAGAGAGTGTCATTACGAAATCAGCACAACTGCTTTTGCCTGTCCTAAGTGTGGCGCTTCGGTGCCGAAACCAAGGAAACCTGCAATATGGCCTTGGGTCATTGGAATCCCCGTCGCACTTTTCATTGGCATGTTGATTTACGGATCAACTATCCCTGAATACCGGAACACTGCCCGTGAAGCGCGCGATCTATGCGAGCAAATGGTTAAAAAGGGCCGATCTGATCCAAATTCCTGCGCAGAGATGTACAGAAACATCATCGCAGAAGGCGAAGAAGCCGAAAGAGCTGAAAAGCAAGCAATCCTAGACGCTCGGAAGGCTGAAAGAGCTGAAAAGCAAGCACGCAAGGAAACCGCTCCGTGAGACGAATCGAGACCGTTACGACTCGTTGGATCGACTAGGCCGCTGCCTTCGGATCAATGCGAGGTATCCGTGCGATTAAGGCCGTGCAAATACGTGTCGAGATCATCAGTTGAGGAAGGTAAGAGCTAAGCCAAAATTTGTTAACGCGGCTGCGCACATGACAGAGAGCTTTGTCTGTGCGCTGGTGTCATCAGGTGCTAAGCCTAAGTAGGTGGTCTCACGCCATGATTGCTCCTGGTGCTTGTCAAACTTAACGGTTTTTCGCTGCACCGGAAAGTCAATCATAGGTCCGATAACTGTCAATCCTGTCCTATACGACCTTGATTTCTGTCAATCCGAGTTAGCAAGATTGACTGTCAATCGTTGAACGATGAAATTATCGGAAGATCAAGTGTTACGGGCGGTATGTGGGTGTCAATCTTAGGAACTGCAAGCTGCTATAGCGAACTACTGGCCGGATGATCCGCTGATCGCCGAAGCCACCGCCCGGGCCAAGCCGCGCAAGTAAGAGCCGTCCGGGCCCAGTGCACTTGCTTGTGCTGAGCCCGGTGGTCGGCATCGCTCGGTTTTTTCTCTCCAGGCCTCATCGACGCCGTAGTGGCATCACGACCGCGCAGCGCCCGGTCGGCGTCGCCATGACCGCCTACTGGGCCGGCAACAGGAAGCGTGCGAGCACCGGCAGGTGGTCGGAGATGCGCAGGGTGTCGTCCTGGCGGACCCGGGACTCGACCCGCTTCAGGCGCGGGCTGTGGAACAGGTAGTCGACGGTACGATCCGGGCCGTCGAGAGTGGGATCGTTGGGGTAGTGGGTCAACCAGTGTGCGCGATCGATGCCACTGGCCTGGGGATTGCTGGGAATCATCGGGTATTTGTCCCACAGCAGGTGCAGCGGGCTGTCGGCGCTGTAGGGCGCGCGCTGGTTTTCATCCAGGCGCCGGTACTGGCCCAGGGGGAGCAGGTTGAAGTCGCCACCGATCAGCCACGGCGTGCCGCGGCCCTCCAGCTTGTCCAGTACCTTGGCAATGGCCGCGACCTGCCTTGGCTGGGTGTCGCCAGGGTGTTCGGCACGCTCCAGGTGCGTATTGAGCACGGCCATTTGCCCGCCGTCGCTCAGGGGGAGGTAGCTCAGCAGCATGGCATCCCTGGGTTGGAACTGGCGGCTGATGAAGTTGCTGGCCGGTAGCGGCAATTGCAGGCGCTCGGCGTGTTCGATCTGGTAGCGGCTGAGCGTTGCCAGCTTTCGGCCGACGCTGCCGAAGATGTGCGGGGAGGGGACGAAATCGGCCTTCCAGTCATAGGCCTGGGTGCTGCAGGGATAGAGGTCGGCGAGACGCTCCTGCAGGAGCTTGAGCTGGTCCTGGTAGGCACTGGCCTTGGCGTTGTCGTCCACTTCCTGGAGCAGGACCAGGTCCGGTTGTTCGTCGCGAATGACCCGGGCGACTTCATCCAGGCTGAAGGCCATGTCTTCCTGGGTCGGGCGCTCATCCTCGCCGTGGGCCTGGTCGTTCCAGAACACGTAGCGCTTGCCCGCCAGGTATTGCAGGTTCCAGGTCATCACCTTCAGCGCCTGCCCCGGTACCAGCGGCGCAGCCTTGGCGCTGCAGGATACCGCCAGGGTCTCCTTGGCCTCGGGACGCCAGGTCAGGCTGTAGATCAGGCTGGCCAGCACCAGGCTGATCAGCAGCAGGCTCAACAGGGTGATGCGCAATAGACGGGTCATCGGCTCGGCTTATGGCGTTGCAGGATGGGGTCCGAGCATAACCGAGTGCGCAGCCGTCCCCCAAGGGGTAGAGCGGCGCGCCGGGGCTTCAGTGTTTGTCCGGTTGCTGGCTGATCAGCATGAACAGGCGAAACAGCACCACGCTGGTGAATAGCTGGAGGAAGCTGTAGGCGCTGTCGAGCGTCAGCGATAGCAGCGGCGTCGGGTCTGGATAGGCGGCCTCGCTCATGCCCTTGAGCAGCCAGAGCGGGGTCATCACGCACAGGATGCACGCCAGGATACGCAGGAAATGCCCGCGGCTCAGGCGAAAGCTTTCGGTGATGGCATTCAGCGGCGATGCCCCCTTGAGTACCAGCAGGTACTCGGCGAAGGCCAGGACCACCATCAGCCACAGGCCCGGCAGGAAATACAGCGACAGCCCCAGCAGGATCAGCAGGGTACTGACCGCCGTCAGCAGGGCGAAGCGTGGCCACAGGCTCAGGCTCATGGCCAGCAGGTCACGGGTACGTGGCGATTCGCCACGGGTACGGGCATCGAGGAGCAGGATCAGCGCGCCGGTGTACAGCGGATACACCAGCAGGCCGACGATCACGCTGTATCCGGGAAAGGCATTCGGGCCCAGGATCTGTCCCACGCCTTGCTGCAACAAGGCCTCGAATATCACCAGGGGCAGGCACAACTGGGCAATGCGCCCCAGGTTGCGTCGAAAGAAATACAGGGAGTCACGCAGGACATCTAACGGATTCATCGATGGGGTCGCAGTGGCGAAGCGGTTGGACACTTTAACCGATCACGCCCCCTGCGGAGCAAACGTAAACCTTGCGTAAAGACCATTGAAAGTCTGCGCGCCAGCCCCATAACTGGTGCGTAACGCCGTCTCATCCGGCGGTAGAGCGGATTTTTACCGGCAATCTAAAGAGGTCGCCATGAATAACGAAGAGCAAACCCTGATCGATGGACTGTTTTCACGGTTGCAGCAAGCCGAAACGGATTCAGCCCCGCGTGATGCCCAGGCCGAGGCGCGGATCAAGGAGCATCTGACCCGCCAGCCTGCGGCCGGGTATTTCATGACCCAGGCGATCCTGGTGCAGGAGGCTGCCCTCAAGAGCCTCGATGAACAGAACAAGCAATTGACCCAGCAGGTACAGCAACTGCAGGCCGACTTGCAGCAGGCCAAGTCCCAGGCAGCTCCGGCCCCCGCATCCAGTGGTGGCTTCCTGTCGAGTATCTTCGGGGGCTCCCGCGAGTCGCAGCCGGCCCCGGCGCCGGCCGCGAACCCGGCACCCGCCTCCGGTGGCGGCTGGCGCGAGCCACCACGGCCAGGCTTTGGTGCACCCCAGCAAGGGTTCGGCGCTGCGCCCCAGCAGAACTATGCCCCGCAACAGGCGCCAGCAGCGGGCAGCAGTTTCCTCGGGGGTGCGCTGAAAACCGCAGCGGGCGTCGCCGGCGGCGTGATGCTGGCCCAAGGTATCAGCAGCCTGTTCCACAGCAACCAGCAGCCTCAGGAAGTCGTCGAGGTCATCAAGGAAGAACCGGCACCGGCCAGTGACAACAGCGGCTGGGGCAACGATGAGCAGCGTTATGCCAACAACGACTCCTGGGGTGGCAACGACCAGGGCGGCTTCAGCGACGCGGGCTACGACAACGACGACAGCTCGTTCTTCTCCGACGACGATTCCTTCGTCTGATCCATCATCGACCTGGGGCGCAGACCCGCCCCGGGCCGATAATTCGCGGAACAATCCCTGGCGCTGGCATACTGGGCCACTTTTGCGGCCCTGAGTGCCGATCGAGCTCCCACGCTGCTGTGCCATGAGGATTAGCGGTGAAAAAAATCGCTGTGTTCGCCGATGTCCAGAATCTCTACTACACCGTGCGCCAGGCTTATGGTTGCCACTTCAACTACGCCGCCCTGTGGGCGGATGTCAGCAAGCAGGGGCAGATCGTCCAGGCCTATGCCTATGCCATCGATCGTGGTGACAGCAAGCAGCAGCAGTTCCAGCAGATCCTGCGCAACCTGGGCTTCACGGTAAAACTCAAACCCTATATCCAGCGCAGCGACGGCTCGGCCAAAGGCGATTGGGACGTGGGCATCACCATCGACATCATGGACGCCGCTGCGCAGGTGGATGAAGTGGTGCTGGCTTCCGGTGATGGCGATTTCGACCTGTTGCTCGAGCGCATCATCCACAAGCACGGTGTCAGTGCGGTGGCCTATGGGGTGCCTGGATTGACGGCCAACTCGCTGATTCGTGCCGCCACTCGCTATGTGCCGATCGAAGGCACCTTGCTGCTCAAAAGCTGAAAACAGATTCATACGGAGCAAAACAGGTTTGGAACGCATTGCCGTCATCGACTTTGAAACCACCGGGATTTCCCCGAGCAGCAGTTGTCGGGCCACGGAGATCGCCGTGGTGATCCTCGAGCAGGGACGCATCGTCGAGCGTTACCAGAGCCTGATGAACGCGGGCGTGCGGGTACCGGCCTTCATCGAGCAACTGACGGGCATCAGCAATGCCATGCTGCGTAGCGCACCACCGGCCGAGCAGGTGATGAACGAGGTCAACGAGTTCGTTGGCACTACACCGCTGGTGGCGCACAACGCGGCTTTCGACCAGAAGTTCTGGGATTTCGAATTGGGGCGGATCCGGCGCACCCGGTTGCAGAACTTCGCCTGCTCCCTGCTGTTGGCCCGGCGCCTGATGCCCGCTGCGCCGAACCACAAGCTCGGCACCCTGACCACCTATGCCGGCCTGCCGCATACCGGCCAGGCTCACCGAGCCATGGCCGACGCCGAGATGGCGGCCAACCTGCTGGTGCACTTGGCGGGCGAACTGCGCGATACCCACGGCCTGCACCGGCTGTCCCACGATTTTTTGTGCAAGTTGCAGAAGGTTCCCGCGGCCAAGGTGCCCGAGCACTTGCGGCGCCATCGCTGACACGCCGCGGGCGCCATCGGACAGGGCCTGGGGAGTCTTCAAGCAAGGCCCCGTGGGTTTTCACGCAGCCGTTGGTGGATCAGCTGGACGGTTTACCGTTGCTGTCCAGGTGCCCCAGGGGCAGGCGTCGTTCGATGGCACTGGAGAGCACGATGGAGGTCTTGCTGAAGCCGAACTGGGCGACGCGGTTGATCAACTCTTCCAGCTCCTGCATCGAGCCCACGGCCGCCTGCATGATCACGCAGGGATCCCCCGTGACCCGATGGCATTCGGTGAGTTGTGGGATCTTGATCAGTTCTTCATAGCTTTTCTGGTTGCCGTGCTGGGCCAGGCGCAGCTCGATGATGCACTGGATCGGCAACCCCAGCTTGTTCATGTCGACCTTGGCCTGGTAGCCGGTGATCACGCCGCTGGCTTCAAGCTTGGCGACTCGCTCGGCCACGGCAGGTGCCGAGAGGTTGACCTTGCGCGCGAGCTCGGCATAACTCGCCCGGCCGTTTTCCAGCAGCTGGGCCAGGAGCATGCGGTCATACTTGTCCATGGAAGGCTCCAAAACAACCTGGCTTTCGAAAGCAAGGTATATAGGTAAAAACTCCACTTTATTGAAAGTGTACTGCTCTTAAAAACAGGTTTTGTAACTTAAGCTTACCCCGTTCGACTTTCTACAATGGGCCTTCCCTGCCTGCCTCCTGAGTCGTACCCCATGCCTGGCCAAAGCCGCTTTCCTTTGCCGTTGATCGCCGCATTCTTTGCCCTCTACGTGATCTGGGGGTCGACCTACCTGGTGATCCGTATCGGTGTCGAATACTGGCCACCCTTGATGCTTGCCGGTATCCGCTTCGTGCTCGCCGGCAGCCTGATGTATGCCTTCCTGCGCTGGCGTGGGGTCCCGGCGCCCACCTGGGCACAATGGAAGGCCGCCGGGATCATCGGCATCCTGCTGCTGAGTTTCGGCAACGGTGCGGTGACGGTCGCCGAGCACCTGGGCGTGGCTTCCGGAGTCGCGGCCCTGGCGGTGGCCACGGTGCCGTTGTTCACCTTGCTCTGCGGTTACTTCTGGGGCACCCGCAACACCCGCCTGGAGTGGGCCGGCATCATCCTCGGGATGATCGGCATCGGCATGCTCAACCTGGGGTCCAACCTGCAATCGAGTCCCTTGGGCGCGGCCCTGCTGTTGTTCGCCGCAGCGGCCTGGGCCTTCGGTTCGGTCTGGAGCAAGCACTTGCCTCTGCCCCAGGGCGCCATGGCCAGCGCCGCGGAAATGCTCGTCGGTGGTGTGGTGCTGCTGCTGGGCAGCTTGCTGCGCGGCGAGCGCCTGGAAGCCATGCCGGCCCTGGAGGGCTGGCTGGCGCTGGCCTACCTGGCAGGCTTCGGTTCGATCATCGCCTTCAATGCCTACATGTACCTGCTCAAGCACGTACGCCCGGCAGCGGCCACCAGCTATGCCTACGTCAACCCCGCGGTGGCGGTGTTGCTGGGTATCGTCTTCGTCGGCGAGAGCATCGGCTTGGAAGAGGCGCTGGCGATGCTGGTGATCATCAGCGCCGTGGTGTTGATCGGCCTGCCGCAATGGCGCAAGCCTAAGGCTGTAGTCCAGAAAGAGGCTGCCTGATCAGCTTCCCGGTGCCTGGCTGGCCAGGTTGCGCTCGAGAAAACCGTCGATGACCTGGGCCGCTTGCTGGTGGATCGCTTCACGGCTGCGCTTGTCACCGTCCCGGCAGATGATTTCATCCTCGGGGTCATCCTCCCTGAGCAAGGCCGTGGCTCCTGGCTTGCAGAGTTGCATGAAGCTGAAATGGCTGGCATCGGCTACCACCAACAAGCTGGAGGTGGCCGGCGGCAGGTGGGCTTGCAGATAACCCGACTCCTGTTCCACCGGCATGCCGGCAATGTTCACCCCGGCGCCCAGGATCAAGGTCGGCGTTTGCACCGCTGCCAGGCTCTCTGGGGTAAATCCGCGGAGCAGCCCCGGGTCCAGTGACACCACGGCCTTGATTCGCGGGTCTCGCAGATCGGCACTTAGCGGACCTTGGTTGTCCGTTGCGATGCCCAGTTCCGGAGCCAGCCCGCACAGGCGTGGGTTGGGATGCTGCCGGCACTGCTCGAGGAAGCGTTGCGGACTGTAGCGCCCGCCGGCCAGCGCGGTGACTGTCCAGCCACCCAGGGAATGGCCGATGGCGGCGATACGTTGTGGGTCGACCGTGCCCGCCAGGGACGGGTCTGCGCTCAGCGCATCTATGACCCGGCTTACATCGTGGGGACGCTCCCAGAGCTTCGCCGCTTCTGCCGGGCGTCGGTCGAAGGTCGTGGTGCCAGGGTGGTCAGGAGCTGCGACCACGTATCCCCGGCTGACCAGGCTCGGTACCAGCCAGCTGAGGTTGCGCCAGCTGCCCCGATAGCCGTGGGACAGGACCACCAATGGGTGGGCCGCGGCGGTAGGCGAGGCATCCTTGATGGCGGGCAGGCCCTGGAAGACCGGGTTCTCTGCGGATATCAGCAGCGGAGCCGTTGTTTCGGTGGGGTACCAGAGGGCGACATGCAGGGGGCGTTGGCCGCTGGCATCTGCCACAGTGATTTCACGCAAAGCGGTGAGTTCGGCAGCACCGGCAAGGGGGAGGAACAGGGCCAGCGACAGGCCCGCGAGCATCCGTGCGGACAGGGCGATATTGCGCATTGGGACTCCATGGACAAAGAACGCCGGGCATTGCCCGGCGTAGTGGTTTCAGCGTGAAAGCATCACTCGAGGCCGATAAGCAGCGCTACTATCAAGAACACCGCCGCCAGGGCCAGGGCAAACAGCAGGCTGATTCCCGCCACGCGCCATAACGAAACGAAGGGCCCCCCGTTGGTCTTGTGTTCTATCACCTGGGGGCCGAACAGTTGGCGTGCGTAGGCGTTCATCCCATAGATCTGCGGCAGGATGAAGACCACAGCGGGAATGTTCTCTGGAAGGAAAAAACCTGCCAGGGTCATGGCCAGGAAGACGCCGATACCCATGCCCCAGACCTTCTTCACCTCGGCCTCGCGCCCCAGTGCCTTGAGGTTTTGGCTGATGAAATAGGCACCCGCCATGGAGGTGCCGATGAAGGTGCTCAGGCCGATGGCCGCGACACTGTAGAGGCGCAGGTTCTGATCGGCGGTCGGTGCGGTCCGCAGTTCGGCAGCGGGGGGCTGGAACGGATTTTCGTGGTCCATACGAGGTGAGACTCCTTGAAGGGGGGAAGGCCGTGAAGATACCCGGTGCGGGGCGCACGGTGCATTCTTTTGGGCCAGCTGGGGGCGAGCATACACGCTCCCGGGCCGGCGGGCATGGTCCGTAAGTGGGGCTGTGAATTAGGGTAAACTGCCGCCCATTGCATTCCTGTGCTGACTTTTTCCTACGGTATCCCCATGACATTCGCCACTCTCGGCCTGATCGAACCCTTGCTGCGCGCCCTTGAACCTCTTGGCTACCAGACCCCGACCCCGGTGCAGGCCCAGGCGGTTCCGGCAGTGCTGGCCGGTCGCGACCTGATGGCCGCAGCCCAGACCGGCACCGGCAAGACCGCCGGCTTCGCCCTGCCGCTGTTGCAATTGCTGACCCTGGAAGGCCCGAAGGTCGACAGCAACTCGGTGCGGGCACTGATCCTGGTGCCGACCCGCGAGCTGGCCGAGCAGGTCCATGACAGCGTGCGCCAGTACGCCGAGCACCTGCCGCTGCGCACCTACGCGGTGTATGGCGGAGTCAGCATCAACCCGCAGATGATGAAGCTGCGCAAGGGTGTCGACCTGCTGGTGGCGACCCCTGGCCGCCTGCTGGACCTGTTCCGGCAGAACGCGGTGAAGTTCAGCCAGTTGCAGACACTGGTGCTGGATGAGGCCGATCGCATGCTCGACCTGGGGTTCTCCGAGGAGCTCAAGAGCATCTACGCCGCCCTGCCGAAAAAGCGCCAGACCTTGCTGTTTTCCGCAACCTTTTCCGATGCCATCCGCCTGTTGGCCGGGCAGATGCTCAACGACCCATTGAGCATCGAAGTCAGCCCGCGCAACGTTGCCGCCAGCACGGTCAAGCAATGGGTGGTGCCAGTGGACAAGAAGCGCAAGCCGGAGCTGTTCAGCCACCTGCTGCGCAAGAACCGCTGGAAGCAGGTGCTGGTGTTCGCCAAGACCCGCAACGGCGTGGATGCCCTGGTCGAGAAGCTCCAGGGCCAGGGCGTGAATGCCGACGGTATCCACGGCGACAAGCCCCAAGCCACGCGTCAGCGCGCCCTGGATCGGTTCAAGCTGGGCGAGGTCCAGATCCTGGTGGCCACTGACGTGGCAGCCCGCGGCCTGGACATCGAGGACCTGCCGCTGGTGGTCAACTTCGACCTGCCAATCGTGGCCGAGGACTATGTCCACCGCATCGGCCGCACCGGGCGTGCCGGTTCCACCGGCGAGGCGATTTCCCTGGTCTGCGCCGACGAGGTCAACCTGCTCTCGGCAATCGAAATGCTGACCCGCCAGACCCTCAAGCGCCATGAAGAGCAGGATTTCGAGCCCGAGCACCGAGTGCCCGAGACCGACGCCAGTGGCCAGGTGGTGAAGAAGCCGAAGAAACCGAAGAAGCCCAAGGCCGCCGGTGGCGCCGGCAAGCGCAACCTGGGACGTTGGGTCGATAGCGGGGAAGTGGCCGCAGAGCCTGCGGTGAAACCGGTGCGCAAGGTACCGGCCTTCAATACCGGGCCGCGCAAGCGCAAGCCATAAGCACCACGACACGTTGCGAGCGGCCGGTTCAACCTGGCCGCTCCTGGTATCCGGCCTAGGACTGGCGGCGTTCGGCGAGCCATTGGAGGATGCCGCGCCCGGCCCGGCGTCCGCTGGCGAAGCAGGCGGTGAGCAAGTAGCCACCGGTGGGCGCTTCCCAGTCGAGCATCTCTCCGGCACAGAACAGCCCCGGTCGCTGCTGGATCATCAGCCGCTCATCCAATGCCTCGAAGCACACACCACCGGCGCTGCTGATGGCTTCGTCCAGTGGACGGGCCTTCACCAGCACCAGCGGCAGGGCCTTGATCGCGGCGGCCAGGCGGGCCGGGTCGTCGAAGGCCTCGGCGGGCGCCAGCTCTCGCAGCAGAGCAGCCTTTACGCCCTCGATGCCCAGTTGGCCCTGCAAGTGCTTGGCCATGGAGCGTGACCCGCGTGGCTTGGCCAGCGCCGCCTGGACCTTGTCCCGGGGCTTGCCGGGCAACAGGTCGATATGGATCGTGCCCTGGCCGTGCTGGTTGATCGCTTCGCGGATCGATGCCGAGAGGGCGTAGACCAGGCTGCCCTCGATGCCACTGGCGGTGATTACGCATTCCCCCAGCCTTGGTACGTCGTCGTCCAGGCCGATGGCTACGTTCTTCAATGGCGCACCGGCGAACTTGCTGCGCAGCAACTCGCTCCAGGCACTGACCTCGAAACCGCAATTGCTCGGCTGCAGGGGCGCTACCCGGACCCCGTGTTGTTCCAGTAGCGGCAACCAGGCGCCATCTGACCCCAGGCGTGCCCAACTGCCACCGCCCAGCGCCAGCAAGGTCGCGTCGGCCTGGACCGTACTTTCACCCGCCGGGTGCTGGATGCGCAGGCTGCCATCGGCATTCCAGCCCAGCCAGCGATGACGGGTGTGGATAACCACTCCAGCATCGCGCAGGCGCTTGAGCCAGGCACGCAGCAGTGGGGCGGCTTTCATATCCGTGGGGAAGACCCGGCCGGAGCTGCCGACAAAGGTGTCGATACCCAACCCGTGAATCCATTGGCACAGCGCCTCGGCGCCGAACTCGCGCAGCAGCGGGGCGATTTGCGGTGCCCGTTCCGCGTAGCGGGAGAGGAAGGCCGGATAGGCCTCGGAGTGGGTGATGTTCATGCCACCGACCCCGGCCAGGAGGAATTTTCGCCCCACTGATGGCATGCCGTCGTACAGATCGACCCGCACGCCTGCCTGACTCAGGACCTCGGCGGCCATCAGGCCGGCAGGGCCACCGCCGATAATCGCGACGTGGTGGGGCGTGGGGGAGGTCGATGAGGTCATGGCAAGGATGGGCTGGAGGAATAGGCCGGGCATTCTACCCGAGGTGCGAGTGCCTTGCTGACCCGATGATGCCTGGTCAAAAACTGAGCATGGGGCTGCGGGCCTTATAAACCGTGGGCTGGATGGACTTTCGCGCAGGTTGTCCACAGGCGGCTCCACAGCTATTGGGGGTAAGCGACCCATGGGAAAATGACGCCATGATGAACCTGGTCAAAAAATGTCCGATTGTCTGGAGGCCTTTGACTGCAAGGGCTTCAGAGACTTTCACGCAGGTTGTCCACAGGCGGTTCCACAGCGATTGGGGGTAAACACCGGATCGCCGGCTGAGCGCTGGCGAATGCTGCTCAAAAAACAGACATCGCGCTGTAGCCCTTTAAAATAAAGGGCTGTAGAGAGTTTCGCGCAGGTTATCCACAAGCCATTCCACAGCTATTGGGGGTAAGCGATCCACAGCAACATGACACCCCGATGTCACTGGTCAAAAAACAGACGATAGGCCGTAGCCCTCGTGGCACAAGGGCTGCAGAGGCTTTCTCCCAGGTTATCCACAAGCGGTTCCACAGTGGATGTGGGTAATCAGGCCAGGGGCTCAGTAGCAGCCGGACGACTCCCAGACTCGCTGGGCGCTGTGATGCAGGATGCCATGGCGCCGGGCCAGGGCCTGGCGGTCCTTGCTGTAGCCGCCACCGATCACGCCCATCACCGGAATGTCGCGACCCAGGCAATGGCGCATGACTCGCTCATCGCGCTCGGCGACGCCAGCATCGGTGAGCTTGAGGTAGCCCAGGGCATCGTCCTGATGCACGTCGACCCCGGCGTCATACAGCACCAGGTCGGGTTGGTAGAGCGGCAGCAGGTAGTTCAGGGCATCGTCCACCACCTCCAGGTACTCGGCATCGCCCATGCCCATGGCCAGGGGAATGTCCCAGTCGCTTTGGGCCTTGCGTACGGGGAAGTTCTTTTCGCAGTGCAGCGAGACCGTTACTGCATCGGTGGTATGCCGCAGGATCCGCGCGGTGCCGTCGCCCTTGTGGACGTCGCAGTCGAAAATCAGCACTCGGCCCACGCGTCCACTTTCCAGCAGGTAATGGCTGATCACCGCCAGGTCATTGAAGATGCAGAACCCTGCTGGATAGTCGTAGTGGGCGTGGTGGGTGCCGCCCGCCAGGTGGCAGGCCAGGCCATGTTCCAGCGCCTGCTCGGCAGCCAGCAGCGACCCGCCGACAGCGCGCACGGTGCGTCGGGCCAGGGCTTCGCTCCACGGCAGCCCCAGGCGGCGCTGGTCTTCCCGGGACAACTCGCCATTCATATAGCGTTCGATGTAGCCGCGGTCGTGGGCCAGGGCCAGCACCTCGGCCGGGCACAACTGCGGCCGTAGCAGATCGGCGTCGCGAGCCAGGCCGCTGTCCACCAGGTGGTCGCGCAGCAGACGGAACTTGTCCATGGGAAAGCGATGTTCTGGGGGAAATTCCGGGCTGTAGTCGTCGTGGTAGATCAGCGGCAGTGTCATGGCATTTTCTTAGAGGAACCCGTGAAGGATCCTACCAGCGATGTAGACTTGCACCCATGAAAACGGAGGGCACCGATGGAGCCGATACTGCAACTGGAAAGCGCGCGCCTGTTGCTGCGCCAATGGCGTGACGATGACTTGCAGGCTTTTGCGGCGATGTGTGCCGATCCCCAGGTCATGCGTTATTTTCCGGCGCCCTTGAGCCGCCTGGAAAGTGCCGCCCTGATCGGCCGCATACGTGGGCATTTTGCCGAGCATGGTTTTGGCACCTGGGCCCTGGAGCGCAAGGACAACGGCGCCTTCATCGGTTTTACCGGCCTGGGCGTGGTGGGTTTCGACGCGCCTTTCACTCCGGCGGTGGAGATCGGCTGGCGCCTGGCCCGTGAGCATTGGGGGCTGGGTTATGCCAGTGAGGCGGCCTGGACAGCCTTACGCTGCGCTTTCGAGCACCTGGCCCTGGACGAGGTGGTAGCCTTCACCACCCGGACCAACCTGCCGTCGCAGAAAGTGATGCAGGCCATCGGCATGCAGCACGCCGTCCAGGGGGATTTCGAACATCCCAAGCTCGCCGACGATCACCCATTGCGCGAGCATGTGCTGTACCGCATCACCCGTGAACAATGGTTGGAAACCTTGCATGGATAGCAATCGCGCACGTTTAGAATGTGCCGATGAGGTTGCTTGCCCCCGATTGATTTGACCGCCGCAGCCGAGATTGCGCGGTTTTGCTCTGTGTGAGGAGAGTCTGAATGAGTCATGTGCTGGATGATCTGGTCGATCTTTTGACCCTGGAACCGATCGAGGAAAACCTGTTTCGCGGTCGTAGCCAGGACCTGGGTTTTCGCCAGCTGTTCGGTGGCCAGGTACTTGGCCAATCCTTGTCCGCCGCCAGCCAGACGGTAGAGGAGGCGCGCCACGTACATTCCATGCACGGCTACTTCCTGCGTCCGGGAGATGCTGCTCTGCCGGTGGTCTACCAGGTAGACCGGGTCCGCGATGGCGGCAGCTTCAGCACCCGGCGGGTGACGGCGATCCAGAAGGGCCATCCGATCTTCACCTGCAGCGCTTCGTTCCAGTACGACGAGCAGGGCTTCGAGCACCAGAGCAGCATGCCCCAGGTGGTCGGCCCGGAAAACCTGCCCTCGGAGCTGGAGATCGCCACCCAGCGCGCGCACCTGATTCCCGAGCACATGCGTGAAAAGCTGCTGTGCCCCAAGCCCATCGAAGTGCGCCCGGTGACCGAGAGGGACCCCTACAACCCACAGCCGATGGACCCGGTGAAGTACGTCTGGTTCCGCGCCGACGGCACCCTGGCCGACAACCCGGCGTTGCATAAATACCTGCTGGCCTATGCCTCGGACTTCGGCCTGCTGGTCACTTCGTTGCTGCCCCATGGCAAGTCGGTCTGGCAGAAGGACATGCAGGTGGCCAGCCTCGATCACGCCCTGTGGTTCCATGCCGACCTGCGGGCCGACGATTGGCTGCTGTACGCCATGGATAGCCCGTGGGCTGGCAACTCCCGGGGCTTTTCGCGCGGCAGCGTGTTCAACCGCGCCGGCCAGTTGGTCGCCTCGGTGACCCAGGAAGGGTTGATCCGGCATCGCAAGGACTGGGCATGAGCCTTTCGGATATCGAGCATTGGGTGTTCGACATGGACGGCACCCTGACCATTGCCGTGCATGACTTCGCGGCGATCCGCCAGGCGTTGTCGATCCCGGCAGACGCGGACATCCTCACGCATCTGGCAGCCCTGCCAGCGGATGAGTCCGCAGCCAAGCATGCCTGGCTGCTGGAGCATGAGCGGGAACTGGCCCTGGGCTCGCGTCCGGCGCCGGGCGCGGTGGAGCTGGTGCGGGACCTGGCCGGGCGTGGTTATCGCCTGGGCATTCTCACCCGCAATGCCCGGGAGCTGGCCCATGTGACGTTGCAGGCCATCGGCCTGGCTGACTGCTTTGCCGAGGCCGATGTGCTGGGTCGCGACGAAGCAGCGCCCAAACCCCATCCCGGTGGCTTGCTCAAGCTCGCCCAGGCCTGGAACGTGGCTCCGCAGCGCATGGTGATGGTCGGCGACTATCGTTTCGACCTGGACTGTGGGCGCGCAGCCGGTACCCGCACAGTGTTGGTGAACCTGCCGGACAACCCCTGGCCGGAACTGACCGACTGGCATGCACGCGATTGCGCGCACTTGCATCGCCTGCTCCAGCCCTGAATGCCTGGTGCCGCAGGCGGTAGCCGTTCTACCTGAACAGCGCCGCCTGGCCTTCGGCAGAGGTGAACATCTTGTCCCCGTCATGCCCGACCCCGGGCACTTCTACCAGGCGCTGGTGCAAGCCCTGGGGATGGCGCTTGCGCAGGTAGTCGAAGTAATTGTGCCCGCGCACCAGTCGATAGGCTCCCTGGGCCTGGGCGGCGCAACTCTTGTCCAGGGCCGGGTGCTGGGGATCGGTGTCCTGTTGCCCCAACAGATAGGTAATGTCGCGCCTGGCATAGCTGCGTTCCAACTGTTGCGATGATGGTCGGGCGGCGTAGGCGGGGCGCTGCTCCAGGCCATATTTCCAGCGATTGAAGCCCGGGCAGGTGGCGGGGTCGAAGGCAACCGGGCGCCAGGCATCGAAGTAGGCATAGGACGAAGGGTTGGCGATCACGAAGCGCAGTCCGACCCCTGCCTGTTGCAGTTCGGCATGTTTGCCTGAGGTCAGGGCATAGCGCTGTACTACTTGGGCACCGCCGGAATGACCGGCAACCACGATTTCCTTGAGGGCGGGAAAGCGCTGGCGCTCGCCCAGGCGCAGGAGGATGGCGTCCAGCGCGGCATAGGAGCTCAAGGCATGGGGACCGACGGCAGGTTCGCCCGCCATCCAGGCGTTGCCTTGCCAGCGCAGCAGGCTGTCGGGAAGGTGATGGCGGGCAATGTCATCCTGATTGAGGAACTGCGGCGCGATCACCAGCGTCGTGGTGTCTTTGCCGGCCTGCCTGGCGGCGGTCTCGCCGCTGTGCAGATAAGTCTGGGCATTGCGCAGCCGGCCATGGACGATGATCAGCACCCGCTGCACTTGCGGCAGTGGCTGGCGCCAGTCCTGGCTCAGGCCCAGGGCCAGCTCACCGGCTGGCAGTTCCAGTCGTCCGGGGCTGATGACCTTGACCCCATGCTCGCCGGCCTGGGCGCCGAGGCTACCCAGGCACAGCAGTGCAGCGAGCAGGCGGCGCATCTACAGGCTCTTGGCGGCGAAGGTGTCGCACTGGCCGACCTGGCCCTGGCTGAAGCCAGTCTTGAACCAGCGCACTCGCTGGGCCGAGGTGCCGTGGGTGAAGGAATCCGGTACCACGCGGCCCTGGCCCTGCTGCTGCAGGCGGTCGTCGCCGATGGCGTTGGCGGCGTTCAGGGCTTCCTCCACGTCGCCGGGTTCCAGCCAGTTCAGGCGTTTCTGGGCGTGGTAGGCCCAGACCCCGGCCAGGCAGTCGGCCTGCAGTTCCTGGCGTACCAGCAGGCCGCCATCACCTTCCATCTGCCGACCCTGCTGGCGGGCCGCCTGCATCTTGGCCGAGACCCCGAGCAGCGTCTGTACGTGGTGGCCCACCTCATGGGCGATCACGTAGGCCTGGGCAAAGTCGCCCGCGGCGGAAAAACGCTGGGCCATCTCCCGGAAGAAGTCCATGTCCAGGTACACCTGGCGATCGGCAGGGCAGTAGAAGGGGCCGCTGGCGGAGGTCGCGGCGCCGCAGGCGGAGTTGACCCGGCCCCGGAACAGGATCAGCTTGGGCGCCTGGTACTGGCGGCCGGCCTGCTGGAAGATCTGGCCCCAGGTGTCTTCGGTGTCGCCGAGGATCGCACGGACGAACTCCGCCTGTTCGTCGTTGGCCGGTGGCGCCTTGCGTTGCTGGGTGGTGGCCGGCGCCGAGACCTGGCCACCGCCCTGGCTGAGCAGTTGCCCGAGGATCTGCATGGGGTCCTGGCCGGTGGCCCAGCCGATGCCGACGATCAGCACGATCGCCGTCAGGCTCAATCCCTTGCCACCACCGAAGCGCAAGCCACCGCCGCCTCCACCGCCGCTGCTGTCATCTCGTACATCCACGACGTTGTCGCTGCGCCGGCCTTTTTTCCAAAGCATGGGGGAGTCCTCGTTCTTTCTGCTGGTCAGTGTTGCTGGTGGCTCGAGCCGGCGCCAGTCCGGTCGTCAGGGATTTTTGCCCACGCTACCATGGCCTGGTGCCGGACCGATTCGTTCCAGACACCATTTGGGGCTCCCTATTGAACATCGATACCCGCATCAAATTCCGTCACCTGGTGGGTTTTCTTGAAATGGCTCGCCAGGGCAGCCTGGCTCGGGCCGCCGATGTGCTGGCGGTGAGCCAGCCCGCGATGTCCAAGACCCTCAAGGAGCTGGAGGTGCTGCTGGACACCCAACTGTTTGTCCGCAGCAAGGCCGGGCTCAGCCTGACTGACGCCGGGAGGGCCTTCCTGCGGTACGCCGGGCCTTCGGTGCAGGCCTTGCGCGAAGGGGTGAGCAGCTTGCGCGGTGGCGAGCACGCAGCAAAGGTAGTGCGCATCGGGGTGCTGTCCACCGTGGAAAGCCTGCTGTTGCCTGAGGTGCTGCGCCGCCTGCACCAGCGGCATGCTGCATTGACGATCAGCGTAGTGACGGGCCCCAGCGCCTATCTGCTTTCGCAGTTGCGGGTCGGCGACCTGGACCTGGTGGTGGGGCGCATGACCGAGAGCCCGGAGATCCAGGGCCTGAGCTTCGAGCACCTGTACAGTGAATCCATGACCCTGGTGGTCCGGCCCGGGCACCCCCTGGCGGCGAAGGCTCTGGATCGGGCCACGGTCAGCGCCTATCCCCTGGTCCTGCCGCTGGCTGGCACCAGCATCCGCAAGCACGCCGACAGCCTGTTCGTGCAGTGCGGCATCCGCCAGGCACAACAGCGCCTGGAGACTTTGTCGCTGGCCTTGAGCCGGCGCTACACCCTGTCCAGTGATGCCCTGTGGATCGCGCCGCTGGATGCCGTGCGCCTGGACCTGGCCAGCGGTGACTTGCTGGAACTGGACCTGGGACTGCGCGAACCCGGTGGCTCGGTGGGGATATCCAGCAATGCCAGCCTGGCCTTGCCCCTGGCGGCGCAATGGACGGTGGAGGTGCTGCGAGAAGTGGGGCAGGCCTATCGCGAGGGGCATTATCCTTAACCATATGGTTATGGATGTGGGGTGGTTTTTCAGTTTTCCATCCTCCTGGCCTGTTTGAAACTTCGTGGGCTGCGCTCCACACATTCAAACAACAGGAGACCGACATGTCCGATGACAGCCGTCGCTTCGTGATTCGCGACCGTAACTGGCACCCCAAGGCCTTGACGCCCGACTACAAGACCTCGGTTGCCCGTTCGCCACGCCAGGCGCTGGTGAGCATTCCCCAATCGCTGAGTGAAACCACGGGGCCGGATTTCTCTCACCTGCGTATCGCTCGCCTGGACAACGACTTGCTGCGCAACTTCGACAACGGCGGCTTGCCGGTGGGGGAGCGGATCATCGTCGCCGGGCGGGTCTGCGACCAATACGGCCAGCCGGTGCCCCATACCCTGGTGGAAATGTGGCAGGCCAATGCCGGAGGCCGCTATCGGCACAAGAACGACCGCTACCTGGCGCCCCTGGACCCGAACTTCGGTGGCGTTGGGCGTACGCTCACCGACCGAGACGGCTACTACAGCTTTCGCACCATCAAGCCCGGCCCCTATCCATGGCGCAATGGTCCCAACGACTGGCGCCCGGCGCACATCCACTTTTCCATCAGCGGGCCGTCAATCGCCACGCGGCTGGTTACCCAACTGTATTTCGAGGGGGACCCGTTGATCCCGCTGTGCCCCATCGTCAAGTCCATCGCCGATCCGGCGGCTGTGCAGAGCCTGATCGCACGCTTGGACATGGGCGCTGCCAACCCCATGGATTGCCTGGCCTATCGCTTCGACATCGTGTTGCGCGGCCAGCGCCGGACCCATTTCGAGAACTGCTGAGGAGCCTGCCATGCCTGTTCAACTGCTGCCTGAAACCCCTTCGCAAACTGCCGGTCCCTATGTGCATATCGGCCTGGCCCTGGCGGCTGCGGGCAATCCCGTACGGCCCGAGGAAATCAGCGAGCGGATGGCTCGGCCCGACGCCCCCGGTGAACACATCCTGCTGTTTGGTCGTGTCTACGATGGCAACGGACACCTGGTACGCGATGCGTTCCTGGAGTTCTGGCAGGCCAACCACGAAGGCTTCTACGATTCGCTGGTGGATACGGAAAAACCCTTCAATTGCTTCGGTCGCTCTGCCACTGCCTTGGATACCGGGGAGTGGGCCGTGCACACGATCAAGCCTGGGGTGGTGAACAATGCCGCCGGCCTGCCCATGGCACCGCACATCAACCTGGCGCTGTTCGCCCGGGGGATCAATATCCATTTGCAGACCCGGCTGTACTTCGCCGATGAAGCGCAGGCCAACAGCCTGTGTCCGGTGCTGGGCCTGATCGAGCAGCCGCAACGCCGGGAGACCCTGCTGGCCCAGCCCTGTGAGGTGGAGGGGGGACGAGCCTATCGATTCGATATCCGCATCCAGGGCGAAGGCGAGACGGTGTTCTTCGATTTCTAGGCTGGCCTGATTGGCTGTTACCGCCACGGCCACGAGCCGCTCCCGGCGATCGATGAGAGCCCTTGGCAAGCCAGGTGCCCCAAGTTGTAGAAGATCTGTAACCGAGGGCACTAACGGCCTCCTCTGCGCTTTCTTCGCGACAGGCAGCGGCCCATAATCGGCCGCTTGTGAGTGACGGCCGTGAACCTAGAATGACAATAACCAATGAATGCTCAATCGCCCCTGGCGAGCCTGTTTTCGAGCCACGCAAGAGTCGCAAGAACAACCCGGAAAAAACCCGCGAGAACATCCTGCAAGAGGCCATCGTCGAGTTCGTGCAGCAGGGATTGTCCGGAGCACGAGTAGACGCTATCGCCGAGCGTACCCACACCTCCAAACGCATGATCTATTACTACTTCGGCAGCAAGGAACAGCTGTATGTCGAGGTCCTGGAAAAAATCTACGGCGACATCCGCCACATCGAGAGTCGCTTGAACCTGGCAGAACTGGGCCCTCGGGAAGCTATTCGCCGCCTGGTGGAATTCACCTTCGATCATCTCGATCTCCACGGCGATTTCGTGCGGATCGTCAGCATCGAGAATATCCACAACGCCGAGTACGTGAAGCAGTCCGGCGTGATCAGGGCGATGAAAGACAACGTCCTCCACTCCCTGGACGAGATCCTCGAGCGCGGTGTGAAACAGGGGCTGTTCCGCCCTGGCCTGGACTCCCTGGATGTCCACCTGTTGATCAGTTCGTTCTGTTTTTATCGGGTTTCGAATCGCCACACCTTTGGCGAGATCTTCCAGGTCGATCTGCCCGATGAAACCGTCAAGCAACGGCATCGGGAAATGATCTGCGAATCGGTGCTGCGCTACCTGCAAGCCTGACTCGGCAGCAGGGGCTGGCAGGCCGATGGCAAGCCCCTTAAGATCGCCATCGCGAGCCGAATCCAACCGGCTCCTGCGACATTCTCCCTCGACAAGGAAGGCACCATGGGCAACCCCGTCCCAACGCTGAAAATCATCCTGATCCTGATGATCGTGGTCGACTCATTCTGGTTTGGCGAACGCCTGCTGTCCCTTGCCGGCGTGAGTCTGTTCGACTGGTTGCCGACCCAGGTGATCAACGTGATAGGCATTTTCGGCAGCCTGCTGATGATTCTCTTCAACGTATTGCTGATCGGCCTGCTGTCGCGTTTGCAACTCAAGGGCGAATGAGCCGGTAGCCGCTGTCGTCGCTCGTACCCTGGGTGCAGGGCGGCGACAACGCGCTTGTTAATTGAAAATCATTCTCGACTAGCCGTAAGATGCCCGGAAATTTCCTTCATGTTCCAGGGAGTCGGTTTGTCGGACGTGGATCTCAAGGGACTGTTCCTCAAGCATGCCGCCACCTTGCGTGGTTATCTGGCGCGTCGAGTACGGGACCCTCAGTTGGCGGCTGACCTGGTGCAGGAGAGCTTCCTGCGGCTGGCTGAGCAGACGCGTGGCGAACCCATCGACAACTCCCAGGGGTATCTCTACCGCACGGCGAACAATCTTCTGATCGACCATGTCCGGCAGGAGGCGCGGCGCAAGACCGAAACCGTACCTCATGAAATGCTGGCCGAGATCGAAGATGAAAGCCTCGGGCTGGAGGCTCAGGCGATGGCGCAGCAGCAGCGCAAGGCATTGAAACAGGCAGTGGCCGAATTGCCCGAACGCACTCGGGAAATCTTTCGCCTGAACCGCATGGAAGGCATGACCCACGCCGAGGTGGCCCGGCACCTGGATATTTCCGACAGCTCGGTGCAAAAGCACCTGTCCAAGGCCTTGGCCTATGTGATGCAGCGCCTGCAGGCCAATGACGAGCGGCCAGCCGACGAGTGAATTACCGTAAATCCCGGGGTCAGACGTCACTGCTTATACATAACGAGAAATCGAGATTCACACGTGAATAGCCAGGGTTCGCAAGAGCACAGTATTACCGAGGCCGCCGCCGACTGGGCCGTGCGTTTGCAGGCACGCGAGCTCAGCGCTGCCGAGCAGGTCGAGCTTGCCCGCTGGCAGGCCGCCGACCCTCGCCATCCCGAAGCCCTGGCGTTCGCCCAGCGCACGTGGGACGCCCTTGGAGCGTTGCACCTGGAGCCTGCGCCGACGGGCACCGCGCCATTGCTGCACCGGGCCAGGCAAGCGAAAGGCGCTGCACGGCGACCGCCGCGTCGTCGCAGAATCCTGAGGGCCGCCAGTGCCGCGATGCTGGTCATGGCGTTGGCCCTGGGCTGGCTACAAGGTCCCCAGGCCTTGCTGTACCTCGAGGCTGACTACCTGACTGGCAAAGGTGAGGTGCGTACGGTGCGATTGGCCGACGGCAGCCAGGTAGAACTGGACTCCACCAGTGCCATTCGGGTTGATTTCAGCACCAGCCAACGGCAAGTCGATCTGCTGGCAGGGTCTGCGATATTCGATGTCGCACCGATGGCTGGTGACGAGACACGTCCCTTTGTGGTGCGCAGTTCAGGTGGTCAGGCCCGGGCCCTGGGCACCCGCTTTGTGGTCGGTCGGGAAGGCCCGGGGCAGGCCTGGGTCGGCGTCTTGCAGCACAGTGTCGCGGTGAGCCTGGATGATCCCGCGCGGCAAGGGGCCCGCGAGCAGGTGCTGCAGGAGGGGCAGAGTGCTCGCTACGATTCGAACTCGGGAGTGGTGGCCCTGGACGGACTCGACCTGCAACGGGCCACCAGTTGGCGTCGTGGGGTCCTGGTGTTCGACCGACAGCCCCTGGCGGCGGTGATCGAGCGCCTCAACCACTATCGTCCCGGGCGGGTGGTACTGGCCAACGATGCCCTGGCCCAGCGTCAGGTCAGCGGGGTATTCCACCTGGACATGCTGGATGCGGCCCTGACCAGCCTGACCCAGGAGCTGAAAATGCAGCGTTTGGATCTGCCCGGCGTCAGCCTGATTTACTAGGGCTGGCGGAGCTTTCCTGACATTTCTGAAATTTTTTGGAAAAAACCTTACTGAGTTTTCCTGCGTGGCACGTCTAGCTAACTGAGATGCATTCGCATCAATAAAAATAGCCAGCGCAGGAATGACGGACATGAGGGTAGGCAGTCGCACTGGAGTTCACGCCGCAAGTCGTTTGGCCCTGGCCATTCACCTGGGTGTGGCGGGACTGTTGGCGGGTAGCGGCGTATTGCAGGCGGCGGAAGTCGTGGGCGCCGTTGCGCAGGGTACGCAGCGCCAGCACGGGCTGGATTTCGATATTCCCGCCCAGGCCCTCGGTACCGCCGTACTGGCCTTTGCCGAGCAGGCAGGGGTGCAAGTATTGTTCGACAGCCAGCGCCTGCATGGCTTGCAGAGTTCGTCGCTCAAGGGGCGCTACAGCGCCGAGGATGGTTTGGCGAGGTTGCTGGGCAGTGCGCCAGTAACGTATCGCTTCACCAGTGAGCGCCAGGTAACCCTGACCCGGGTCGAGACCTTGCAGGATGGCGCCCTGGCCCTGTCTCCCACGACGATCTCCGGCCACCTCGAAGGCCACCCGCGTGACTGGACCTATACCGCGCCACGCTCGGTGAGCCAGGTCACTCGCGAACAACTCGATCGCAACCCGCCCCGGCACGCGGCCGACATGCTGGAGGAGACCTCCGGGGTGTACTCGGCAGTCAGCCAGCAGGATCCGGGGTTGTCGGTGAACATCCGCGGGATCCAGGACTACGGCCGGGTCAACATGTCGGTGGACGGCATGCGCCAGAACTATCAGCAAAGCGGCCACCAGCAACGCAACGGCACCCTCTACATCGACCCTGAGCTGTTGTCCGAAGTCGTGGTGGAGAAGGGCGCCACTTCGACCATGGGCGGTGCCGGGGTGATCGGCGGGGTCGCCAACTTTCGCACCCTCGATGCCCGTGACCTGCTCAAGCCCGGTCAGGAAATCGGCGGTCGGATCCGTGTGACCAGCGGCCTGGGTGGACGCCGCAACGGTACTCACTTCATTGGCAGCTCGGCCTTCGCCATCGGCACGCAGGCCTGGGACATGCTGCTGGCGGCCAGCGAACGCCACCTGGGTGATTACGATCCTGGAACCAAGGGCGGTATCGGCGAGTTGCGCACCGGCGCCGCGAAGAACCCGGCGGTCAGCGAGCGGGTCAAGAACTCCCCGGTTGCCTACTCCGGCTCGGTGATGCGCTCGCGCCTGGCCAAGCTGGGACTCAACCTGCCCGAGGACCAGCGCCTGCAACTGAGCTACCTGAGCACCCAGGTCGACTACGACGATGCCAACATGATGAACGTCGAGAAAACCGGCCAGCTGTGGGAGAAGCTCGGCAGCAGCGACGTGCGCTCGCAGAACTTTGGCCTCGACTACAGCTACGCGCCGGACAACCCGCTGATCGACTTCAAGGCCAAGTTGTACTACGTCGATAATCGCAACGACCAGAGCACCTTGCAGCGCGGTATCAATCCTGGCTACTCGATCACCTACCAGACCGATACCTATGGCGCCCAGGCACAGAACACCTCGACCTTCGCCCTGAGCGAGCGCTCCACGGTCAAGGCCAACTACGGCCTGGAGTTTTTCTACGACAAGGTTCGCCCGGACTCCAGCCAGCCAGTCCCCAAGGGCTCGGCGGTCAGTGCCTCGCCCGCGGCCAGCATGACGCCCGAGGGCGACCGGGCCCTGGGCAGCCTGTTCACCCGCCTGGACTACGACTATGACGGTTGGCTGAACCTCAACGCGGGCTTGCGCTATGACCGTTATCGGTTGCGCGGTGAAACCGGGATCAATACCCGGACCTTCGTGATTGGCAAGACGCCGCAGCAAGTCTCGGTGCCCGTGGCCTACGACATCGACGACCAGGAAGGGCGGTTCTCGCCGACCTTCGGCCTGTCGGTCAAGCCAGGGGTGGAATGGCTGCAATTGTTCGCCAGCTACGGCAAGGGCTGGCGCCCGCCAGCGGTGACCGAAACCATGATCACCGGTCGCCCCCATGGCGGTGGCTCGGAAAGCATGTACCCCAATCCGTTCCTCAAGCCTGAGCGTTCCACCACCTGGGAGGCGGGGTTCAACATCTTCAAGGAAAACCTCTGGTTCGACGACGACCGCCTCGGGGTCAAGGTGGCCTACTTCGATACCCGGGTCGATGACTTCATCTACATGGCCATGGGCGTCCAGCCTCCGGGCTATGGCATGGCCGGTATCGGCAACAGCGCCTATGTCAACGACATGAGCGGCACCCGGTTCAAGGGCATCGAATACCAACTCGACTATGACACCGGCGGGGCCTATGGCCAGTTGAACTACACCCGCATGATCGGCGACAACGATTTCTGCATGAAGACCGCATGGCTGGGCGGCGTGACCCAGCCGGTGAAGAGCGGTACCGGGCGCCGGGCGGTCGTTACCGGCATGCGCCCCGATGACGCCGCCAACAACGCCACCCAATGCAAGGCTGCCATCCTGGGTTCGGCCGAGCATATGCCCATGGATCGCGGCACCTTGACCCTGGGCGCGCGCTTTTTCGACCGCAGGCTGGATATCGGCGCCCGCGCCCGATACAGCGCCGGCTACTCGATCTCCGACTCGGCCAACATGACGGTCAGCCGGTCGGGCGTCTATCCGGCCGACTGGAAGCCCTACACCGTCTACGACCTCTATGGCAGCTACCGGGCCACCCAGGAGCTGACCTTGCGCCTGGCCATGGAGAACGTCACCGATCGCGCCTACCTGGTTCCCCTTGGCGATGTCCTGGCCTTCACCCTCGGCCGTGGCCGCACCCTGCAAGGCACCGTGGAATATCAGTTCTGACCGCTTTTGCCCAGTGACGGGCAAAACCGCAGCAGGCACAGGCGTGCTGCGGACATGACCCACCTATGTATTGGAGTTTTGCATGAGCATTTCGATCTCTTACAGCGCTACCTATGGCGGTAACACTGTCGCGCAATACCTGAACGACTGGTCGGCCTACTTCGGCGACGTCAACCATCGTCCGGGCCAGGTGGTGGACGGCACCAACACCGGAGGCTTCAACCCGGGGCCGTTCGACGGCACCCAATACGCCATCAAGAGCACGGCCAGCGATGCCGCCTTCGTGGCCGATGGCAACCTGCACTACACCCTGTTCAACAACCCGAGCCATACCCTGTGGGGCTCGCTGGATAAAGTCTCCCTGGGCGACACCCTTGCCGGTGGCTCGGGCAGCAACTACAGCCTGGTCAGCCAGGAAGTCAGCTTCGCCAACCTGGGCCTGAACAGCCTGCGCGAAGAGGGCCGTGCGGGTGAGGTGCACAAGGTGGTCTATGGCCTGATGAGCGGCGACAGCTCGGCACTGGCAGGCGAAATCGATGCGCTGCTCAAGGCGATCAACCCGAACCTGTCGGTGAACTCGACGTTCGACGACCTGGCAGCGGCCGGTGTTGCCCATGCCAATCCGCTACCTGCTGCCGCCGATATCGGCCTGGTGGGTGTACAGGATGTGGCCCACGACTGGGCGCTGGCGGCCTGAGTGCAGGCCTGAGGCAATAAAAAAGCGAATGCAGGATCGCTCCTCCATTCGCTGTTTCAACTCACCGTCGTCGCCCGAGTTTTCGAAGGCCAGGGCGACGGCGGTGGCAAATTCTGGGGAGCGCCGCGGTGCCTGTCAACGTACCGGGCGCGCCTCTTGCCGCTCCATCCTGTCGGGGTGGAGGGCCACCTCTCCTTTAACTTTCCACAGGACATCTGGATGAGCAGGCCGAACTCACTTGCCGCTTCCGAGACGCTGGCGGCCCTGGCGGCCTACAAGAGCGGCTTTTTCAACATTGGCCTGTTCTCGGCAGTGATCAACCTGCTGATGCTGGCGCCGGCCCTGTACATGCTGCAGGTCTATGACCGGGTATTGGCTTCGGGCAATCAGATGACCCTGCTGATGCTGACGCTGATGATCCTCGGCCTGTTCGGCTTGATGGGGGCGTTGGAGTGGGTGCGCAGCCAGGTGGTGATCCACCTCGGTACGCAGATGGACATGCGCTTGAACCAGCGGGTGTACGATGCGGCGTTCGAGGCCCAGCTCAAGGGCAGCCCGCAGGCGGCCGGGCAGGCGCTGAACGACCTGACGGCGCTGCGCCAATTCGCCACCGGCAACGCCTTGTTCGCCTTCTTCGATGCCCCGTGGTTCCCGGTGTACCTGCTGGTGATCTTCCTGTTTCATCCCTGGCTCGGGTTGCTGGCCCTGGGCGGCGCGCTGCTGCTGGTGGCGCTGGCCTGGATCAACCAGCGTATCTGCCAGGCACCGTTGGCCGAGGCCAGCCAGTTGTCCATCCTGACCAGCCAGCAGGCTTCGGCCAACCTGCGCAACGCCGATGCCATCGAGGCCATGGGGATGCTCGCGGCCTTGCGCGAGCGCTGGTTTGCCGGGCACCAGGCGTTTCTTGCCCAGCAGAACCTGGCCAGCGCCAAGACCGCGACCATCAGTGCCTGGTCCAAGGGCGTGCGCATGGCCTTGCAATCCCTGGTCCTGGGCCTGGGTGCCTGGCTGGCGGTGCAGGGGCAGATCACTCCGGGGATGATGATCGCCGGCTCGATCCTGATGGGCCGGGTGCTCAGCCCCATCGATCAGTTGATTGCGGTATGGAAGCAGTGGAGCTCGGCGCGCTTGGCCTACGAACGGCTGGCGCAGTTGCTGCAGGAAAATCCGCCGCGCCCCGTGCGCATGAGCCTGCCGGCACCCAAGGGGCAACTGGATATCGAGCAGTTGAGCGCCTGTGCCCCGGGGCGACGGCGCCCGGCCCTGGCCAACCTCGGGTTCACCCTGGCGGCAGGCCAGGTCCTGGGGGTGATCGGCCCCTCTGGTTGCGGTAAATCCACGTTGGCCCGCTTGCTGGTCGGGGCCTGGACGCCGCTGACCGGCAAGGTGCGCCTGGATGGTGCGGACCTCGCTCAATGGGACAAGCGGCAACTGGGCCCGCATATCGGCTACCTGCCCCAGGACATCCAGCTGTTCGCCGGCAGCATTGCCGAAAACATCGCACGGTTTGCCCAGGTGGACTCGGACCAGGTACTGCAAGCGGCGCAGATGGCCGGGGTGCATGAACTGATCCTGCAGATGCCCCAGGGCTACGACACGCGTTTGGGTGAAGGGGGAGCCGGCCTGTCCGGGGGGCAGCGCCAGCGTATCGGCCTGGCCCGTGCCTTGTACGGCTTGCCGGCATTGATCGTGCTCGATGAGCCCAACTCCAATCTGGATGAGGCCGGCGAGCAGGCACTGTTGCAAGCCATCGCCCAGCTCAAGCAGTTGCGCCGGACCCTGGTGCTGATCACCCATAAACCCAATGTGCTGACCCTGACCGACCAGTTGATGATCCTGCGCGAGGGGCAGTTGCAAGCATTCGGCCCTACCGCCCGGGTGCTGGAAGCCAGCCACAAGGCCAAGGCCGCCCCACCGGCGTCACCTGTGAGCAATCCGGTGGCCAATCTGAACATGAGTTATCGCCTGGGCATGGCCGGCGGGGAAGGTAGAAAAGCATGAAGGCAGCGTTATCCACAGGCCATGCCAGCGCAGGCGAACCCTTGGTGGCCGGCAAGGTGCTGGTGCTGGACGACAGGAAATACTCCCGGCTGGGTTGGCTGTTGGTGCTGGCCGGTTTCGTCGGTTTCCTCGGCTGGGCCGCACTGGCGCCCCTGGACAAGGGGGTGGCGGTGTCGGGCAAGGTCATGGTCTCGGGGCATCGCAAGACCGTACAGCACCAGAGCGGCGGGATCGTCGAGCGCATCGAGGTCAAGGAGGGGCAGCGGGTCGGTGCCGGGCAAGTCCTGCTGCGGCTCAACGAAACCCCGTTGCGTGCCCAGATGCAGTCCTTGCGCAGCCAGTACCTGGGGTCCCTGGCCAGCGAGGCGCGCCTCAACGCCGAGCGCGAGGGTACGCCCCAGATCACCTTCGACCCCCAGCTACTGGCCTTGGCGGGCGAGCCGGAAGTAGCCGCCAGCCTGACCCTGCAACGGCAGTTGTTCGACAGCCGGCGCCAGGCCCTGGCCATGGAGCAGCAGGGGATTGCCGAAACCATCGCCGGCTCCGAGGCGCAGCTGCGCGGTACCCGGGATTCCCAGGCCAGCAAGGTGCAGCAGCGCCAAGCCTTGAACGAGCAGCTGCAAGGTTTGCGCGAGCTGGCCCGGGATGGCTATATCCCGCGTAACCGGCTGCTGGACAGCGAGCGTTTGTATGCCCAGGTCGAGGGGGCGATCGCAGAAGACTTTGGCCGGATCGGTTTGCTGCAGCGCCAGATCCTCGAACTGCGCCTGCGCATCCGCCAGGTCGGCGAGGACTTCCAGAAAGACCTGCGCAGCCAGTTGGCCGATACCCGTATCCGCACCGAGGACTTGCGCAATCGGCTGGCCTCCGCGGAGTTCGACCTGGCCAACAGCCTGGTCCGGGCGCCGGCTGCCGGCGTAGTGGTGGGCCTTGAGGTGTATACCGAGGGCGGGGTGATCAAGCCGGGCCAGCCGTTGATGGACATTGTGCCCCAGGACGAACCGCTGCTGGTGGAGGCGCGGGTACCGGTGCAACTGATCGACAAGGTGCATCCGGGGCTGGCGGTGGAATTGATGTTCCCGGCGTTCAACCAGAGCACCACGCCAAGGGTGGCGGGGGAGGTGACCCTGGTGTCCGCCGATCGCCAGGTGGATGAGCGTACCGAGGAGCCTTACTACACCTTGCGCGCCACGGTCAGCAGCCAGGGCATGCAGCAGTTGCAAGGCCTGCAGGTTCGCCCGGGGATGCCGGTGGAAGCCTTTGTCCGTACCGGCGAACGCTCGATGCTCAACTACCTGTTCAAGCCCTTGCTGGACCGTAGCCACATGGCGCTGGTGGAAGAATGAGCCGCGCTGGACGATACCTGCTCCTGCTGGGGTTGCTGCTGGCGCCTGAAGTCCGGGCGCTGGGGCTGCTGGCAGCCTACGACCTGGCCTTGCGCAATGACCCGACCTTCCAGGCGGCGATCAAGGAGCGCGATGCCGGGGAGGAGAATCGCGCCATTGGTCGGGCCGGGCTGCTGCCGAGCCTGTCCTGGAACTACAACAATTCGCGCAACCGCTCGCAGGTGACCCAGGAAACCCTGCGTGGTGATCTCACCAGCAACCGTGACTATCGCAGCTACGCATCGACGCTGACCTTACAGCAACCCTTGCTGGACTACGAAGCCTATGCGCGCTTTCGTCAGGGCGCGGCCCAGGCACTGTTCGCCGACGAGCGCTTTCGCAGCAAGAGCCAGGAGTTGGCCGTACGCCTGCTGGGTGCCTATAGCCAGGCATTGCTGGCCCAGGAGCGTATCGAGTTGAGTGGCGCGCAGAAGCGCGCCTTTGCCGAGCGCTTGCAGCTCAACCAACGGTTGCTCAAGAGTGGTGAAGGTACCCGGACCGATGCGCTGGAAACCCAGGCCCGCCTGAGCCTGGCACTGGCCGAGGAAATCGAGGCGCGGGACCAGCAGGATGCCGCCCTGCGCGAGTTGCAGGCCATCGTTGGCGAGCCGTTGCAGATCGACGAGCTGGACCCACTGGTCCGCCAGTTCCAGATCCGGCCGTTGCTGCCCAACCGCTTCGAGACCTGGCGTGAGCTGGCCATGGCCAACAACCCGCAGCTGGCCTCCCAGCAGCAGGCCCTGCGGGCGGCTGAGTATGAGGTGGAGCGCAAGCGTGCCGGGCACCTGCCCAAGGTCAGCCTGTACGCCAGCAGCCGCCAGACCCGCTCCGACTCCGAGAGCTCCTACAACCAGCAGTACGACACCAACACGGTCGGTATCCAGGTCAGCCTGCCGCTGTTCGCCGGAGGCTCGGTGTCGGCCTCGACCCGCCAGGCGGCCAGCCAGCTGTCCCAGGCGCAGTACGAGCTGGATGCGCAAACGGCCACTACCCTTAACGAACTGCGCAAGCAGTTCAACCTCAATACCAGTGCCGCAGCGAGGGTCCAGGCCTATGAGATGGCGGTGGACTCGGCCCAGGCCCTGGTGGCCGCGACCCAGAAAAGCGTGCGCGGTGGTGAACGGGTCAACCTCGATGTGCTGGACGCCGAGCAGCAACTGTTCAGCGCCCGCCGCGACCTGGCCGATGCCCGGCATGCCTACCTGCTGGCGCGTATCCAGCTCAAGTACCAGGCTGGCCTGCTCAACGAGCAGGACATGGTGCAACTGGCCGACTACTTCCACCCGACCCTGTAGCCGCTGACGAGCCCGCGAGGCTGCGACAAGGCCCGCAGGGCCTTCAATGACGGCCGCTGACAGAATGAAAACGGCCGTCACGAGGACGGCCGTTGGTGGGGCTATGGATCAGCGGCGGGTCAGCAGGACCCCGGATTCCATGTGGTGGGTCCAGGGGAACTGGTCGAACAGCGCGCAGCGCTCGATCCGGTGGGTGTCGTGCAACTGGGCAATGTTGGCCGCCAGGGTTTCCGGGTTGCAGGAGATGTACAGGATGTTGTCGAAGCGCCGGGTCAGCTCGCAGGTGTCCGGGTCCATGCCGGCCCGTGGCGGGTCGACGAACACGCTGCCGAACGCGTAGCTCTTCAGGTCCACCCCTTGCAGGCGGCGGAACGGCCGCACTTCATTGAGGGCCTCGGTCAACTCCTCGGCGGACAGGCGCACCAGGGTGACGTTGTCCACGGCGTTTTCGCTGAGGTTGCTCAGGGCGGCGTTGACCGAGGTCTTGCTGATCTCGGTGGCCAGCACCTTGCGCACCCGGGTGGCCAGGGGCAGGGTGAAGTTGCCGTTGCCGCAGTACAGCTCCAGCAGGTCATCCTGGCGTTCGCCCAGGGCGGCATAGGCCCAGTCGAGCATCTTCTGGTTCACCGTGCCGTTGGGCTGGGTGAAGGCGCCTTCGGGCTGGCGGTAGCTGAAGCTGCGACCACCGACTTCCAGGCGTTCCACCACGTAGTCCTGGCCGATGACTTCACGCTTGCCCTTGGAGCGGCCGATCACGCTGACTTTCAGCTCGGCGGCCAGCTGGCTCGCGGCCTGGTGCCAGTGCTCGTCCAGCGGGCGGTGGTAGCACAGGGTGATCATCGCATCGCCGGCCAGGGTGGTGAGGAACTCCACCTGGAACAGCTTGTGGCTCAGGGCGTGGCTGGCTTGCCAGGCGGCCTTGAGCTGCGGCATCAACTGGTTGATGCGCTGGCTGGCGATGGGGAACTGCTCGATCAGGATCGGCGTGCGCTTGTCCTCCTGGGAGAACATCGCGTAGTGGCGCTCGCCCGCTTCGCGCCACAGGCGGAACTCGGCGCGCAGGCGGAAGTTCTGCAGCGGCGAGTCGAAGACCTGGGGCTCGGGCGCATCGAAGGGGGCCAGCAGGCCACGCAAGCGCGTGACCTTTTCCTGCAACTGGGTGTTGTAGCTTGCGGCGTCGAAAGTCATGCGGGGTAGCCCAGCTTGATCACGAACAGGATCGACAGGATCACCAGGGGCGCGTTCAGCTCACGGGCACGGCCCGACAGTAGCTTGATCACGGTCCAGGCAATGAAACCGAAGGCGATGCCATTGGCGATGGAATAGGTGAACGGCATGGCCAGGGCGGTGACCACCACGGGAGCGGCGACCGTGATGTCTTCCCAGTCGATTTCCGCCAGGCCCGAGGTCATCAGCACGGCGACGAACAGCAGTGCCGGTGCGGTGGCGAAGGCTGGAACGCTGGCCGCCAGCGGCGAGAAGAACAGTGCCAGCAGGAACATGATCGCCACCACGATGGCGGTCAGGCCGGTGCGGCCGCCAGCGCTCACGCCTGCTGCGGATTCGATGTAGCTGGTGGTGGTCGAGGTGCCCAGCAGGGAACCGGCCATGGCCGCGGTGCTGTCGGCGATCAGGGCCCGGCCCATTTTCGGCATGTGGCCGTCCTTGCCCATCAGGCCGGCGCGCTTGGCCACGCCGATCAGGGTGCCGGAGTTGTCGAACAGGTCGACGAACAGGAAGGCGAAGATCACGCTGATCAGGCCGATGTCCAGGGCGCCCTTGATGTCCAGTTGCAGGAAGGTTGGGGCCAGGGACGGAGGCATTGAGGTCACTCCGCCGAACGGAGTAACGCCCAGCAGGATGGACACCACGGTCACCGCGAGGATGCCGATCAGCACCGCGCCACGCACTTTCAGGGCTTCCAGGGCGACGATCAGGGCAAAACCCAGGGCCGCGAGGATAGGGGCCGGTTTGCTCAGGTCGCCCAGGCCGACCAGGGTCGACTCGTTGCCCACCACGATCTGCGCGTTATGCAGGGCGATCAGCGCCAGGAACAGGCCGATACCGGCGGCAATCGCCGAGCGCAGGGGCAGGGGGATGCTGTTGATGATCCATTCGCGGATGCGGAAGATCGACAACAGGAAGAACAGCACCGCCGAGATGAACACCGCACCCAGCGCCACTTGCCAGGTATGGCCCATGTGCAGGACCACGGTGTAGGTGAAGAAGGCGTTCAGGCCCATGCCGGGTGCCAGGGCGATCGGGTAGTTGGCGATCACGCCCATGACGGTGGAGCCGATGGCCGCCGCCAGGCAGGTGGCAACGAACACCGCGCCTTTGTCCATGCCGGTCTCGCCGAGGATGCTCGGGTTGACGAAAAGAATGTAGGCCATGGCCAGGAAGGTGGTAACGCCCGCAAGTATCTCGGTGCGCACGTTGGTGTTGTGTGCCTTGAGTTGAAACAGCCTTTCCAGCATGTCTGCTCCCCGTGGCGCCGCCAGGCGCCGTGAATGTATCGACTCCAACAGCAAAGCACAGACTGCCTGATGCGCCTGTGGATTTGCCTTGGGTCGGGAAAAGCCGCGCATCATACCAGCAGCGTGGGCCAATGGCTGCGATCGTCGTCGATGTTTTGCCGGGCTGGCAAGTAGCGCATACTGCGGCCTGATTTCGAGGGGGGATTTATGCGCAGTACAGTGAAAATGACCGCCTTGGCGCTGCTGGGAGCCGCGGCCTGTTGGTTCGCCAGCTCGGCCATGGCCCGCTCGGCTCCGCCCTTGAGCCAGGTGGAAATCCTCAAGGTGCTGTCGCCAGCCTGCGGGCTGGAGGATGTCTCCGACGGTCGCGAGCGGACCCAGTGCGAGCATCACGGGCCGGGCATCAAGGTCTACGTGCTGGAGATCGGCTACGGCCGCGAGCCCTACGTGACCCTGGACGGCCTGGAGGTCGACGGGACCCGGACCCCGGTGTGCGAAGACGGCTCCACCTATGTGCCCTGCGAGACCGGTGGGATCACCGCCGGCTACCTCTATATCTTCGACCTGGCCGACAAGCAGGAAGGCACCTTCCGTTTCACCAACACCTCGATCAATGCGCCGGGCAACACCATGAGTGCGCAGATCTACATCAAGTAGGTCGCAGCCGACGACGGGCTCGATGGTGGGCTCCAGGTATTGCATTTGGCCTTGGCTGCCAACCCGATCCGGGCCTTGTCTGTTCCGGCGTACTCCAGCCGGGCAGGTTCAGATCGGCTGGCTCAGTCACCTAACCTGCCCGGGTTGGCTCCGTTTGCGGCTCGTGCATCCGGTCGCGCCTGGCCAGGGTCGGGAACAGCTTGATCCAGGTCCCGGTCACCACCAGCGTACCGACCCCGCCCAGCACCACCGCCGGCACGGTGCCGAACCAGTGGGCCGTTAGCCCGGACTCGAACTCCCCCAGCTGGTTCGAGGCGCCGATGAACAGGCCGTTCACCGCGCTGACCCGACCGCGCATTTCATCCGGGGTTTCCAGTTGTACGAAGGAGGCGCGGATCACCATGCTGATCATGTCCGCCGCGCCCAATACCACCAGCACTGCCAAAGAGAACCAGAACGAGGTGGACAGGCCGAAGGCGATGGTCGCCACGCCGAACACCCCGACGGCGGTGAACATCACCCGTCCGACCTTGCGCTCGACACTGAAGCGCGCCAGCCACAGCGACATCAGCAAGGCACCCACCGCCGGCGCCGAGCGCAGCAGGCCCAGGCCCCAGGGGCCGGTCAGCAGGATGTCCTTGGCGAACACCGGCAACAGCGCGGTGGCGCCACCGAGCAATACGGCGAACAGGTCCAGGGAAATGGCCCCGAGGATATCCGGGCGGCTGCGGATGAAGCGAATGCCTGCCAGCAGCGAGTCGAGGGTGGCCTTGCTTTTGTTCAGGGCGGCCTGGCGGGCAGGCAGGTTGAGCATCAACAGGCAGGCGATCACGTACAGGATCACGGTCGGGCCATAGACCCAGGCGCTGCCGAAGGCATAGAGCAAGCCGCCCAGGGCCGGGGCGACGATGGTGGCCGACTGTTGGGCGGATTGCGCGGCGGCCACTGCCCGGGGAAACAGCGCGGCGGGCACGATGCTTGGCAGCAGGGCCTGGGTGGTGGGCATCTCGAAGGAGCGCGCGCCCCCGAGCAGGAAGGCCAGGATGAAGATCATTTCCCGGGTGACGCTGTCGGTCAGGCTGCCGATGGCCAGGGACAGGGCGATCAAGGCTTGCAGCGACTGGCAGATGGCGGCCACGCGGCGCCGGTCGTAGCGGTCGGCCACGTGCCCGGTGTGCAGCATGAACAGCACCCGTGGGGCGAACTCCACCAGCCCCACCAGGCCCAGGTCGAGGACGTTTCCGGTCAGTTGGTAAAGATTCCAGCCAATGGCCACAGTGAGCATCTGGAAGCCACTGGCGGTGAAGATCCGGGCTATCCAGAAAGCGATGAACGGGCGGTGGTGACGGAGCAGCAAAGGTTCTGGGCTGGGCATCGGCAGGCAAATCTGAGCGGGGAGTGCAGCGAGGTTACCACCAAGATGTAACCAATAGTTGCGGTCTAGGGGAAATCGTTAGCCGCGCATCTATCTCGTTCCTGGCTCCTTTTTTCGATGAGAGTCCCTGTTGCCGCGGCGCAGGTTCCGGCTGATCGGTTGGACACCGAAGGTCCTGCGGACCTTGTCGCAGCTTCGCGGGCTCAGCAGCGGCTACAGGGATGATGTGTGCTGGAGAAGCGTCGGGAAACCCCGGTCTTGAGAGGGTGAGGCAAGCTGTCACGCGGCAAATAACCACACAGTTGCGCAGCGAATTTAGGACTACTCTTTTAACGTTGATTGATCCAGATCAAGGCCTTTTTCGAGGATTGGTGTGGCGGCCGCGAGGCCAGAATCCCTGCGTAGCGATGGTTTAAAAAGAACGAATCCGAATTCGCCGCACTCCATATCCGTGGGGGCAGTGGGTGCAGGCCTCTGGCCGGCAGCCGGTATTACCTGACAGAGGAAAGCTTATGTTCGGTTTAGAGGCTCTTGATCTCGCCCGAATCCAGTTCGCGTTCACCATCTCGTTCCACATCCTGTTCCCGGCGATCACCATCGGCCTGGCGAGCTACCTGGCGGTGCTCGAGGGCTTGTGGCTCAAGACCCACGACGATACCTACCGCGATCTCTACCACTTCTGGTCGAAGATCTTCGCCGTCAACTTCGGCATGGGCGTGGTGTCCGGCCTGGTGATGGCCTACCAGTTCGGCACCAACTGGAGCCGATTCTCCGATTTTGCCGGGTCTGTCACCGGCCCCTTGCTCACCTACGAGGTGCTGACGGCGTTCTTCCTGGAGGCCGGCTTCCTTGGGGTGATGCTGTTCGGCTGGAACAAGGTCGGGCGCAAGCTGCACTTCTTCTCCACGGTCATGGTGGCTATCGGCACCCTGATCTCGACTTTCTGGATCCTCTCGTCCAACAGCTGGATGCAGACTCCACAGGGCTATGAAATCGTCAATGGCCAGGTGATCCCGGTGGATTGGCTGGCAGTGATCTTCAACCCGTCCTTCCCCTATCGCCTGGCGCACATGGCCGTTGCCGCGTTCGTGGCCACGGCGTTCTTCGTCGGCTCCTCGGCGGCCTGGCACTTGCTGCGCGGGCGGGACAACCCGGCGATCCGGCGCATGCTCTCCATGGCCATGTGGATGGCCCTGATCGTGGCTCCGGTACAGGCTGTGATCGGCGACTTCCATGGCCTCAACACCCTCAAGCACCAGCCGGCGAAGATTGCCGCCATCGAAGGCCACTGGGAAAACGTCGGCAATGAGCCGACCCCGCTGATTCTCTTCGGCTGGCCGGACATGAAGGCCGAGAAAACCAAGTTCGCCGTGGAAATCCCTTACCTGGGCAGCCTGATCCTCACCCACTCCCTGGACAAGCAGGTGCCGGCGCTCAAGGAGTTCCCGCCCGAGGACCGGCCCAACTCGACCATCGTCTTCTGGTCGTTCCGGATCATGGTCGGCCTGGGCATGCTGATGATCTTCACCGGCCTGTGGAGCCTCTGGCTGCGCAAGCGTGACAACCTCTACACCTCGCGGCCGTTCCTGTACCTGGCGTTGTGGATGGGACCGTCCGGCCTGATCGCGATCCTCGCGGGCTGGTTCACCACCGAGATCGGTCGCCAGCCCTGGGTGGTCTACGGCCTGATGCGCACCGCCGATGCATCTTCCGGGCATAGCCTGGTGCAGATGAGCATCACCCTGGCGTTGTTCGTGGTGGTGTATTTCGCGCTGTTCGGTGTGGGTATCGGCTACATGATGCGCCTGGTACGCAAGGGACCTGTGACCAACGAAGGCGCCGAGACCAGCCACGGTGGCCCTGGCCGCAAACGCACGCCGGCCCGTCCGCTCTCCGCGGCCGACGATGACGACCACAGCACCAGCCTGAACAAGGGGAATTGAGTCATGGGTATCGATCTTCCGCTGCTCTGGGCCGTGATTATCATCTTCGGCATCATGATGTACGTGGTCATGGACGGGTTCGACCTGGGGATCGGGATTCTCTTCCCGTTCGTCAAGGACAGCCGCGACCGTGACGTAATGATGAACACCGTCGCCCCGGTCTGGGACGGCAACGAGACCTGGCTGGTACTGGGCGGGGCGGCGCTGTTCGGCGCCTTCCCGCTGGCCTACTCGGTGGTGCTCTCGGCGCTGTACATGCCGCTGATCCTGATGCTGGTGGGGCTGATCTTCCGTGGCGTGGCTTTCGAGTTCCGCTTCAAGGCCAAGGAAGCCAAGCGCCATATCTGGGACAAGGCCTTTATCGGCGGCTCCGCGGCGGCCACCTTCTTCCAGGGCGTGGCCCTGGGGGCTTTCATCGATGGCCTGCCAGTGGTCAACCGCCAGTTCGCCGGCGGCTCGATGGACTGGCTGACGCCCTTCACCCTGTTCTGCGGCCTGGCGCTGGTGGTGGCCTATGCCTTGCTCGGTTGCACCTGGCTGATCATGAAGACCGAAGGCAAGCTGCAGCTGCAGATGCACGACCTGGCGCGGCCGTTGGCCTTCGTCCTGCTGGCGGTGATCGGCGTGGTCAGTATCTGGACGCCCCTGGCCCATGCCGAGATCGCCGCGCGCTGGTTCACCCTGCCGAACCTGTTCTGGTTCCTGCCGGTGCCGATCCTGGTGCTGGTGACCCTGTACGGGCTGCTCCGGGCCGTGGCGCGCAACGCTCACTACACGCCGTTCCTGCTGACCCTGGTACTGATCTTCCTCGGCTACAGCGGCCTGGGCATCAGCTTGTGGCCGAACATCGTGCCGCCGTCGATCTCCATCTGGGACGCCGCCGCACCGCCGCAGAGCCAGGGCTTCATGCTGGTGGGCACCTTGTTCATCATTCCGTTCATCCTGGGATACACCTTCTGGAGCTACTACGTGTTCCGCGGCAAGGTCACCCACGAGGACGGCTATCACTAGCCAGGCACCGCTCCTCGAGAGGAGCGAAGCTTGCTCGCGATGGCGCCCTTGCAGGCGCCATCGCCTCCCTTTTGAAAGGAGCATTCGATGATGGCTGGTAAACATTCATTGCAGGAAATCGAAGAAGCCGAGAAGAAGCCGCTCTGGCAGCGCCTGGGTTGGCTGGCCATGATCTGGGGCGGTAGCGTCCTGGCCCTGTTCCTGGTGGCCAGCCTGATGCGCATGTTCATGAACGCCGCGGGCCTGACCACGCACTGATTTTCATCACCGCTCATCCCATCCCGTGTCTTGCGGCGCGGTTTATAACCCTCCATTGGAGGGTTTTTTTTGACCTGGGCTTGCTGCGTCTTTTCTGTGCAGGAGCAGCCGCTCGGCTCGCGATGAGCGAGAACGCGGTGCTGCAGGCATTTCGCGGGGCTTCATCGCGAGCAAGCTTCGCCCCTACACGGGGAAGGGTGGGGTTACTTGCGGGCCTTGAGGATCACGAACTTGGGTGTGGCCGCCACCTGTTCAACACCGCGGAACAAGCGGGCCAGCTTGCTGTGATAGCCCAGGTGGCGGTTGCCGACGATGTACAGCGCACCGCCCACCACCAGGGCTTCCCGGGCTTGCTGGAACATACGCCAGGCAAGGAAGTCGCCCACCACCTGCTGCTGGTGGAACGGCGGGTTGCACAGCACCACGTCCAGGGATTGCGGCTCCTGGCCGGCCAGGCCGTCGCCGGGACGGATCACGGCTTCGCGCTCGCCAAGCAGCGCCTGCCAGTTCTCCCGGGCCGACTGCACGGCCATGAACGACTCATCCACCAGGGTGTAGCGGGCTTGTGGATTGTCCAGGGCGCTGGCGATGGCCAGTACGCCGTTACCGCAGCCCAGGTCAGCGACCCGGGCATTGCCCAGGTTCTGTGGCAGGTGCGGGAGGAAGGCACGGGTACCGATATCCAGGCCTTCGCGGCAGAACACGTTGGCGTGGTTGAGCAGCTCGATGGCCGGCTTGTCCAGGCGATAGCGGGTTGGGTAGGGCGATGCCAGCGGCGTCCTGGCCTCAACGGTGGCGATCAGCAGGCGGGCTTTCTTCACCGCCAGCGACGCCTGGACCGGGCCGACGTAGCGCTCCAGCAGATCGCCGGCAGCCCGCGGCAGGTGCTTGATCATGGCTGCGGCGACCACCTGTGCCCCGGGCGCCAGTTGGCCTTGCAGGCGGATCAGTTGTTCTTCCAGCAGCGCCAGGGTCTTGGGCACGCGGATCAGGACCCGGTCGAAAGGACCATTCAGCGGCTCGCTGGCCGGTACCACGCGCAGGGCATCGAAGGGCAGGCCGTTGCGTGCCAGGTTCTTCTCCAGTGCCAGGGCCCCGAGGTAGGAATCACCGCTGCTGGTGACCCGGACCTTGCCCAGCAGGCTCGCGGCCAGGGCCCCGAAGCTGTCGTTGAGCACCAGCACGCGGCTCTCCTCGGCCGGTTGCTGCTCGGCCAGGTGGTTGAGCAGGTATTCGTCTGCCGCGTCGAAGGCTTGCAGCGGCTCGTTCTGCTGTTCGGGCTGGCGGATCAGGTCGAGCTGGGCGAAGGGGCTGGCAAGCAGGGGCATGGGGCAAACTCTGGATAAGCGGTGAAAACCTGTCGGCGCGACATGGAGGCTGACAGGAGCCTTTGGACAGCGCTGTTGGGCAGCGCAGGCGGCTGTGTGAGGTGCGGCGATTTTACGGTTTTTCGCCGAGGATTGCCCGTGGTCTATGCCACTACAAACCGCCGGTGTTTCTGCAAGGCGCTTTGCGGGACACTAGGAGCATCGGTTTTGTGGAGTTCGTCATGACTGCCAGTGAAGAAAAGTACACCCGCCAGACCCTGCTCGATGTCCAGCCGTTGACCCCCAGCCTGTTCACCCTGCGCACCACCCGGGACCCGGGTTTTCGCTTCCGTTCCGGCCAGTTCGCCCGCCTCGGGGTGGCCAAGGCCGATGGCACTACGGTGTGGCGCGCCTACTCCATGGTGTCTTCGCCGTTCGATGAGTTTCTCGAGTTCTTTTCCATCGTGGTACCCGGTGGGGAGTTCACCAGTGAATTGAGTCGCCTGGAAGTGGGCGACAGCCTGATGGTGGATCGCCAGGCCTTCGGTTACCTGACCCTGGACCGTTTCGTCGATGGGCGTGACCTCTGGCTGTTATCCACAGGCACTGGTATTGCGCCATTCCTGTCGATCCTGCAGGACTTCGAAGTCTGGGAGAAATTCGAGCGGATCATCCTGGTCTACAGCGTGCGCGAGGCCAAGGAGCTGGCCTACCAGCAACTGCTCGCCGAGTTGCCCCAGCGCGAGTACCTGGCTGAAGTTGCCCACAAGCTGCAGTTCATCAGCACCGTTACCCGCGAACAGCATCCGGGCAGCCTCAACGGGCGCATTACCCAGTTGATCGAGAACGGTGAGTTGGAGCGTGCGGCGGGTCTGGAACTGAGTCCTGAACACTCTCGGGTGATGCTCTGCGGCAACCCACAGATGATCGACGACACCCGGGCCCTGCTCAAGCAGCGGGGCATGAACCTGAGCCTGAGCCGACGCCCGGGACAGGTGGCAGTGGAAACCTATTGGTAGGCCCCCCCCCGTGGCCGCTGCTTCGAGCGGCCACGGGTCGCTACGGCGTGCCTCAGGACTTGTCGTTCTGGGCCTTGAGCAGGTCACGGATCTCGGTCAGCAGGACCTCTTCCTGGGTCGGAACCGGCGGCTCCGCTGGTGCCACGGCTTCTTCGCGCTTCAGGCGGTTGATCACCTTCACGCCCATGAAGATGGCAAAGGCGATGATGATGAAGTCGATGATGCTCTGGATGAATTTGCCGTAGGCCAGAACGACCGCCGGTGCATCGCCTGCGGCCGCCTTGAGGGTGACGGCCAGGTCGGCGAAATTCACCCCTCCGACCAGCAGCCCGATGGGTGGCATGACCACGTCACCGACAAAGGAGGAGACGATCTTGCCGAATGCGGCGCCGATGATGATACCGACGGCCATATCGACCACATTACCTTTGACCGCGAAGGCCTTGAACTCACTTAACACGCCCATAGGTTATTCCCTTGTTACGGATGAGATTGGTTACAGCAGTGTAAGTCAGCAAAAAGCATTTTGCCGACTCAACTTTCTACAGCTCGCGGGTATGACCCATATATCGGTCAAGAGTTTAATCAAAGTGCCATCATTTTCGCGCGCATATACCCCGGCATCGGGGATATAACCAGAACATTCTCTCAATCAAGCGCTTGCGGGCTTTCTATTTAGCTTTCAAATGTTTAGCCACTAGCCTCTAGCAGGCGTATCGAGATACGCCTTATATAACTAGAGGAATTCAACATGACTGCTTCTCTTGGCCTCGGGAGTCTTTCCCAGCGAAGCGTACTGGGCGTACTCGCCGCCAGTATGCTGTCCCTTTCCGTACAGGCCGCCACGCTGACCCGCGACAATGGCGCGGCGGTGGGCGACAACCAGAACTCGCAGACCGCAGGCGCCACTGGGCCGGTGCTGTTGCAGGATGTTCAGCTGATCCAGAAGCTCCAGCGCTTCGACCGCGAGCGTATTCCCGAGCGGGTGGTGCATGCTCGCGGTACCGGCGCCCATGGCACTTTCACCGTCACTGACAACCTCAGCGACCTGACCCGGGCCAAGGTGTTCGCCGCTGGCGAGGTGACTCCGGTGTTCGTGCGTTTCTCGGCGGTGGTGCATGGCAACCATTCACCGGAAACCCTGCGTGACCCACGGGGTTTTGCCACCAAGTTCTACACGGCGGACGGCAACTGGGACCTGGTGGGCAACAACTTCCCGACCTTCTTCATTCGTGATGCCATCAAGTTCCCGGACATGGTCCATGCATTCAAGCCTGATCCGCGTACCAACCTGGACGATGACTCGCGACGTTTCGATTTCTTCTCCCATGTTCCCGAAGCCACTCGCACTTTGACCGAGCTGTATTCAAATTCCGGGACCCCGGCCAGTTATCGAGAAATGGACGGTAATGGCGTGCATGCCTACAAGTTGGTCAATGCCAAGGGCGAAGTGCACTACGTGAAGTTCCATTGGAAGAGTCTGCAAGGGGTGAAGAATCTCGATCCTGAACAAGTGGTCGAGGTACAAGGGCGCGATTACAGTCATATGACCCATGACTTGGTATCCCACATTAATAAAGGGGACTTTCCCAAGTGGGACTTGTATGTCCAGGTAGTGAAACCCGAAGACTTGGCCAAGTTCGACTTCGACCCGCTTGATGCCACCAAGATCTGGCCCGGCATCGCCGAGCGCAAGGTCGGGCAGATGGTGCTCAATCGTAATCCGGCCAATGTCTTCCAGGAGACCGAGCAGGTCGCCATGGCTCCGGCCAACCTGGTACCGGGTATCGAGCCTTCGGAAGATCGCCTGCTGCAAGGCCGGGTGTTCTCCTATGCCGATACCCAGATGTACCGGTTGGGAGCCAATGCCCTGCAACTGCCGATCAACGCACCGAAGGTGGCGGTGAACAATGGCAACCAGGACGGTGCCATGAATCTGGGGCACACCAGCAGTGGAGTCAACTACCAGCCCAGCCGCCTGCTGCCTCGCGAAGAGCCACAGGACGCGCGCTACAGCCAGCTAGCGCTGGCGGGCAGCACCCAGCAGGCGAAGATCCAGCGTGAGCAGAACTTCAAGCAGGCCGGCGACTTGTACCGTTCCTACAGCAAGAAGGAGCGCCAGGACCTGATCGAGAGCTTTGGCCAGTCCTTGGCCGACACCGACGACGAGAGCAAGCACATCATGCTGTCGTTCCTTTATAAGGCCGATCCGGAGTACGGTACTGGGGTGGCCAAGGTGGCCAAGGGCGATCTGGCCCGCGTCAAGGCCCTGGCCGCCAAACTGGTGGACTGACCTCGACCCGCGTCACGCCCCGGGCGTGACGCACCTTCTTTGTAGGTGTTTCTTGAAACAAAGGGAGTCGCACCATGCGCCTGTTCATTTCACTGCTGCTGGCCGTCTGCTCCCTGGGGGCTTATGCGGAACAACCGGGCCCCGCCGACCCGGTAGCGGTCAAGGTCCAGCTGGCCAACTACTATTTCGATGCCGCTCGCCGCGGCGATGTCGAGATCCTCGATACCTTCATCCAGGCCGGTTACTCCCTCGATACCCGTGACGAGAAGGGTTATACCGCGTTGATCCTGGCCGCCTATCACGGCCAGGGAGCGGCGGTGGAGCGCCTGCTGGCCGCCGGTGCCGACGCTTGCGCCCAGGACCTGCGTGGCAACACCGCCCTGATGGGGGCGATCTTCAAGGGTGAGGTGCGGATTGCCCGGCGCCTGATGGCAGCCGATTGCAGCCCCGACCAGCGTAACGCTGCGGGCCAGACGGCAGCCATGTATGCCGGCCTGTTCAAGCGCACCGAACTGCTCCAGGCCCTGGCGGCCAAGGGCGCCGATCTTGAGGCCGAGGATCCGCTGGGCAACAGCGCCACGCGCCTGGCCAGTGGGCAGATCCGCACGGCTACGCCGCGCTGATCGGCGTCAGCTGAGCTATCATCGCGGTTTTTGCCGGGGGTTCAGATGGCCAAGGCCAAGCGCATGTACGGCTGCACCGAGTGCGGTTCCACCTTTCCCAAATGGGCCGGGCAATGCGGTGAATGCGGTGCCTGGAACACCCTGACCGAGACCATGATCGAAAGCGGCGGTGCCGCGGCTCCCGCTGGGCGTACGGGCTGGGCCGGGCAGCAGGCGCAGATCAAGACCCTGGCCGAGGTCAGCGTCGAGGAAATCCCGCGTTTCTCCACTGCATCCGGCGAACTCGACCGGGTGCTCGGCGGCGGCCTGGTGGATGGCTCGGTGGTGCTGATCGGCGGTGATCCGGGGATCGGCAAGTCGACCATCCTCCTGCAGACCTTGTGCAACATCGCTATGCGCATGCCGGCGCTGTATGTCACTGGCGAGGAATCCCAGCAGCAGGTGGCGATGCGCGCCCGGCGCCTGGGCCTGCCCCAGGACCAGCTGCGGGTGATGACCGAAACCTGCATCGAGACCATCATTGCCACGGCCCGGGTAGAGAAGCCCAAGGTGATGGTGATCGACTCCATCCAGACCATCTTCACCGAACAGCTGCAATCGGCCCCGGGCGGTGTATCCCAGGTACGCGAGAGTGCTGCCTTGCTGGTGCGTTATGCCAAGCAGAGCGGCACGGCGATCTTCCTGGTCGGCCACGTGACCAAGGAAGGCGCCCTGGCCGGTCCGCGGGTGCTGGAGCACATGGTGGATACGGTGCTGTATTTCGAAGGCGAGTCCGATGGGCGCCTGCGCCTGTTGCGGGCGGTGAAGAACCGCTTCGGCGCGGTCAACGAGCTTGGCGTATTCGGCATGACCGATCGTGGCTTGAAGGAGGTCTCCAACCCGTCGGCGATCTTCCTCACCCGGGCCCAGGAGGAGGTGCCGGGCAGCGTGGTCATGGCCACTTGGGAAGGCACCCGGCCTATGCTGGTGGAGGTCCAGGCGCTAGTGGATGACAGCCACCTGGCCAACCCGCGCCGGGTGACCCTGGGCCTGGACCAGAACCGCTTGTCCATGCTGCTGGCAGTATTGCACCGCCACGGCGGTATCCCGACCCACGACCAGGATGTGTTCCTCAACGTGGTGGGCGGGGTCAAGGTCCTGGAGACCGCGTCCGACCTGGCGTTGATGGCGGCGGTGATGTCGAGCCTGCGCAACCGGCCGTTGCCCCATGACCTGCTGGTGTTCGGCGAGGTGGGCCTGTCCGGCGAGGTGCGTCCGGTGCCCAGTGGCCAGGAGCGCTTGAAGGAAGCGGCCAAGCACGGCTTCAAGCGGGCCATCGTGCCCAAGGGCAATGCGCCGAAGGAGCCGCCGGCAGGGCTGAAGATCATCGCCGTGACCCGCCTGGAGCAGGCATTGGATGCACTTTTCGAATAACTCGGGCTGTTACTGAAGGGACGCACACGACATGGGCATGACACACATGAAGGACTGGTTGCTGGGGATCGGCTTGCTCTGTGGCTGCAGCCTGGCCCTGGCGCAGCAGGCCGAGGCGCCGCCAGGCTACTGGATCGCGCAACAACTGCCGGTGGGGGATGGCACGACGCTGCAGGTGCTGGAAGACCAACGCATCACCCAGGAGGTCCATGACGAAAACTGGGGCAGCGGCATGGACGCGGACAATCTCCCAGAGGCTGCGGACGGCCAGCCGGCGGAGCCGTTGGAAGCCCAGGCGCGCCTGGTTTCGGACAGTGGCCAGGTGCTAGCGCAGCGGGCCCTGGGTTATCCCTTGGCCAATGTGAAGAAGGCTCCGCTCAGCGGCCTGCCATCGCCGACCTTCTTTTTGTCCATCGACCAGACCGCGCCCCTGGGCAGCTACAGTGGTCCGCTCACCGAGGTCCTGGTGCCGGCGCAGAACCGCCTGGACCCGGTGCCGTGCCAGGATGAGAGTGGCGAGAAGCGGCCGCTGATGTTCAGCCATACCGGCAAGGCGGCCTGGCAGATAGTGCCCGCCAGCGGCGGCGGGACCGAAACCATCCAGCAGGTCTCGTCGGCCTCGACCATGGTGGACGATGAGTTCATCACCACCTATCGCACCTTCCGTTATGTCGATGGACAGTGGACGGCGGTTTCCCGACAACAGCCGGGCTACTGGGACATGGAGCACGACTTCCCCGAGCCCGCGCTGTTTCCCTGATTTGGTGCGGCTGGTCAGATATCGATCAGTGCGCCCAGCTCGCGCTCCAGCTCCTCGGGGTCGCCCAGGTTCAGCTCGATCAGGCGCCGCAGGTGCTCGATGGATTCCAGGCCGATGTGCAGGCAGACGAAGCCCAGTTGGCCATTGTTGTCATGGGCCAATTGCACATCCATGCGCACGTCGGCGTCCTGGCCCAGGTGGATGTCGGCCTCGAAAGGGCGCTTGGGGTCACCCATCCAGGGTGTGGGGCGTTCGATCAGCAAGCCCTTGAGGGACAGGTCCAGCAACTGGACTGGCCAGCGGTAGGTGCCTTGGCTGAGCTCGGTCCTGGCATCGAAGGCGATACGTTTGAAGCGTCGGCGGTCGTCGTGTTGCTCGCTCATGGGCTGGCCCTCTGCATGGTGCACTGACTATAGACCCCGCTGCATGACTGCCGCTACAGCCTGTGCCGCAGGTTGCGAAGCAGTCGCCGCAACGCGGGCGCATGGCGGGCATGGGCAAATGGGGCGTGACGAGGGCAAGCACGCTCCTGGTTGCAGCCCAGGCCACCTCGAGTCGCTATAAAGAAGGCTCTAGACCAACGTGGGGGCTGGTCTTTGGGTGCAGTAGCGCTAAACTCGAAACGCTATCTTTCTGTCCACCCTGGCTGGAATATAAAAATGAAAAACAATAATAGCCCGCTACGCCACCTACCCTGGTTGCTGTTGGCGATAGTCGGAGCCTGCGCCCTTGGCGTCGTTGCATTGCGTCGAGGCGAGGCGATCAACGCCCTGTGGATCGTGGTCGCCGCCGTAGCCATCTATCTGGTGGCCTACCGCTACTACAGCCTGTTCATCGCCAATAACGTGATGCAACTGGACGCGCGCCGGGCCACTCCCGCCGTGCTCAATAATGACGGTCTGGACTACGTGCCGACCAACAAGCACATTCTTTTCGGTCACCATTTCGCAGCCATCGCCGGCGCAGGTCCCCTGGTGGGGCCCGTCCTGGCGGCACAGATGGGCTATTTGCCCGGAACCCTGTGGCTGATCGCCGGGGTGGTGCTGGCCGGTGCCGTGCAGGACTTCATGGTGCTGTTCCTGTCCACCCGGCGTAACGGTCGCTCCCTGGGCGACATGGTTCGCGAAGAGATGGGCCGGATCCCCGGCACCATCGCGCTGTTCGGCTGCTTCCTGATCATGATCATCATCCTCGCGGTGCTGGCGCTGATCGTGGTCAAGGCCCTGGCCGAGAGCCCCTGGGGCATCTTCACGGTAATGGCGACCATCCCGATCGCGGTGTTCATGGGCGTTTACATGCGCTACATCCGCCCGGGGCGCATCGGTGAGATCTCGCTGATCGGCGTGGTCCTGCTGCTCGGCTCCATCTGGCTGGGGGGCCAGGTGGCCGCCGACCCGGTCTGGGGCAAGATGTTCACCTTCACCGGCGTGCAGATCACCTGGATGCTGATCGGCTACGGATTCGTCGCGGCAGTGCTGCCGGTGTGGCTGATCCTGGCACCGCGCGACTACCTGTCGACCTTCCTCAAGATCGGCACCATCATCGCCCTGGCGATCGGCATCCTGATCACCATGCCCGAGCTGAAGATGCCGGCCCTGACCCAGTTCACCGATGGTACCGGACCGGTCTGGAAGGGTGGCCTGTTCCCATTCCTGTTCATCACCATTGCCTGTGGCGCGGTGTCCGGCTTCCATGCGCTGATCTCCTCGGGCACCACGCCCAAGTTGCTGGATAACGAGACCAACGCCCGCTACATCGGCTACGGCGGCATGCTCATGGAATCCTTCGTGGCCATCATGGCCATGGTCGCCGCTTCGGTAATCGAGCCGGGCGTGTACTTCGCCATGAACAGCCCGGCGGCGATCGTCGGCGGTGATGTGGCATCCGTGGCCCAGACCGTCAGCAGCTGGGGGTTCGTCATCAGCCCTGAACAACTGCAGGCCGTGGCCAAGGACATCGGTGAGAACACCATCCTGGCCCGTGCCGGCGGTGCGCCGACCCTGGCGGTGGGGATCGCGCAGATCCTGCACCACGTACTGCCGGGCGAAAACACCATGGCGTTCTGGTACCACTTCGCGATCCTGTTCGAAGCCCTGTTCATCCTCACCGCAGTGGATGCCGGGACCCGTGCCGGGCGCTTCATGCTCCAGGATCTGTTGGGCTCCTTCGTCCCGGCGCTCAAGCGCACCGAGTCCTGGACTGCCAACCTGATCGCGACCGCCGGCTGCGTGGCACTCTGGGGCTACCTGCTGTACCAGGGCGTGATCGATCCGCTGGGTGGCATCAATACCTTGTGGCCGCTGTTCGGTATCTCCAACCAAATGCTGGCCGGTATTGCCCTGATGCTGGGCACCGTGGTCCTGATCAAGATGAAGCGCCAGCGCTACATCTGGGTCACCCTGCTGCCGGCTGTATGGTTGTTGATCTGCACCACTACCGCAGGCTTCATCAAGCTGTTCGACCCAAGCCCGGCGATTGGCTTCCTGTCGCTGGCCAAGAAGTACAACGATGCCCTGGCCGCCGGCCAGATCCTCGCTCCGGCCAAGGACATCACGCAGATGCAGCACGTGATCTTCAACGCCTACACCAATGCGACCCTGACGGCCTTGTTCCTGCTGGTGGTATTCAGCATCCTGTTCTATGCGCTCAAGGTCGGTGTCGCCGCCTGGGGCAACAAGGAACGCACGGACAAGGAATCGCCATACCAGGCGGTACCGGACGCGTAATAGAGGAATGCAGCGATGTTCAATGACTTGAGTCGCCTCGGTAAATACCTCGGTCAGGCCGCACGCCTGATGGTCGGCATGCCCGACTACGACAACTACGTCGAGCATATGCAGACCAAGCACCCGGACAAGCCGGTGATGTCCTACGAGGCGTTCTTTCGCGAACGCCAGGAGGCACGCTATGGCGGCAAGGGTGGTCCGAAGTGCTGTTGAAGCACGATGATTAGATAACACTCCATGCAAGAGCCGGCCCGCCGGCTCTTGCGCTTTCAGGCGTGGGAGATCCCGTTTTGCACAATCCCGTTCCCGTCACCGTCCTCAGCGGTTTTCTCGGTGCCGGCAAGACCACCTTGCTGCGTCACCTGCTCAAGGCCGAGCACGGCTTGAAGATCGCCGTGATCGAAAACGAATTCAGTGATGCCGGTATCGATAGCCAGTTGTTGGGGGACGAACCGGTCCAAGTCATGACCCTGTCCAATGGTTGTGTCTGCTGCACCATCCACACCGACCTGAACAAGGCCCTGTACCTGTTGCTGGAGCGCCTGGACAGCGGTGAGATCGCCTTCGACCGGCTGGTGATCGAATGCACCGGCCTGGCCGACCCGGCACCCGTGGCGCAGACCTTTTTCATTGATGAAGAACTGCGCGAGCGTTATATCCTCGACGGCATCATCACCCTGGTGGATGCCAAGCACGCCGAGTTCCACCTGACCCAGACCATCGCCCAGGCCCAGGTCGGTTTTGCCGATCGATTGTTGGTGAGCAAGCGCGATCTGGTGGACCAGGACACCTTCGAGGCACTCTGCCAGCGCCTGACGCGGATCAACCGCCGGGCATCGATCCATGGAGTGGACCACGGCAATATCGAGCTTTCGCAGTTGCTCGATGTGCGCGGTTTCAACCTCAACGCCGACCTGGGCGGCGGCATCAGCCTGCGCCCGGTGAGCAAGGCACCGTCGGTGGACCGTATCGCCAGCCTGGTGCTGCGCACCGAACAGCCCCTGGACCTGGACCGCTTGAGCGAGTTCATGAACGAGTTGCTGGAAGACCATGGCAAGCAGCTGTTGCGTTACAAGGGGGTGCTGAACGTCATCGACGAGCCCCGGCGCATGGTGTTCCAGGGGGTACTCAAATTGTACGGCTTTGACTGGGACAGCCAGTGGGCCGAAGGCGAAACACGCGAGAGCGTGATGGTGTTCATCGCCGATGACCTTCCGGAGCAGAAGATTCGCGAGGGGTTTGCGCGGATGCTCGCCGGCTGAGTTTTCCCGGGGGCTGGGCAAGATTCTCCAGGCGCTCCTGCAAGCCATCCAGCAAGCGTTGCTGCAGATGTTCCAGGTGCTGCTGCATCAACTGCTCGGCCCGATTGGCATCGCCATCCTGCAAGGCTTCCACCAGCGCCGAATGTTCCTGCCAGGCGCAGTGGTGCCGGGCCCGCCCGGCGAACTGGGCGATAGCCAGGGACGTCAGGGGCACGAGGCTGCCAAGGAACTGGCCCAGCGGTGCGTTGCCGGCGATCTGCGCCAGCTGCAGGTGGAATTCTCCAGACAGGCGGATCGCCGCTCCATGCTGGTTGTGCTCGATGGCCTCCCGTTCCCGGGCCACCCACTGTCGTAGCGGTTGCAGGCGGCTGCGGGGCTGTTGGCAAGCCAGGCGCACCAGGGTGACTTCCACCAGGCGCCTGGCGTGCAGGATCTGCCGGGTGTGCTCCAGGTCCGGAGCGGCGACCTGTGGCCGACGATGGGGCTGCAGGATGATCACTTGCTGGTGTGAAAGGCGTGCCAGCACTTCGCGGATGATGCTGCGACTGACACCGAATGCCTGGCCCAGGCTGTCCTCGGTGAAGCGGCTGCCCGGAGCGATGCGCTGTTCGAGAATGGCATCGAATATCTGCGGATAAACATCGTCCACCAACAGTTTTCTTTCGCTGCGCCGGCGCCGGGGCAGGTGGCTCACCGGGGTGAAGTGCGGGTTTTCCAGGGCGTGGCTGGCCATGGCCTGTCTCCAGTCCAGTTGCTCGAATGAAAGGGGATTACAAGAAGCACTAACCCAGGTGGTCGTCCGGGATGTTCAGCTCGATGCCCATGCGTTGTCCCTCCTGGAGGATATGCCGGCGCATCTCGGCGCTGGCCTGGGCACTGTTGCGGTTGCGAATCGCCCGTACCACGGCCTCGTTCTCCTCCAGGCGCTCGGCCAGGTGTTCCGGCGAATTACGCAGGATCTGCGTGCTTTGCTTGAGGGCGTTGCTGGTTTGCTGCACCACATTCTGGAAGATCGGGTTGCTGGTCAGGGCGAACAGCTCCTCATGGAAGGCGATGTAGGCATTGGCGCCTGCCTCGGCGTCCCGGGCTTCGAGGGCCTCGCGCATGTCCATCAGGGTCAGGCGCAACTGGCCGATTTCCTTGCTGCTGATGGATTGCGCCACCAGGCCGACGATGAACGGCTCCAGGGTATAGCGCAGTTGCAGCAGGTCCTCGAGGCTGGCCCCGGCCACGCTGTTCTCGCCCTGGATCTCGTCTGGCGGAGTGTCGAGTACCAGCACGCCTTTGCCAGGCATCGAGCGCACCAGGCCCAGGGTCTCCAGGACGATGACCGCCTCGCGCAGGCTGGGGCGGCTGATGCCCATCTGCTCGGCCAGTTCGCGCTGCCCCGGCAGCATGTCGCCCGAGCGCCATTGGCCGCGGGCCAGGGCGGTGCGGAGTTTTTCTACCACTGAGTTCACAACCGTTGACGAGCTGATCACTGTCGACTCCATAAGCTATAGGTAGCGCGCTGTTGCGCGCTGATTGTTGTGCCAGTCGCCGGCTGGCACAAGATGTACTCAGAACTCCTGTTGCTGGGGGCTGGCCGTGGTCTTGCGTGCCTGGAAGGCATAGCCTTGCTGGCCGCTGAGTACCTTGTCGGCGCGCTGCAGGTCGATGTCCTGTTCCCAGCGGGCGATGGCGATGGTGGCCACGCAGTTGCCAATCAGGTTGGTCAGGGCTCGGCCGATCCCCATAAACCAGTCCACCGCCAGCACCAGCACCAGGCCGACCACCGGGATTGCCGGGATGGCGGTCAAGGTCGCCGCTAGGATCACCAGGGCCGACCCGGGAATACCGTGGGCACCCTTGGAGGTGATCAGCGACACCAGCAGGATGGTCAGCAAGTCCGCCATGGACAGCGGCGTGCCGGTGGCATTGGCGATGAAGACGATCGCCAGTGTCAGGTAGATGGAGAAGCCGTCGAGATTGAACGAGTAGCCAGTGGGAATCACCAGCCCCACCGTGGAGCTGCCCACTCCCAGGTGCTCCAGCTTGCGCATGATCTGCGGCAACACGGCGTCCGATGACGCGGTGCCCAGGACGATCAGGAGCTCCTCGCGCAGGTACTTGAGGAAAGGCAGCATGCGCAGCCCGGACAGGCGCATCACCAGGCCCAGGACCAACGCGACGAAAGCGATGCAGGTCAGGTAGAACAACCCCACCAGGCTGCCCAGGTGCTGCAGTGAGTCCAGGCCGTACTTGCTGGTGGTGAAGGCAATGGCGCCGAACACCCCGATGGGGGCCAGCCGTACGATCATGCCCATGATGCGGAAGATCACGTGGCTCAGTTCGTTGATCAGGCGTGAGATGCCCGAGGCGGCCTCGCCCACCAGGTTCAGGGCGCTGCCGAACAGCACCGAAAACAGCAGGACCTGGAGGATGTTGTTCTCAGCGAAGGCGCCGATGACCGAAGAGGGGATCAGGCCCATGAGGAACTGCGCCGTGGTGTGCAGGTGCTGGCCACGTTCGGCGATATCGCCCATGTCTGCCTGGGATAGCTGCTCCAGGTGGATGTTGGCGCCTGTGCCGATGCCTGTTCCAAAGGCCATGACCAGGCCTATCACCAGGGCCAGGGTAGTGAGGATTTCGAAGTAGATCACCGACTTCAGGCCGATGCGCCCGACCTTCTTCAGGTCGCCGGCGCCGGAGATACCGCTGACGACTACGCAGAACACGATGAGCCCGATCAGCATCTTGATCAGTTTGATGAAGGCATCGCCCAGTGGTTTGAGTTGCGAGGAGTATTCGGGGAGGGTGAGGCCGCACACGATGCCGAGTATCAGCCCGAGCACTACCTGGAGAAAAATCGAACGCGAGCACCATCTGAGCATGGGAGGAGTCCTGGTCGGTGTCCTGCCTGCCGTGCGTTTGAGGGCGCAGCGGGTGGCGGACTTAATTATTGTGGTCTTACCGGTATGTCCAGTGCAGGCGCAGTCTACGCTCGGTTTTTTGGGGTTTACAAGAGGGGGCGGGCAAATTGGCTTGACCGGTCTGACCAGTGACCTTGTGTCGTCGACCCGGACTTTTGGCTTGATGGCGTTCGGGGGGCGTGCAAGTGCCGTTGCAGAGCCTTGGAGGATTTTGCAGGGGCGTCGCCGGCCTGCAGTAGCGGCTAGAGGAAGTTTTTGGGGGACATGAAAAAGCCCGGCACTAGGCCGGGCTTTTCTGTTGCGGTGCGGTGCTGATCAGGCGCCGTATACCGGCAGCTTCTTGCAGATGGCCTTGACCTTCTCACGTACGGCGTCGATCACCGCTTCGTTGTTCAGGTCAGCCAGGATGTCGCAGATCCAGCCGGCCAGTTCGCGGCACTCGGTTTCCTTGAAACCACGGGTGGTCACGGCTGGAGTACCGAAGCGCAGGCCCGAGGTGACGAACGGCGAGCGTGGGTCGTTTGGCACGGAGTTCTTGTTCACGGTGATGAAGGCCTTGCCCAGAGCGGCGTCGGCGTCCTTACCGGAGATGTCCTGCTTGATCAGCGACAGCAGGAACAGGTGGTTCTGGGTACCGCCGGAAACCACGTCGAAACCGCGCTCGATGAACACTTCGGCCATGGCCTGGGCGTTCTTCACCACTTGCTGCTGGTAGGCCTTGAACTCAGGTTGCAGGGCTTCCTTGAAGCAGATGGCCTTGGCGGCGATCACGTGCTCCAGCGGGCCGCCCTGGGCGCCAGGGAATACGGCGGAGTTCAGTTTCTTCTCGATGTCGGCGTTGGCGCGAGCCAGGATCAGGCCGCCACGTGGACCGCGCAGGGTCTTGTGGGTGGTGGTGGTCACCACGTCGGCGAATGGCACCGGGTTCGGGTAGACGCCAGCGGCGACCAGACCGGCCACGTGGGCCATGTCGACGAACAGGTAGGCACCGACCTTGTCGGCGATTTCGCGGAAACGTGGGAAGTCCAGGATCTGCGAGTAGGCGGAGAAACCGGCGACGATCATCTTCGGCTTGTGCTCGACGGCCAGGCGCTCGACTTCGTCGTAGTCGATCAGGCCATTGGCATCGATGCCGTACTGGACAGCGTTGTACAGCTTGCCGGAGGAGGAAACGGCCGCACCGTGGGTCAGGTGGCCGCCGTGGGCCAGGCTCATGCCCAGGATGGTGTCGCCGCCTTGCAGCAGGGCCAGGTAGACCGCGGCGTTGGCCTGGGAGCCGGCGTGGGGCTGGACGTTGGCGTAATCGGCGCCGAACAGCTCCTTGGCTCTGTCGATTGCAAGCTGCTCGACCACGTCGACGTATTCGCAACCGCCGTAGTAGCGCTTGCCTGGGTAGCCTTCGGCGTACTTGTTGGTCAGTACCGAGCCTTGAGCTTCCATCACCGCTGGGCTGGTGTAGTTTTCCGAAGCGATCAGCTCAATGTGCTCTTCCTGGCGCTGAGCTTCTTGCTCCATGGCGGCAAAGAGATCTGCGTCGTACTTGGCAATAGTCAAATCACGGCTGAACATGGCGGTCCTCAAGGATCGGGGGCAGAAAAGGCAGGCATTCTAACCCAATGGGTTTTGGATGGCATATGAAAGGACATCATGTCGCACGCAAAACAGCTTCAAGTGACGAGCTGCAAGCGGATCGCTTTTCTCTTGCAGCTTGTCGCTTGAAGCGTGCCGCTGCTTCTAGTCGAACATGAACAGGGCGTCGTTGCTGAATTGCGCCTCGAAGCGGTTGGCCGGCATCGGTCGGCCGAACAGGTAGCCCTGCACTTCGTCGCAGCCGTGCTCGCGCAGGAAGTCCAGCTGTTCGTGGGTTTCCACCCCTTCGGCGATCACCGCCAGGTTCAGGCTGTGGGCCATGGCGATGATGGCGCGGGCGATCTGCGCGTCCTGCTCGCCGGACGGCAGGCCGTCGACGAAGGTGCGGTCGATCTTCAGCACGTCGATGGGGAACTGCTTGAGATAGTTGAGCGACGAGTAGCCGGTACCGAAGTCGTCTACCGCAATGCTCAGGCCCAGGTTCTTCAGGCCATCGAGGATCTGCATGGCCTCGCTGACCTCGCGCATCAGGATGCTTTCGGTCAGTTCCAACTCCAGGCATGCCGGCGGCAGGCCGGTGTCCCGGAGAATGGTGGCAATGCGCATGCCCAACTGGCCGTCGGAGAACTGCCGGGCGGAAATGTTCACCGAGACCTTCGGCACCCGTACCTTGGCCATGTGCCAGGCCTTGAGCTGGCGACAGGCTTCGCTGATCACCCAGTCGCCGACGTCCACCACCAGGCCCAGTTCCTCCAGCACCGGGATGAAGTCTCCCGGCGGCACCAGCCCGCGACGTGGGTGGCGCCAGCGCAACAGCGCCTCGGCACCGGTCAGGCGCTTGCCATCGCCACTGAATTGCGGCTGGTAATAGAGCACGAATTCCTGCTGTTCCAGGGCGTGGCGCAGGTCGCTTTCCAGTTCCAGGCGCTCCAGGGCGCTGGCGTTCATGTCCGCCTGGTAGAACTGGAAGTTGTTCTTGCCACGCTCCTTGGCGTGGTACATCGCGGTGTCGGCGTTCTTCATCAGCTGGCTCAGTTCGTTGCCGTCCTGGGGGCTCAGGGCGATGCCGATACTGGCGGTGACGAAGAACTCCCGGCCTTCGAGAACGAAGGGTTTGACCAGGCTGGCAAGGATCTGCTCGGCAACATGGATCGCCCGGTTCAGGGCGATTTCCCGGCTCACGCGCGGTTGCAACAGCAGGGTGAACTCGTCGCCGCCCATGCGCGCCACGGTGTCGTCATCGTCAACGCACGCGAGCAGGCGGACGGCCATCTCCTTGAGCATGCGGTCGCCGGCGGCGTGGCCCAGGGAGTCGTTGATCGGCTTGAAGCGATCGAGATCGAGGAACATCAGCACCACCCAGGACTTCTGCCGCTCCGCCGATTGCAGGGCCGTGTGCAGGCGGTCCTGGAACAGCGTGCGGTTGGGCAGGTGGGTCAGGGCGTCGTAGTAGGCCAGGCGGTGGATCCGCTGTTCGCTGGCCTTGCGCTCGCTGATGTCGCTGAAGAAGCACACGTAGCTGGCCAGGTCGCCTTCATCGTCGAGCACCGCGGTGATCCCGACCCAGGCCGGATAGTGCTCGCCATCGCGGCGCTTGAGCCAGACCTCGCCTTCCCAGGTGCTGTGCTGGTTCAGCTGCTTGATCACGTAGCGCAGGTGGGCTTCCTGCTGCTCGTCGACGGTGAGCATGTTGGGCAACTGGTCCAGCACTTGGGATACCGCATAGCCGCTGACCCGGCTGAAAGCCTCGTTGGCCTGGACGATGTAGCCGGCCGGATCGGTGATGAGGATCGCCGAGGTCGAGTGCTCGAATACCGTGGCCGCCATGCGCAGGTCTTTTTCCGCACGACGTTGCTGGCTGATATCGCGGCCGACCCCGAGTACGCCTTCGAAGGCGCCGTGCTCGTCCCAGACCAGTACCAGGCGCAGCTCGATGGGAATCTTGCGGCCGTCGGCCCGCAGGCAGTCGAACAGGAACAACTGGGTCTGCACCTGGCTGCGCAGTTGTGCCAGTTGCTCGGGCTTGTCCAGGGCCTTGCTGACCCGGTCCATCAAGGCATAGATGCCGGTCAGCTGGTGCGGGTTGGCGATGGTCGACTGCCAGCCGTTCTGGAACACCCACTCCACGTCGTAGCCGAGCACCGATTGCACCGAGGGGCTGACGTAGTTCAGCGAAAGCTTGTTGTCGGTGGAGAAGATCACGTCGCTGATGCTTTCGGCGAGCATGCGGTAGCGCTGCTCGCTGTCGCGCAGGGATTCGCTGGCTTCGATCTGGTCGGTGATGTCCTTGGCCACGCCGATGATCCGCGTCACCTGGTCGTAGCGGTCCCGGGCCAGGGCCTGTTCACGGATTTCGAAGCGTCGCCACTGACCGCTACGATGGCGGAAGCGCAGCTGGCATTGCAGCAGTTGGGCGTAGGCCGAGTGCCGTTGCTCCTGGCGCAGGCGGTGGTAGAGGTCGGCGTCCTCGGGGTTGAGCAGGATCTCCCAGAAGTATTCGCCCATCTGCTGCAGTTCGGCCTTGTTGTAGCCCAGGGTCTGCCCCAGATGGTGGTTGCTGAAGATCATCCGCTGGCTGATCACATCCTGCACGTACAGGTGGTCAGGCACGGTGCGCACCACGTCCGACCAGAAACCCTCGCGCTCGAGCAGTGACAACTCGATCAGCTTGCGGCTGGTGATATCGCTGATGCTGAGGATCACCGCGCCGTAGTCTTCGCTCTGCTCGGGCAGGCGCATGACCAGCCACAGGTGCTGGTCGTTGCCTTGGGCATCGCCGAGCTTGATCTCCAGCTCCAGCTGTTTCTGCTGGCTGACCAGGGCCTGCAGCAACTGGTTGCCGATGGCGCTGTTGCTGTCCTGGTGGCCTTCGATCAGCAGTTGCCAGGCCTGTTCGCTGGACTCGACGTTGAGCAGGCGCAGGGCGACCTGGTTGACCTCGGTGATCCGCAGTTCCTGGAGCAACTGGCGCCGCTGCTGGGGGTGTTCGCCCTGCCAGCGCTTGAGTTGATCGCTGTTGTGCACATGGTGTTTTTCCAGCAGCCCCGGAAGACCGGAGATATCCAGGACACAGAGGGCGACGCCGGTGCCTTCGAAAATATCCTGGTAACGGCGCCGGCCTTCATGCAACTGGCGCTGGCGCCGGCGCATGTTCAGCAGGGCGATCACCGGCAGCAGGGAAAAGGCCAGGCCCAGCAGGCACTTGCCGATGAAGGCCGGGAGCAGTTGTTCGATCACCGCTCGCTGGTCGAACAACCCGCGCAGTTGCCAGTCGCTGTTGTTCAGCGGTACCAGCAGCACGCTGCTGGCCATCTCGTCGGGGTCCAGCATGCCGGGCGTCGCGGTGCTGTGTTCGTCGCGGGTGATTACCTGGTGGCTCAGGCGATTCTCGATCACCCAGTTCGGCTTGTTGCCTTCTTCGCTCTGGCGGACCAGCGTCTGGAGGAAGCCTGGGGCCAGCCGCAGGATCCAGTAACCGCGGGTCGAGCCGCTGGCCTGGTGCAGCAGTACATGCACCACCGAGCCATCGGCCGGGTTGCTGTAGTAAAAGCGCTGGGAGCGGCTGCGTTGTATCAGGTCGGCGAGCCAGAGGGCATCCTGGCTGTCGGTGGCACTGTCGCTGATGATCTGCCCCCGGGTATCGAGCAGGGCGAAACTGCGCACATCTGGCAGGGAACGCTGGAGTTTTTGCAGCAATTGCTGTTGTTGCTGGCTGTCCTGGGGGGCTTCGACGATCGGAAGCAGATTGAGGGCGATCTGGGCATTGAGTGCCAGGTTCAGGCTCAAGTGGTCGGCCAGGTCGGCGCTGTAGTCGATGGCATGCTGGCGTTGGTCCTGGCGGCTCTGTTGCAGTTGGTCGAGCAACTGCCAGAACAGCAGGGCCAGGAGAAGCAGCACCAGCGTCGCCAGTGCGCCTTTGAGTGTGCCTCGCAAAGGGTAAGCCGGCGCAGTGTTCTTAGGGAAACTCTGAAAAAGACTTTCTGATTTGGCAAAATACC
>MCNG01000043.1_pt1 | contig 48764 bp, 44 predicted proteins | sample 778231 | NCBI WGS metagenome assembly MCNG01 (sample SAMN04296815, study PRJNA304217) | bioreactor metagenome | isolation source: sea sediment enriched with benzalkonium chloride | place: Turkey: polluted region of the Marmara Sea
GTGGTATGCCGGGGAAATACATGGCTACTTCAGACCATCCTTAGACCAGTGACGGTTCAAGGAGCGTTGGGAGAGTGTTCGAGCCAGGTTGCCCGTCGACTACCAGGCAACCTTCGAAGCGTGTGGCAAGTTGAGCGGCAGGACGTGCCGGTTCAATTCGCTGCGAGGAATTCCTCGGTGGACTGGACGCTGGCATAGGCAAAGGCCAGGGCCGACATCACGGCGCCCTGGACCTGGGCCGCCGGTACTCGTTGCCCATTGAACTCCAGGTCCAGGGTGGCACAGGCGTCATGGATCACCCGGACCGGGTAGCCAAGGTCGGCGGCGGCCCGGGCGGTCCCCTCCACGCACATGTGGCTCATGTTGCCGACGATCACCAGTTCCTCGATTTCCCTTTGCTGGAGGATCGCTTGCAGTTCGGTCTCGCGAAACGCGTTGACGAAATGCTTGAGCACCACCGGTTCATCTCCCTGGTTGCGGACCTTGGCATGCAATTGCGCCCCCACGGAGCCGGGGGTGAAAAAGGCCGCGTCGTCGGAGCCGAACTCGTGGCGGATATGCACCACCGGTGTGCTCCTGTGCCGGAAGGCCTGGATCAGCCGGGCGGCGTTGTCCGCCGCCGCCTCGACCCCGACCAGCGGCCATTTGCCGCCGGCGAAGTAGTCGTTCTGGATATCGATTACGATGAGCGCCTGTCTGGCCATGGATGTTGCCTCCAAGTGAGTGTTCGATGTGGAGGCCAGTATCGGCACCTCGTGTGGCTTCGAGGATTGGCCGCACCGACATAAACAGGGGGAAAACTGACAGTGGGCATTCACGGTACGGTCGCCGAACTGGGCGTACTGCTTTATCCAGGTGTGCAAATGGCGGCGGTGCATGGCTTGACCGATCTGTTCGAAGTGGCCAATCGCGTGGCCGCCGAACAAGCCGAGGCACCATTGCCGAGGTTGCGGGTCAGCCATTGGCAGGCCGACGGCGAGCACGCTCCGGTACGGGTCTACGATAGCCTGGTGCATCCTCCTGGAAGTCTGCTGGCGGTCGTGATTCCTCCTTCGCTGGGCGGCTTTTGCACCAGCCAGTCCGGCGTGGGGCTGGCCACCTGGCTGCGCCAGCAACATGCCGCCGGGGCGACCTTGGGCGGCGTGTGCGTGGGCTCGATCCTGCTGGCCGAAAGCGGCCTGCTCGACGGGCGCAGCGCCACCACCCACTGGACCTCGGCCAAGGCTTTTGCCGAGCGTTATCCACAGGTGCGGCTGGAGGCTGACCAACCCATAGTCGACGATGGCGACCTGATCACTACGGCCGGGCTGATGGCCTGGGCGGAGTTGGGGTTGCGCCTGGTGGATCGCCTGTTGGGTCCGGGTGTGGCCAGGGCCACGGCGCGTTTTCTGGTGATGGAGCACAGCGACAGCGCCAGCCAGTGCGGTAGCAACTTCGCCCCGATCCTCAACCATGGCGATGCCGCCATTCTCAAGCTGCAGCACTGGTTGCAGGCCAACGGTGCGGTGGATGTTTCGCTGGCGGCGATGGCCCGGGAGGCGGGACTTGAAGAGCGCACCCTGCTGCGGCGTTTCCGCACCGCCACTGGCCTCAAGCCCACCCAGTACTGCCAGCACCTGCGGGTGGGCAAGGCGCGGGAAATGCTCGAGTTCAGCAACGGTACTATCGACCATATCGCCTGGACCGTGGGTTACCAGGACCCGGCGACCTTTCGCAGTCTGTTCAAGAAGATCACCGGCCTGGCGCCCAGCGAATACCGCAATCGCTTCGGCGCCAGCCGGGGCCAGTGACCGGCCTGCAGCCTCAGTGACTGGCCAGGCCCCGGGCGTTGTCGGCGGTTGCGGTGAATGCCGGGTCCTGGCGATCCAGGCGCCCGCTCAGGGCGGTGAGGGCCAGGGCCACCAGTACCACCAGTGCGCCGATCCAGGCGGTATGGATCAGTCCCAGGTGGGCGACGATCAGGCCACCCAGCCAGGCACCGCCAGCGATCCCCAGGTTGAAGGCCGCGATGTTCAAGCCCGAGGCCACGTCCACCGCTTGCGGCGTGTGATGCTCGGCCTGGCGCACGACATAGACTTGCAAGCCAGGCACGTTGCCGAAGGCCACTGCCCCCCATACCAGCACGGTGAGCAGCGCCAGCCACGGGTTGCCGGCGGTGAAGGTGAGTAACAGCAATACGCCGGCCAAGAGGGTGAAGATGATCTTCAGCGCGCCGATCGGACCGCGACGGTCGGCCAGCTTGCCGCCCCAGATATTGCCTGCCGCTACCGAGACACCGTAGATCAGGAGCACCAGGCTGACGGTGCTGGCGCTGAAGCCGGAGATGTCCTGGAGGATCGGTGCCAGGAAGGTGAAGGCGATGAACGAACCGCCGTAGCCCACCGCCGTCATGGCATACACCAGCAGCAGGCGTGGCTGTTTCAGTACTTGCAACTGCTGCACCAACGAGGCCGGGCGGCTGTGGGCAATGTTCTTCGGCACGTACAGCAGGCTGCCGACAAAGGCGATCACCCCCAGGGCGGAAACGGCGAGGAAGGTTTCGCGCCAGCCAAAGTGCTGGCCGATAAAGGTGCCCAGGGGCACACCGGTGACCAGGGCCACCGTCAGCCCGGTGAACATGATGGCGATGGCACTGGCGGCCTTTTCCTTGGACACCAGGCTGGTGGCGATGGTCGAGCCAATGGAGAAGAACACCCCGTGGGCCAGGCCTGTGACGATGCGCGCCAGCACCAGGGATTCATAGCTGGGGGCTTTCCAGGCCAACAGGTTGCCAAGGGTGAAGAGCACCATCAGCGACAGCAGCAGGAGCTTGCGCGCAACCTTGCCGCTCAGCGCGGTGAGCACCGGGGCGCCGATGGCCACTCCCAGGGCGTAGAGGCTGACCAGCAGCCCGGCGGATGGCAGGCTGACCCCAAGGTCGGCGCCGATAGTGGGTAACAGGCCAACGATGACGAACTCGGTCGTTCCGATGGCGAATGCGCTGAGGGTCAGCGCGAGCAAGGCAATGGGCATCACTGCGACTCCGGTTGAAGTTGAATGGCGCGCAGTGTCCGGTTTTGACTCGTGCGGAAAAATAGCCCTATCAGCACAAGATATTTGCGTATTGATCAAGTATTTCCCTGGGGCGGTGATGCCGGGGTGAACTTGGCCGGGCAAAAAAATGCGAACTTGCTGGCCATTTCTTGATCAGCTCCTTACAGACCCTGCTGAAGGAGCCCCGCGTCGTGTTGAATTTCAAGACCGCGATTCTGCTCGGGGTGCTGCTCTTGCTGGGCAGCAGCGAGCTGGATGCCGCTCCTGCGGCAACCGACCCGGCACCAGCCCCGCAGAAGCCGGAGCTGCTGGTGGAGGGCGGGCTGTTGGGGGCCATCAGTTCGAGCATTGATGAAGTCCAGGACAAGCTCGATCTCAACCAGAACCTGATCGATGCCTGGCGTTTGCGGGCCGACCGCGCCGCCGATGAGGTGGGGCGCCTGGTCAACCAGCCATCGGACCGCTCGGGCTGGAGTGTGGCCTGGGATTTCCTGGTGCTGTCCGGAACCTGGCTGGCCAGTTTCGCCCTGCTCACCCTGTCGGGAGGATGGCTGGTACGACGGCTGGCGCAGCAGCGCTGGCTGTTGGCGCGCCCACGGGGCCAGGCGTTGCTGGAGTACCTGTTGCCCTACACCTTGCCGGCGTTGATCAGCCTGCCGTTGACGCTGTACGCCAGCCATTCACTGGCAGGTTCAGTGGGGCGCGCCCTGGCGTTGTGCCTGGCCTATGCCACCAGCAGCGGGATCGTCTCCACCTCGGTGCTGTTGTGCCTGATCGTGCTGTTCAACGTGGGGCACAAGCGCCCGGCGGTCCGGGTGATCCGCGGCTACTGTCCCAAGCCGCTGTTTCTCATGGGGTTCCTTGCGGCCCTCAGCGATGCCCTGGCCAGTCCGCAGATCGCTCGCCAACTGGGCGGCAACATCACCAGCAGCGTGGCGGTGGCCACCGGCCTCCTGGCCTCGGTGTTCTTCGCCATGCTGGTGGTCCGCTTGCGCCGACCGGTGGCGCAGCTGATTCGCAACCGTCCGCTGTCCCAGCGTCTTGGCCAACCTGCATTGCAGGAGTCGCTGCGGATCTTTTCCGGGCTCTGGTACTGGCCGATCCTGCTGATGGTGCTGGTCTCGGCGGTCAATTTGATCGGCGCCGGAGAGGACAGCCAGGAGACCTTGCGCTGCGCCTTGCTGACCACCGCCTTGCTGATTGCCACGGTCTTTCTCAGCACCCTGCTGCAACACGTGTTCAAGTCGCGCAGTGCCGCGGCGATCCAGCGCAGCAGCGCCTACAAGGAGCGCTTCCTCAGCCTGCTACACGCCTTGCTCAGGATTGTCATGGCGATTGCCTTCATTGAAATACTCGGGCGTATCTGGGGGCTCTCGCTGTTCGAGTTCGCCCAACGCAACGCCGTGGGCCGCGCCATCAGCGACTCGTTGAGCAGCATCGGCCTGATCTTCCTGGTGACCTGGCTTTTGTGGGTGGTGCTGGATACCGCGATCCAGGAGGCCCTCAAGCCGCCCCTCAACAAACGCGCCGCGCGCCAGCCCAGCACCCGGGTCAAGACCATCCTGCCGTTGCTGCGCAACGCGATTAAAATCATCCTGGTGGTGATCTGCGCGATCACCACCATGGCCAATGTGGGGATCAACGTGGCGCCATTGCTGGCCGGTGCCGGGGTGGTCGGCCTGGCCATTGGCTTCGGTTCCCAGCAATTGGTACAGGACGTGATCACCGGCCTGTTCATCATCATCGAGGACACGCTGTCCATCGGTGATTGGGTGGTGCTGGATTCCGGCCATGCCGGTACGGTGGAGGGCCTGACCATCCGAACGCTGCGCCTGCGCGATGGCAAGGGCTTCGTGCACTCGGTGCCGTTCGGCCAGATCAAGGCGGTCACCAATCAATCGCGGCAGTTTGCCTTCGCCTTCTTCTCGGTGCAGTTCACCTACGACTCCGATGTCGACAAGGCCATCGAGCTGATCCGCGAGGCTGGCCGCTCCATCAGCGACGATCCATTCCTCAAGTACAGCCTGCAAGGCGGCCTGGACGTGTTCGGGGTGGACAAAATGGACCTCAACGGCGTGGTGCTGACGGCGCAGTTTCGTACGGTGTCCGGCGGCCAGTACGCGGTGACCCGGGCGTTCAACCAGCGCTTGAAGAAGCTTGTGGATAACTCGCCCTGGGTGCATTTCGCCCAGACTTATCCACAGCAGGTGATGTTGCCAGCGCGACGCAGCCATGAGGATGAACCGGAGCAGGAGGAGTCGGCCCTGCTGTTGCCCGAGGCACCGCGTCCGCAGTGAGCCCTGGCCCCCGTTGGTGGTGAGGCTACAGGGCGTGCCGTACCAGCTTGTTGCGCAGGGCCTGGGCGTCCTGGGGGGCCAGTTCCAGCCAGAAGTGCTGGGTTCCGGCGATCTCGGCAGCGGCCGGCAGGCCATCGCGGTACACCAGGCGGTTGCCGCTCAAGGCCGGGACCTTGGGGCCCGGCAGCAAGGTCCCGGCCAGGTTCAGCGGGTCCACGCCGCACACCGCTACCAGGCTGCCATCGTGGGGGCGGTGGCGTACTTGGCGCAGCACTGGAATGGCCTCTGGCAGGGCGAACTGTTCGCCGGCCAGGCCACTGACGAAACGCCCGCCGCGGATTTCTCCCCGGGCCTCCAGGCGATGCAGGGTGCGCAGCAGTTCGCGCCAGGTGGGCAGCCAATCGGCCTCGCGCTCCAGCAGGCGCCAGAACACCACGCCGTAGCGCCGCAACAGGGTCATGGCCACATGCTCGAGGGTGATCGCCGGGTCCTGGCTCGATGAGCGGCGTAGCAGCGCCCAGCGCCCGGCATCGTCCATGCCGCCGATCAAGGCTCCACGGCCACGCCGGCCGCTGCGGCTCTGGCGTTTGCTCGCGGGCGTGATCAAGGCCCGCAGGCCGGCGAAGCTGTCGGCGTTGACCAGGCCTGCGCCCACCAGCTCCTGCAGCACGTTTTCCAGTTCACTGCGCAACAAGTGGCTTTCATGCAGCAGTTCATCGAAGAACAGCGCGCCCTGCTGGCCGAGCACGTCGTGAACCTTTTGTGCCTTGGCCGACAGCGTGGCGCCGGTGGGGTTGGCCAGGCTGTTCCAGAGAGGCGCCTGGGCCCGGGGCAGGAGCACGATCGGCGTGCTGCGCAAGGCCGTACTGGCAGGCTTGCCACTGGCGTTGATCCGGCTCCAGGCCACTTTGCCGTTGCGACACAGTTCATCCAGCCAACGGCTGCTGTAGTCCTTCAGGCGCATGGGCAGCAGGTCGCTGTCCCAGGCCGAGGCAGCGGCCGGATAGCCTTCGAGCTGGCCGACCACTTCGGCCAGCATGGCGCTGCCCTGGCCCTGGGTGTGCGGGGACAGGCGTTGCCAGTCGAACAGGAACCGCATGAAGTCTTGCAGGGCCACGGGCTCGATCTCCCGGCGCAGGCGCTTCACCGTATAGCGGTGGATCCTCGCCAGCAGGTGCCGCTCGCACCATTGTTCCTGGCGACTGCCGGGGTTGAAGCGACCGCGCAGCACATAGCCTTCAGTCTCGAGCTGGACCAGGGCCTGGCTGATTTCCCCGGCTGTCAGGCCCAGGGGCGTGGCGATCTGCTCCAGGGTCAGTGGGGCGAAGCCACTGAGCCGCGCGCGGACCACCTCCACCAGCGCGTCTTGCGCGTCCCAGGCCTGGTCGAAACCCGCTAGCGGTTGCAGTGACGGTTGCACAGGGAGCCCTGGATAGACCGCTTGCAGGCAGTTGATGCGCTCCAGGGCCAGCCATAGCCTGTGCTCGGGGTCCGGTTGCAGGGCGCAGGCGCGGCCCTGGCTGGCCAGGCTTTCCAGCCACTGGCTCCAACCGGGGTTGGCCTGGACCTCGGTGGCGCTGATGCAACCCAGGCTCATCAGGGCTTCGTGCATTTCATCGGCACTGCCTGGTGTCGGCCAGGCCTCGGCGGCCACGGCCTTGATCGCGTCGGCATCCAGGGCGCCGAGGTCGTCGCTGGCTTGTGGATCGCTCCAGCGCCGCGCCAGCACAGCCTGGGTCCGGCGTTCTTCCAGAGGGGCGTCGTCGAGAAAGGTATAGGGCTTGGCGTTGAGAATCTCGGCTGCCAGCGGCGAAGGAGCAGGCAGTTCGCGGCTGAGCAGACGGACCTGGCCCTGTTCCATGCGACGCAGGAGTCCGAGCCAGCCTTCACAGTCCATGGCCTGGTGCAGGCAGTCGTCCAGGGTTTGCTCCACCAGCGGATGGTCGGGAATCTGTCGTTCGCCGGCGAGGTTTTCCAGGCAGGCGATCTGGTCGGGAAACACGCTGGCGATCAGGTCTTCGCTTTTCATCCGCTGGATCTGCGGCGCCACCTTGCGTCCGCCGCTGAAGCGCGGCAGGGCCAGGGCTACACCGGCATTCCAGCGCCAGCGCACGCCGAACAGCGGGGCATCCAGGAGTGCCTGGACCAGGATGTGCTCGGCGCTATTGCTGTGCAAATAGCGCCAGACCTCGTCCAGGGCGAAGCTGTGGCTGGTGGACAGCGACAGGACAATCGCGTCTTCGCTGGCGGCCGCTTGCAGTTCGAAATTGAAGGTGCGGCAGAAGCGCTTGCGCAGGGCCAGGCCCCAGGCGCGGTTGATCCGGCTGCCGAAGGGGCTGTGGATCACCAGCTGGGTACCGCCGGACTCATCGAAGAACCGCTCCATGATCAAGGTGTCCTGGGAGGGCAGGGCGCCCAGGGCCTGGCGCGCCTGGGCCAGGTAATCCACCAGTTGCTCGGCGCTGGCAGGGTCCAGCCCAGGTTCGCCGCGTAGCCAGTCGATGGCTCCCTGCAACTGGCCTGGGGTCGCGTCGAGCAGGGCGTCCAGCTTGGCCAGCAGGCGCGCCACGGCACTGGACAGTTCGGCGCTGCGCCCTGGTGCCTCGCCCAGCCAGAATGGGATGTTCGGTGGCAGCCCATGGGCGTCCTCGACCCGCACCTTGCCGGATTCCACCCGCAGGATGCGATAGGAGGTATTGCCCAGCTGGAACACATCGCCGGCACTGCTTTCTACCGCGAAGTCCTCGTTGACGCTGCCGATGTTCAGGCCCTGGGGTTCGAGCAAGACGCTGTAGTCGGCATTGTCGGGGATGGTCCCGCCGCTGGTGACGGCGGTCAGCCTGGCGCCTCGACGGCCCCGCAGGGTCCGGGCCCGGGCATCGCGATGCAAGTAGGCGCTGCGCAGGCCCTGGCGGGCATTGAAGCCTTCGGCGAGCATCCGCAGCAGCGCCTGGTAGTGCTGCGCGTCCAGGTCGGCGTAGGGCGTGGCTCGGCGCAGCATGTCCAGCAGGGCGGCTTCCGGCCATTCCTGGCAACTGACCTCGGCGACGATTTGCTGGGCCAGTACGTCCAGCGGCGCCCGGGGGATCGACAGGCTGTCCAGTTCTCCCCGGCGCACGCAATCGAGCAGGGCGGTGCATTCGACCAGGTCGTCCCGGGTCAGGGCGAACAGGCGGCCCTTGGGCGTGCCGCCTACCTGGTGCCCGGAGCGCCCGACCCGTTGCAGGAACGCCGAAATCGAGCCTGGCGAACCGATCTGGCACACCAGGTCGACATCGCCGATGTCGATGCCCAGTTCCAGGGAGGCCGTGGCGACCAACACTTGCAGGTCTCCAGACTTGAGCCGTTGCTCGGCTTCCAGGCGCTGTTCCTTGGCCAGGCTACCGTGGTGCGCGGCTACTGCCTGCTTGCCCAGGCGCTCGCTCAGGTGTCGGGCCAGGCGTTCGGCCAGGCGCCGGGTGTTGACGAATATCAAGGTGGTGCGATGTGCCCGGGCCAGGCTGCACAGGCGCTCGTAGACCAGCTCCCAGATATCGTTGGCCATTACCGCCGATAGCGGCACCGGTGGTACTTCGATCGCCAGGTCCCGGGGACGGGCATGGCCGATATCGACGATTTCGCAGGGTCGCCCCTGGCCGGCGAGAAAGCGCGAGACCGCCTCGATGGGTTTTTGCGTGGCAGACAGGCCAATGCGCAACAAGGGTTCGCTACAGAGCGCCTGCAAGCGCTCCAGACTCAGGGCCAGATGGCTGCCGCGCTTGCTGTCGGCCAGCGCGTGGATCTCATCGACGATCACGGTGCGGGTAGTGGCCAGCATCTGTCGTCCGGAGTCCGAGCCCAGCAGGACATAGAGGGATTCGGGGGTCGTGACGAGGATCTGCGGAGCCTTCTTGCGCATCGCGCTGCGCTCTTTCTGCGGGGTGTCGCCGGTGCGTACGGCAGTGCGAATGGCCAGTTGTGGCAGGTCCATCAGGCGCAGTTGTTCGGTGATCCCGGCCAGGGGCGCTTGCAGGTTGACCTGGATATCGTTGCTCAGGGCCTTGAGCGGCGAGACGTAGACCACCAGGGTGGCATCCGGCAGTTGGCCGCCCGCGTCCAGGCCTTGGCGCACCAGCTCGTCGATGACCGCGAGAAAGGCGGTCAGGGTCTTGCCCGAGCCGGTCGGTGCGGCGATCAGGGTCGAGCGCCGTTGTGCGATCAGCGGCCAGGCCTGGGCCTGGGCCGTGGTCACAGCGGCGAAAGTATGCTGGAACCAGGCGCGCACGGCCGGGTGAAAACCGTCCAGTGCCAGGTTCGCGGATTCGGCAAGGTTCATGGCAGAAGTTATGCGGCCGTCCGGGGTAACTTGCAAGCAGCGGCTATCGCCGTTGGGAGGCATCGACACATTCTCAGTGACGGTTGCGCCACAAACCCGCAAAATGCAACGATTCTGGCAATTCTTGACGGCCGATCCCCTAAGATCGGCCAATCCAAACCATCGTTCTGAACAGACTGGGCCTGCTGACTCTATGCGAATGCGCCTTATGTTACTGGGCGGCGGAAATGCCCTTGGGCAGGCGCTGATTCGCCTGGGTGCGGAGGAAGACATCAACTTCCTCGCGCCTCGTCCCCCGCAAGACGGTTGGGACGCCGCGAGTCTCACGCAACTGCTCGATGACACCCGCCCGGATGCCTTGATCAACCTGGCTTACTACTTCGACTGGTTTCAGGCGGAGGCCGTGAGCGAGGAGCGCCTGGGCGGCCAGGAACGGGCGGTCGAACGCCTGGCCGAGCTTTGCCAGCATCACAACATCATCCTTGTGCAGCCTTCCAGCTACCGGGTATTCGATGGTTCCCGGGCCACGGCCTATAGCGAGAAGGACGAGCCCGTACCCCTGGGGTTGCACGGCCAGGCCTTGTGGCGCATCGAGCAAAGCGTGCGCGCCACCTGCCCGCAGCATGTACTGCTGCGTTTCGGCTGGCTGCTGGATGACAGTGCCGAGGGTATCCTCGGGCGTTTCCTGGCCCTGGCCGAGTCGCCGCAGGCGTTGCCCATGGCCGATGACCGCCGGGGCAATCCGACGCCGGTGGACGACGCTGCGAGGGTGATCATTTCGGTGCTCAAGCAACTCGACTGCGCTGCGCCTCTGTGGGGCACCTACCACTACGCGGGCCAGGAAGCGACCACGCCCCTGGCCTTGGGCCAGGCGGTACTCAGCGAGGCACGGCAATTGCGTCCGCTGGCTGTGGAGGCGCCCACCGCGCAGGCCCACGCCGCGTTCGCCGATGCTGCCGAAGAGCCGCAGCATGCGGTGCTGGCCTGCAAGAAGATTCTTCACACTTTCGGAATCAAGCCGCGGGCCTGGCGTGCCGCGCTCCCGAGTTTACTGGATAGGTTCTATCGTCATGGCTGATGGCCTTGTATTGATCACCGGCGGTGCCGGCTTCATTGGTTCGCACCTGACCGACGCCCTGTTGGCCAAGGGCTATCGGGTGCGGGTGCTGGACGACTTGTCCACTGGCAAACCAAGCAACTTGCCGCTGGATAACCCGCGGGTTGAATTGATCGAGGGCGATGTCGCCGATGCGACCCTGGTGAACCGGGCCATGCAGGGCTGCAGTGCGGTGGCCCACCTGGCTGCCGTGGCTTCGGTACAGGCTTCGGTGGACGATCCGGTACAGACCCACCAGAGCAACTTCATCGGCACCCTGAATGTGTGCGAGGCCATGCGCCAGCATGGTGTGAAACGGGTGTTGTTCGCTTCCAGCGCGGCGGTCTATGGCAACAATGGCGAAGGCCAGTCCATCGATGAAGACACGCCCAAGGCGCCGTTGACGCCTTATGCCTCGGACAAGCTGGCCAGTGAGCACTACTTCGACTTCTACCGGCGCCAACACGGCCTGGAGCCTGCGGTCTTCCGTTTCTTCAATATCTTTGGCCCGCGCCAGGACCCATCATCGCCGTATTCCGGGGTGATCAGCATCTTCAGCGAACGGGCCGAGCAGGGCCTGCCGATCACCGTGTTCGGCGATGGCGAGCAGACCCGGGACTTTGTCTATGTGGGTGACCTGGTGGATGTACTGGTGCAGGCCATCGAGGCTCCGCGGCTGGAAGTGGGGGCCGTCAACGTCGGCTTGAACCAGGCGCTGAGCCTCAAGCAGATGCTCGCGGCCCTGGCCGAGGTCGTGGGTGAGCTGCCCCCGATCAGCTACGGTCCGGCCCGCTCCGGCGATATTCGGCATTCGCGAGCCAACAACCAACGGTTGCTACAGCGCTTTACCTTTGCCGAGCCCACTCCGATGAAGGTCGGCCTGGCCCGCTTGCTCGGGCGCTGAGGCTTTTCTCGGTCATGAAAAAGGCGCCTGCAAAGGCGCCTTTTTTGTGTCTGGCGGGCTTAGAACTTGTAGCCCAGGCCCACCATGTAGACCCAAGGGTCGACATCGACGTTGACTTTGGCGCGAGTGCCGGCGGCCAGGGCATTGTTATCCACATAGGCCCGGGTATCGATATCGATGTAGCGCACCTGGGCGTTGAGCATGATGTTGTCGGTCAGCATGTAGTCGGCACCGACCTGCCAGGCCAGGCCCCAGGAGTTCTTGGCGCGGAAGTTGTCGAAGCCTGCGGATTGGGCACGGCTGCCGACGTGTTCGTCATAGATCCAGGTGTAGTTGATACCGGCACCGACATAAGGCTGGAACGCCGACTTGTGGTCCAGTGGGTAGTACACCACGCTCAAGGTAGGTGGCAGGTGCTTGAGGGTACCGAGCTTGCCGTTGGCCGGGGCCAGGGAAGTGTCCTTGATTTTCACGTCATGTTCGAACGGAGTCGCGGCCAGCAGTTCGATACCGATGTTGTTGGTCACCATGTAGGCGAAGTTGAGACCCAGCTGGGTGTCGCTGCTCATGGTCGCCTTGCCGCCCAGGTTGGCACCGGCCAGGGGACCGCTGTCGACCTTGACGTCGGAACTGTTGGCTTTTGGATTGACGGTGATCGCACCGGCACGAACGATGATGTCACCAGCATCGTGGGCGTTGGCAATCGGGGCGGCGAGTGCGAGCGCAATCAGGGAAGCGCTAAGCAGTGACTTGTGCATGGGAGCTCCAAAGGACGATTCAAATTGGCTATGTCCAATGGTAAGGACCGTCAAGTTGATCGCCTTGACTCAGCTCAATGAAATTGCGAACCCCCAGCCAGCGCCTGAACTATTCTTTTGCCCCGCACTCTTTTGCCGTTCGCCCTTGACGCCGTTGTAGTCACTCCGGAAGTTCGTAGACGTAGATTTTCTGTGCCGCCATCTGGTAACCGGCATCCGCCAGTTCACTGGTGGAGGGTTTGACCTGCATGGCGCCTTCGATCCAGTAAGGCTGGTACAGCTCATCGAGCTTGACCCCCAGTTCGCTGGTGACGTGGACGATCTGGTTCGACGGGGGCGGTGGTACATGGATGCAGGCACCGAAGTACGGCACCAGCAGGAAGTCCGTGGTGCGGCCTTCTTCGTTCACCTCCAGGGGCACGATGTAGCCGGGCAGGCGCACTGACTGGCCATCGAGGCTCTTGACCACCGGGGCGTCGGGCAACTCCTGCTTGGCGGCGGGCGCTGACTCGGCAGACAGCGCATCGCTCATCTGGGACAGGTCATGCAGGGGCTTCATGTTCGGTACTTCCGGCGGGGCGTCGGCCGGGATCATTTCCACCCAGGTCAGGTCCCGCGGGGCGCCTGCCCATAGCAGTGGGCTGACCAGCAAGGACAGGGCAAGCAGCAGGCCCGACAGGCGTTGGTTCTTCATCAATCGGTGCTCACAAACGAATCGACAGGCCATCGGCCAGGGATTGCCGGTAGGCGCGCCATGCCGGCACGCAACCCATCAGCAGCGCGGCGACCAGGATAGCGCCCAGTAGCGTCCACTCATACTGGGTCGGCCACGAGAGCGGCAGGTACAGGCCGTAGTTCGACTGCACGTAGCCCTGGGCAAGGGCGATGCCCAGGTAGAGCAAGCCCAGCCCGGCCAGCACGCCTGCCAGCGCCAGGGCAAAGGCTTCCAGTACCAGCAGGGTCGCGATATGCCAGGGGCGGGCGCCCACCGAGCGCAGGATGGCCATTTCCCGACGGCGTTCGTTGAGGCTGGTGAGGATCGCCGTGAGCATGCCGATCAGGCCCGTGAGAACCACGAACAGCGAGACCACGAACAAGGCCTTCTCGGCGGTCCCCATCAGGCTCCAGAGTTCCTGCAGGGCCACGCCGGGGAGAATCGCCAGCATGGGTTCGCCACGAAACTCATTGATCTCGCGTTGCAGGGCGAAGGTCGAGATCTTGCTGTTCAGGCCAAGCATGAACGCGGTGATGGCCTGGGGCGTGAGGTCCATGTTACGAGCCTGGTCGGCACTGATGCGTCCTTCGCCGCGAGCGGGCACGCCGTTGTGCCAGTCGATGTGGATGGCCTCCATGCCGCCCAGGCTGATGTGCAGGGTACGGTCCACGGGTGTGCCGGTGCGCTTGAGGATGCCCACGACGGTAAAGGGCTTGTCATCGTGCTTGACCAGGCTGATGGCCGCTACGCCATGGGCCAGTACCAGCTGTTCCCCCAGCTTGTAGTGCAGCGCCTCGGCGACTTCGGCTCCCAGCACCACCTCGAATGGATCGCTGGCGAAGGCCCGGCCCACTGCCAGTTGCAGGTTCTGCTGGTGGCCGTATTGGTAGTGCTGGAAGTAGGCTTCGGTGGTCCCCATGACCCGATAGCCGCGATGGGAATCGCCCAGGGAAATCGGGATTGCCCATTTCACCTTCGGGTTGCTGGCGAAGTGCTCGAAGCTGTCCCAGCGGATGTTGTTGGTGGCGTTGCCGATACGAAACACCGAGTACAGCAGCAGGTTCACCGAGCCCGAGCGGGCGCCGACGATCAGGTCGGTACCGCTGATGGTACTGGCGAAGCTGGCCCGGGCTTCGGTGCGCACCCGTTCTACCGCCAGCAACAAGCAGACTGAAAGGGCGATGGCGAAGGCCGTGAGGAATGCGGTGAAACGGCGGTTAGCCAGGCTGGCCATGGCTAGGCGGAACAGATACATCTCAGACCTCGGCAGGCTTGGCGGCGCGATTGAGTTCGGCCAGCGACAGGTTGCGATCGAACAGGGGAGCCAGGCTCTGGTCGTGGCTGACGAACAGCAGGCTGGCGCCGGCCTCGCGGCATTCGGTGAACAGCAACTGGATGAAGGCCTCGCGGGCGTCATGGTCCAGTGCCGAGGTGGGTTCGTCGGCGATCACCAGTTCTGGCTGGCCGATCAATGCCCGGGCCGCCGCGACCCGTTGCTGCTGGCCGATGGACAACGAATCGGCGCGGCGGCCGAGCAGGCCAGGATCGCTCAGGCCCAGGTGGGCCAGCAGGGTGGCTGCGGCCTGGTCGACACTGCCGTGGCGCTGCACGGCGCGGCTGGCCCGCAGCTTGGAGAAGTGGCAGGGCAACTCGACGTTCTCGCGCACCGAAAGGAAGGGCAGCAGATTGAATTGTTGGAAGATGTAGCCGGTGTGATCGACACGAAAGCGGTCGCGGGCGCCGGCGGACAGTTCGGTCAACTCCTGGCCCAGCAGGCGAATGCTGCCCCGGCTGGGTTTCTGCACGCCACCGAGCAGGCCCAGCAAGGTGGTCTTGCCGCTCCCGCTGGGGCCCTTGAGAAACAGCGTTTCGCCGACCTCCAGGGCAAAGGCCGGGATATCCAGCAGTGGTGGATGCCCGGGCCAGTTGAAGCCCAGGTCGGACAGTTCGATGAGTGCTTGGGTCATGTTCAGCCGATCAGCAAGTGGATATCGCCGGGAGTGGCGCTCAGAACTTCAGCGTAGCGGCCTTGGCGGTAGCTTCGACCCCCTGCTGGCCGCTTGGCGAAATCAGTTGTACCTGGATTTTCTGGGTAGCGGGGAAGGTCTTGAAGACCTGTGCCAGGTCGAGGTCCTTCAGGGCTCCCGGCTGGGTGCAGGTGAACTGGTAATGGGCGTGGATCTCACTGTGTTCATGGTGATGAGCGTGGCCGTCGTTGGTTTCTTCGTGCTCGTCATCATCATGATCGGCGGCGGGCTGGTCGCTGAACAACGGGCTTTCCAGCTCCTGCTTGGCCACACTGCAACTGGCTGCGGAGGGCAGGTTGAACAGGGCCAGCGGTTGTTCCAGTTGCTTGCGAGCGGCGGCCACCTTGGCCTTGTCGGCGTCGGTGCTCGGGGCGTGTTCGAAACCCACCAGGTTCATCGCCGGGCTTTCCAGTTCCAGCTCCAGGGCTTGGCCGTCGAGCACTGCGTTCAAGCGAGCCACGCCATGTTCGTGGGTTCCGAGGCTGCCGTGTTCATGCTCGTGTTCATGGGCTTGCGCGGCCTGGGCAGCGACCAGTGGCAACAGGGCGAACGGCAAGGCGAGTAGCAGGCGGCGCATGGCGAGTCTCCGAGGCGAAGATGAAATAAATGTTATGTAATCTTATAACGATATTGCCGGCAGAGTTTGACTGCCCGCTTGGCGTTGCGCAAGACGCGTGGGAGCATGCTCGTCAGAAAATTTTGGGAGCACAGCGATGGTGCGGATTCACGGAAGCATCGGCGACTGGCCGGTGGATTTGACCCTGGAGCTGGACGAGGACGACTGGGCGCGACTGGCCGGGCAGTTGGGAGGGCAATTGCAGGCCGGCGGTGCGGCCCAACCGGTGGCCACTGGCATGGCCAGCAAGCCTGCGAGCCAGGATGACACCCTGTGGCAGACCGCCAAGGACCTGCTGTGCCAGGCCGGCCAGATGAGCGGGCCGGAGTTGTTGGAGCAACTGGAGGGGCTGACTGGCAGCGCGGCGGCAGGCAAGCGTTTGCTGGTACGCCTGCGCCACTGTGCCCAGGTGAAGGTGATCAGCGGCGCGGATACCCCGATCTACCATTGGGTACCCTAAGGGTATGGATTACCGGGCCGGCCAGGCCTTTCAGCTGGCCGGTCGGCCCCGGCAGGATCAATACAGCGCGGCGAACAGCTTGCGCCGGTAGGTGGTCACCAGCGGGTGATCGTTGCCCAGCAGGTCGAAGACTTGCAGCAAGGTCTTGTGGGCAATGCCTTCGCTGTAGCTGCGGTTACGCATGAACAGCTTGAGCAGGGCTTCCAGGGCGGCCTCGTACTGTTGGCGGGCCAGTTGCTGGATGGCCAGTTGGTAGGCCGCTTCGTCGTCTTGAGGGTCCTTGGCCAGGCGTGCCTTGAGGTCGGCGGCATCCGGCAGGCTTGCGGCCTGCTTGAGGAAGGTGATCTGCGCCTTGGCCCCGGCCAGGGCGGCCTTGTGCTCATCGCTCTTGACCGCATCGAGCACGGTCTGGGCTTCGCCCAGCTCCCCGCGCTCGGCCAGGCAGCGGGCGTAGAGGATCAGGGCCTTGGCATTGCTGTTGTCTTCGCTCAACAGTGCCTTGAGCAGGGCTTCGGCGTCGCCGATACGGCCCTCGCTGAACAGGATCTCGGCCTGTTCCAGCGGATCGGCCGCCGCCGGTGGGGGCATCTGCACATGAGGCTCGAGCATGGCCCGGACCGCCGATTCGGGCTGGGCACCGGCAAAACCATCCACTGGCTGGCCATCCTTGAACAGCACCACGGTGGGCAGGCTGCGGATGCCGAAGCGGGCGACGATGTCCTGCTCGATGTCGCAGTTGACCTTCGCCAGCAGCAGTTCGCCCTGATAGCTCTCGGCGATTTGCTGCAGCATCGGCATCAGCGCTTTGCAGGGCGCACACCACTCGGCCCAGAAGTCCACCAGGACCGGCTTGTGGAAGGAGTTCTCGATCACCGACTGGTCGAAATCAGCGGTATGGGCATCGAAGATGTACGGCGTGTCCTGACTCATTGGGTCTCTCGAATAAGCGGTTATGGCGCCACTATAAAGCGTGCTCGGGGGTGATCGCCATCGCTGGCGCGACCGTTGCCCGGGCCAATGGCCGTTGTGCGTGGTACAGGCTCACATTGCGAAATTCCCAGGGCTCGGCCAGGTCCGGCAGGGTCAGGGCATTGAGCATTTCCAGGCGTTGGTACAGCGGATGCTGGAAGTCCCTGACCCGGGAGTCCGCCACCAGGGCCTCACGGCCACGACTGAGGAATTCATCCAGCAGGGGCAGGTTGGCGCGGTCGTAGAGCACGTCGGCCACCAGGATCAGGTCGAAGCGATCGGCTTCGTTGAAAAAGTCGGTGCTGTAGCCCAGTTCCACCTCATTGAGCTCGGCATTGGCCCGGCAGGCGGCAATGGCCAGGGGGTCGAGATCGCAAGCCACCACTTCCAGCGCGCCAGCCTTGGCCGCGGCGATTGCCGCTACGCCGGAGCCGCTACCGAAGTCCAGCACCCGCTTGCCTTGCACCCAATGCGGGTGGGCCGTCAGGTAGCGGGCCAGGGCCAGGCCGCTGGCCCAGCAGAAGCTCCAGTAGGGCGGTTCGTGAAGGATGCGCCGGGTCTCCTCGGGGGTGAAGGCGCGGTCCATGTTCTGGGCATCGATCAGCCAGAGCCGGAGCTCGGTCTCGGGCAATTCGCAAGCTACCAATCGTGCGTCACCCAGCAGCTCGCCGAGGGCGTCTTGCAGGTCGAGCGGTACGTTCATGGGGCTTTGACGAGCTGCAATTGCCCCAGGGCCTGGGTGGTGGGTTGGTCGATGCGGCGTGCCGGCAGGTGCAGGATCAACTGCCCGGATTGGCTGGCACGGCCACGCAGCTCGACCCTGGCGCCGGCCGGAAAGGCCTCGGGAGCGAAGCGCAGGCGAAATGGCAGGGGCTGGCTGGTGCCGGTGAGGTTGCTACTGGCCAGCAGGCGTTGCGGACGCCCGCGCTCATCGATCACCAGCAGGGCCAGCTCGACATCGGCGCCGGCTGGTACGCCGTCAAGGCTGCCGCTCAACTCGCGCTGATAGGCCGGCAAGGGGCCGAGATCGACAGGTTCCTGGTTCTTTTTCACCGACTGTTGCTGCGAGGAAGTGGGCGCCGCGGGTTTCGGGGCATCGCTGCTGCAAGCGACCAGCAGGCTGACAAGACTGAGCAGAACAAGCGGTCTGAGCGGCATTTGAAGCTCCAACAAGGCAGGTTTCCATGTGCGAAACATAATAGTCGGTCTGTATACCGTAAAGGCTATGGCTTGTCTTGCCAGTGGGATGCGCTACCATGGCCCTCCCTGTGCGACACGCGTAGCGTGTCTCCAGCACCAAGCTGTATGGTCAGCTTGATGGGATTTCCGCAAGGAAATCGAATACCTAGGTAACCATCCCCAGGAAACAAAACCAGCCCGGAAGTCCATTGCCTTCAAGGACTTATCGCTGCGGCGACAGGCAAGCCCAAAGGTCGTTTAGCCCTCGGTAGCACGACCGCAGAACCGGTACCCCGGTTTTGGAGAGCCTCTTAAATCCAACCCTTGTGGGAGCTCAGACCCCCGCAGGGGTCTCCTCCTGCTCGTTTGAAACAGGAGGTTACAATTCAGAAGCGAGCGACCTATTCGGTCGTCCCCGTTTCCATTTCCCCGGAGACATGAGCGAAAGCTCTGTCTGTCATTGTCCAACCATTGCTTTCACAGGATGGTAGCGGACTCGTTGTACGACCAACGGTAGCCTAGGGCGACGTGCATCACTGGCAACAGTGTTGTTCGGAGCTCGCCCGACAACGTAGCCCCCGTAAAGGGTACGGTTCTTCCGTGAGGGAGCCTGTAGAGACTCGGAGCAGTACCGGGTTGAGGCGCAAGGCTGACTGGTAGGGACAACTAACGTGAACCGTTGATAAACGCCGTGAGCATGAAGGAGCCAAAGCTGCTGTCAGGCTCTAACCAAAAGGTATGTGGTCGGTTATCCCTGTAGGGAGTGGAGATACGTCGTCATCAAGACCACCGGCGAAAAGGCGGGTCCTAACCCAGTCGTGTGACAGATAGGGAACGTGGTAAGCCCGTATCGCTGCCCTTTGGGCAGGTGAACCGCAAGGAACACTGTTGGCGGTGCGGGTATGGGATCGCAGAGAAAGCGAACGCCAGGCTGTAATGGTCTGGATAGGGGTTGGAACATCACCCCACGGGAAACCGGGCAGACTTCTGCGTGGTCTTCTGTCGCAATGACTCTGACTGAGACCGTCTCATCAACTTCAGGGTTTGGCTTCATCGGCCCTTGATAATCCTACCCTGACGGGGTGCATGCACCCCGATAGGGGTACGTGCGCCTTCCGTTCGGGTGGTTTCACTTTGAGAGGAAAGCAGCATGAAAGAGCTCAGCCAGCATGGTGAGCCTGCGCTTTCCGGCATTCCGCAGCAGTGGCACGACGTCGATTGGTGTCGGGTTCAGCGGAACGTCCGGGGAATGCAGGTGCGAATTGCGAAGGCTTGTCGGGAGGGCAAATGGCGCAGGGTTAAATCCCTGCAACGGATGCTCACCCGCTCGAAGTCGGCCAGATACTTGGCCGTACGGAGAGTCACGGAAAATCAGGGGCGCCGCACGGCGGGAGTCGATAAGCAACTCTGGGATACACCTAACGCGAAATGGAATGCGGTTGGTTTGTTGAAAACGCGGGGATACAAGGCTCGGCCACTACGGCGAGTCTACATCCCGAAGTCGGATGGACGGGAACGCCCGCTGGGCATACCGACCATGACGGATAGAGCCATGCAAGCGCTGTACATGCTGGCTCTGTCTCCCGTTGCTGAAACCCTAGGCGATCCAAATAGCTACGGCTTCAGGATCGAACGTTCCACGGCGGATGCGATGGCGCAGTTGTTCGTATGCCTATCCCAGAAAGTCTCCGCTCAATGGGTACTGGACGCGGACATCGAAGGGTTCTTCGACAACATCAACCATGAATGGCTGCTAAGGAATGCCCCTACGGATGTACGGATGCTTCGGCAGTGGTTGAAGGCCGGTGTTATCCACAAGGGGCAGTTACACGCAACGGATGCGGGTACGCCACAAGGGGGGATCATTTCCCCCGTGTTGGCAAATCTGGCACTAGATGGTCTGGAAACACTCCTCAAGCAACACCTAGGAGTGACAAGGGCGAAAAAGCTGAAGGTGAATGTGGTGCGATACGCAGACGACTTCGTGATCACGGGAGCCTCCCCGGAGGTACTGGAAAACGAAGTGAAACCTTGGGTAGAGCAGTTCCTCGTAGCACGGGGACTACGGCTGTCACCCAAGAAAACGCGAATCGCCCATATCGACGAAGGCTTCGACTTCCTTGGATGGAATTTCCGGAAATACGACGGAACGTTACTGATCAAGCCGAGTAAAAAGAACGTCAAGGCGTTCTATAGCAAGGTCAGGGAAGCAATCGACACCCATAAGACGAGTAAGCAGGAAGATTTGATCCGACTGCTGAACCCGATGCTAAGGGGTTGGGCGCTTTACCATCAGCCAGTAGTGGCCAAGCAAGTGTATAGCTGGATGGACCACAGAGTTTTTGTGAAACTCTGGCGTTGGGCGAAAAGGCGGCATCCCAACAAATCTCTTGAGTGGGTCCGGAAGAAGTATTTCCGAACCATTGCAGGGAAAAGCTGGATGTTCGCCACCATGGTTCTGGAGGAGAACGGCAAGAGGCGGGAGGTCGGGCTGTATTCCCTTGCGGATACTCCGATCGAGCGGCACAAGAAGGTGAGTGGGGATTACAACCCCTACGACCCTGCCATGGAGGCGATGGGCGAAAAGCTGCGGATGGACCGGATGCTGAATAAGCTGAAGTATCGGAAGCAAATCGGCAGTTTATACGCCAACCAAAAAGGCCTGTGCCTGTTGTGCAAGCAACCCATCACCAGAGAGACGGGATGGCACGACCATCACGTGACCTTCCGCACTCAGGGCGGTAGTGACTCGCTGGGTAATCGGGTACTCTTGCACCCCAACTGCCACCATCAGCTCCACACCCGTGGTCTGCACGTGGATAAACCGGCTCCATCTAGGGGCTTAATGACGGCTTGAGCCGTATGCGCCGAAAGGCGCACGTACGGTTCTTAGGGGGGGATTGGCCAGCAATGGCCGGTCCCCACCCGACTTTTTTGTTGCCTGCCACCATGCACTGTCCCTTCTGCGGTGCCAACGACACCAAGGTCATCGACTCGCGTCTGGTCGCCGAGGGCGAACAGGTTCGTCGCCGGCGTGAATGCCTGGCCTGTGGTGAACGTTTCACTACTTTCGAAACTGCCGAACTGGTGATGCCGCGTCTGATCAAGACCGATGGCAGCCGCCAGCCCTTCGACGAAGACAAACTACGCGCGGGCATGCAGCGCGCCCTGGAAAAACGCCCGGTGAGCGTCGAGCGCCTGGAAGCGGCGCTGGCCCATATCAAGCACAAGCTGCGTGCCACTGGCGAGCGCGAGGTGAAGTCCCTGGTCGTGGGTGAACTGGTGATGGGCGAGCTGCAAAAGCTCGACGAAGTCGCCTACATCCGCTTCGCCTCGGTATACCGGCGTTTCCAGGACCTCGACGAATTCCGCGAAGAGATCGATCGCCTTGCCCGTGAGCCGGCCAAGCAATGAGCCAGCCAGCGGAACAAGCGATCCTCGACGCCCACTACATGGCCCGCGCGCTGGAACTGGCGCGCAAGGGCTTGTACACCACCCATCCCAATCCTCGTGTCGGTTGCATCATCGTGCGCGACGGCGAAGTGGTGGGCGAAGGCTGGCATGTGCGGGCCGGTGAACCTCACGCTGAGGTGCATGCCTTGCGCGCCGCCGGGGAAAAGGCCCGTGGCGCCACCGCCTACGTGACCCTCGAACCCTGCAGCCACCACGGTCGTACCCCGCCTTGTGCCGATGCCCTGGTCGGTGCCGGGGTTGCACGGGTGGTCGCGGCGATGCAAGACCCCAACCCGCAAGTCGCCGGTCGTGGCATGCGACGCCTGGCCGAGGCCGGCATTGCCGTCCAGAGCGGTGTGCTGGAGAGTGAGGCGCGAGCGATCAACAAGGGCTTCCTCAAGCGCATGGAGCATGGATTGCCTTATGTGCGAGTCAAGCTGGCCATGAGCCTGGATGGTCGTACTGCCATGGACAGCGGCGAAAGCCAGTGGATCACCGGAGCCGCGGCACGCTCGGCGGTGCAACGCCTGCGCGCCGAGTCCAGCGTGGTCTTGACCGGTGCCGACACGGTGCTGGCAGACGATGCCCGGTTGACTGTACGCGCTGGCGAACTGGGCCTGGACCCCGAGCAGACGGCCTTGGCCATGAGCCGGCCGCCGCTGCGAGTCCTGGTCGATGGTCGCCTGCGAGTGCCGCTGGGGGCTCCGTTCTTCAAGGCCGGGCCCGCCCTGGTAGCCACCTGTGCGGCTGTCGAGGAGCAACATGCCAATGGTCCCGAGTGCCTGAATGTACCTGGCGCCGATGGCCAGGTGGACTTGCGCCGCCTGCTCCAGGAGCTGGCCGCTCGCGGCGTCAACGAGGTGCTGGTGGAAGCCGGCCCGCGCCTGGCTGGAGCGTTCGCCCGGCAAGGGCTGGTGGATGAGTACCAGATCTTCGTCGCTGGCAAGTTCCTGGGGTCCACGGCCCAGCCTTTGCTGGACTGGCCCCTGGCGCGGATGAGCGAGGCGCCATTGCTCAAGATCATCGAAATGCGCGCAGTGGGCGATGACTGGCGAGTCACTGCCATCCCGGCCCCGCCAGCGAGCGTATAATTCCCGACTTTCGCCTATCCGGCGGCCCGTTCTCGAGGAGGACTCCATGTTCACCGGCATCATCGAATCCATCGGCAGCATTCGCGCATTGAGCCCAAAAGGCGGAGATGTGCGGGTTTATGTAGAAACCGGCAAGCTCGACCTGGCCGACGTCAAGCTGGGCGACAGCATCGCGGTGAACGGCGTCTGCCTGACCGCCGTCGAATTGCCCGGCGATGGTTTCTGGGCCGATGTCAGCCGCGAGACCCTGGATTGCACCGCCTTCAACCAGTTGAAGGCCGGCAGCCGGGTCAACCTGGAGAAGGCCCTGACCCCGACCACTCGCCTGGGCGGTCATCTGGTCAGCGGTCACGTCGATGGTGTCGGCGAGGTCGTGGGCCGGGAAGAGAATGCCCGGGCCATCCAGTTCCGCATCCGGGCTCCCAAGGAGCTGGCCAAGTACATCGCCCATAAAGGCTCGATCACCGTCGACGGCACCAGCCTGACGGTCAACGCGGTGAATGGCGCCGAGTTCGAATTGACCATCGTGCCCCACACGCTGGCGGAAACCATCATGGCCGACTACCGGCCGGGCCGTCAGGTCAACCTCGAGGTCGACCTGCTGGCGCGCTACCTGGAGCGCTTGCTGCTGGGTGACAAGGCCGCCGAGGCCTCGGGCAGCACCATTACCGAAAGCTTTCTGGCCGCTAACGGCTATCTCAAATCCTGAACCTCAAATTTTGAAAGAAGGGGGGTGCCGAGTGGCGCTCAACAGCATCGAAGAACTGGTCGAAGACATCCGCCAAGGCAAGATGGTCATCCTCATGGATGACGAAGACCGCGAGAACGAAGGCGACCTGATCATGGCCGCCGAGTGCTGCACGGCTGCGCACATCAACTTCATGGCCAAGCACGCCCGTGGCCTGATCTGCATGCCCATGAGCCGCGAGCGTTGCGAAATGCTCAAGCTGCCACTGATGTCGCCCCGCAACGGTAGTGGCTTCGGTACCAAGTTCACCGTGTCCATCGAGGCCACCGAAGGCGTGACCACCGGCATCTCCGCTGCCGACCGGGCGCGTACCGTGCAGGCCGCCGCGGCCAAGGACGCCAAGGCCGAGGACATCGTCAGCCCAGGCCATATCTTCCCGCTGATGGCCCAGCCCGGCGGTACCCTGGCCCGTGCCGGTCACACCGAGGCGGCCTGCGACCTGGCGCGCATGGCGGGCTTCGAGCCCAGTGGCGTGATCTGCGAGGTCATGAACGACGATGGCACCATGTCCCGGCGCACCGAACTCGAGGCGTTTGCCACCGAGCACGGTATCAAGATCGGCACCATCGCCGACCTGATCCACTACCGGATGATCCACGAACGTACCGTTCAGCGGATTGCCGAGCAGCCCCTGGACAGCGAACTGGGCCAGTTCAACCTGGTGACCTATCGTGATTCCGTGGAAGGCGACGTGCACATGGCGCTGACCCTGGGCGAGATCTGTGCCGAGGAGCCGACCCTGGTGCGGGTCCACAACATGGACCCGCTGCGCGACCTGCTGATGGTCAAGCAACCGGGGCGCTGGAGCCTGCGCGCGGCCATGGCTACCGTGGCCGAGGCCGGCAGTGGCGTGGTGCTGTTGCTGGGTCATCCGCTGGATGGCGACGTATTGCTGGCGCACATCCGGGAAACCGCCGAGCACGCGCCTGCGAAGAAGCCGACCACCTACAGCATCGTGGGCGCCGGCTCACAGATCCTGCGTGACCTGGGCGTGCGCAAGATGCGCCTGATGAGCGCACCGATGAAGTTTAATGCGATATCCGGTTTCGACCTGGAAGTTGTAGAATACGTGCCCTCCGAATAAAAGCCGGCCGCTGCCAGCTTGAAATTCGCGGTTCAAATATCACTCAGGAGCGTGTACTAGACACGCTCCGGCTCTTTAAGAGATTTGTCGAATGACCCTGAAGACCATCGAAGGTACCTTCATCGCCCCTAAAGGCCGCTATGCCCTGGTGGTCGGCCGCTTCAACAGCTTCGTCGTCGAAAGCCTGGTCAGCGGCGCGGTTGACGCCCTGGTTCGCCATGGCGTGAGCGAAAGCGACATCACCATCATCCGCGCTCCCGGCGCCTTCGAGATTCCCCTGGTGACCCAGAAGGTCGCGCAGAAGGGTGAATACGCGGCGATCATCGCCCTGGGCGCGGTCATTCGTGGCGGTACCCCGCACTTCGAATACGTTGCTGGCGAATGCACCAAGGGTCTGGCCCAGGTGTCCATGGAGTTTGGCGTGCCGGTAGCCTTTGGCGTGCTGACCGTCGACTCGATCGAACAAGCCATCGAGCGTTCCGGCACCAAGGCCGGCAACAAAGGGGCTGAAGCTGCCTTGTCCGCCCTGGAAATGGTCAGCCTGCTGGCGCAGTTGGAGGCCAAGTGATTAGCGACGATAGCGATCGTTTCAACCCGCGCGATCCCAAGCCTGCCAGTGCCGGCAAGCCATCCAAGAGCGCCAAGCGTCGCGAAGCCCGTCAGCTCGCGACCCAGGCGCTGTACCAATGGCACATGGCCAAGCATTCGCTGAACGAGATCGAAGCGCAGTTTCGGGTCGACAACGATTTCACCGACATCGACGGCGCCTACTTCCGTGAAATCCTGCACGGGGTCCCGGCCAACAAGAACGAGATCGACAATGCGCTCGTACCTTGCCTGGACCTGGCCATCGATGAGCTGGACCCGGTAGAACTGGCCGTCCTGCGCCTGTCCACCTGGGAACTGCTCAAGCGTGTCGACGTGCCATACCGCGTGGTGATCAACGAGGGTATCGAACTGGCCAAGGTCTTCGGTTCCACCGATGGCCACAAGTTCGTCAATGGCGTACTCGACAAGCTGGCCCCACGCCTGCGTGCAGCAGAAGTGAAGGCGTTCAAGCGCTGATCCGCGCTTGTAGCTGCCATGGGCGAGTTTGAACTGATCCGTAACTTCTTCGCTGCCGCGCCTTGTGCGCAGGGTGGCGAGGGCGTTGCCCTGGGGATCGGCGATGACTGTGCCTTGCTGGCAGTTGCTCCTGGCGAGCAATTGGCGATTTCCACCGACACCCTGGTGGCGGGTGTGCATTTCGCCGATCCCTGCGATCCCTTCCTTCTTGGCCAACGTTCCCTGGCGGTGGCTGTCAGCGACCTGGCCGCCATGGGCGCCACACCGCTGGCCTTTACCCTTGCCCTGACCTTGCCAGCGGTAGCCACCGATTGGCTCGCCGCCTATGCCCGTGGCTTGAATGCCATGGCCCAGGATTGCGCCGTGCGCTTGATCGGCGGCGATACCACCCGGGGCCCCCTGACCTTGACCATGACGGTGTTCGGCCGCGTACCCGCAGGCCGGGCCCTGACCCGCAGCGGCGCGCGGCCTGGTGACCTGCTGTGTGTCGGCGGTCCGCTGGGTGATGCCGCTGGCGCCCTGCCACTGGTGCTGGGCCAGCGCCAGGCCGCGCCGGCAGTGGCCGAGCCGTTGCTGGCCCGCTACTGGTCGCCGCAACCGCAGTTGGCCCTGGGCCAGGCGTTGCGTGGCAAGGCCACGGCAGCCCTGGATATCTCCGATGGGCTGTTGGCCGATTGCGGGCATATCGCCGCGGCGTCATCGGTCGGGTTGCAAGTGGTGCTGGACACGCTGCCCCTGTCCAGGCCCCTGGTGGACTTTCTCGGCCTGGAGGGCGCTCGTGCTGCGGCCTTGAGTGGCGGCGACGACTATGTGCTGGCCTTCACCCTGCCACCTGCCGACTTGACGCCATTGCAGGCCGCGGGTTGGCCCGTGCATGTGGTGGGGCAGGTGGTGGCGGGGCAGGGCGTGGCCTTGCTGGATGCCGCAGGGCAGGACATCACCCCGGGCATCCGGGGCTACCAACACTTTCCGGAGACACCGTGACAGATCATCCCAATCAGGTTCCGGCGGAGTTCGTACCCCCGTCGGTCTGGCGTAACCCCTGGCATTTCCTCGCGTTCGGTTTTGGCTCGGGCACCCTGCCCAAGGCCCCGGGCACCTGGGGTTCGCTGGTTGCGCTACCCTTCATTCCGTTTTGGCAGATGTTGCCGGACTGGGGCTACTGGCTGATGCTCGGCATCACCATGCTGTTCGGCTTCTGGCTGTGCGGCAAGGTAGCCGACGATCTGCGGGTGCATGACCATGAAGGCATCGTCTGGGATGAGATGGTCGGCATGTGGATCACCTTGTGGTTGGTGCCCGCCGGTTGGCAGTGGTTGCTGGCGGGATTCCTGATGTTCCGCTTCTTCGATATTCTCAAGCCCTGGCCCATCCGTTGGGTCGACCGGCATGTCCATGGCGGTGTCGGCATCATGCTCGATGATGTCCTGGCCGGGGTTTTCGCCTGGCTCGCGATGCAAGGGCTGGTGTGGTGTTTCAGCTGAGGGGCAAGGCATGGGTGTCTGTCGCGGGCTACTGGCGTTGCTGGTCCTCTGGAACTGTTGTAACGCATGGGCCGGCGAACAAGCGTCGTTGCCCAGGCAGATTCGCATTGCCAGCGAGGAGTGGGACCAGTACAGCGAGGCCGACGGCCAGGGCTTGTCCTGGGATATCCTGCGGGAGGTCTTCGAGCCCCAGGGGGTAAAGGTCGAGCGCAGTAGCGTGCCCTACACCCGTTCGGTCGGGCTGGTGCAACGTGGCGAGGTGGATGCCCAGGCCGGTGCCTACCACAATGAATCGCCTGGCGTGCTCTATCCGCGCTGGAACTACGACAACGACCATATCTACGCCCTGGGCCTGGCCGGCGGTCCTGAGTTGAGCCTTGCCAACCTGGCCAGCTACCGGCTGGTCTGGGTGCGTGGCTACAAGTACCAGGACTACCTGCCCAACATCGGTATCTACAACGAGATCCGGCGTCGTGTCGGGATCCTGCCGATGCTGCTGTACCACCGCGCCGACTTTTACATCGATGGCCAGACCGAAGTCGACTACGTGCTTGGGCAGGCCGAAGACCCTTCCCGTTTCAAGCGTTCGCACCTGGTGGAATTGCCCCTGTACCTGGGCTTTGCCGATACCGCGCGCGGGCGCGCCCTGCTTTCGTTGTATGACCAACGCATGGAACAACTGGTGAAGAGTGGTGGCCTGCGGCCGATCTTCCAGCGCTGGAAGCAACCTTATCCCTTTGACGAGAAGCGCTAGCCGGTGGTCCGGTGATCAAACTTATCGATCTTTATCCACGATAATTCAGCCTAAGCGTCCAGTGGAGGCTGCTGTTACAATGCCGCCTCTGCGAATCTCCAGTCCCCATACAGATCAGGAGCACAACAGTGCCCGTTGTTTTTGTTGCCGCTTCCAAGCTGCCCACCCCCTTTGCGCAATTCACCATGCACGGTTTCCTCGACGAAGCCACCGGTCGCGAGCACGTGGTGCTCAGCCTGGGCGATATCGCCGACGGCGCGCCTGTGCTCGGTCGCCTGCACTCCGAATGCCTGACCGGCGATGCCCTGTTCAGCCAGCGTTGCGACTGCGGTTCGCAGCTCGAAGCCGCCCTGCGGGCCATCGCCCGTGAAGGCCGTGGGGTGCTGCTGTACCTGCGCCAGGAAGGCCGGGGTATCGGCCTGCTGAACAAGATCCGCGCCTATGAACTGCAAGATGGCGGTGCCGATACCGTGGAGGCCAACGAGCGCCTGGGTTTCGCCGCCGACCAGCGCGACTACGCCATGTGCCTGCCGATGCTCGAGCACCTGGGCGTCAAGGCCCTGCGCCTGATGACCAACAACCCGCGCAAGGTCAAGGCCCTGACCGAGATGGGCATCCAGGTCGCCGAGCGCGTGCCTCTGCATACCGGCCATAACCCGCACAACAAACTCTACCTGGCGACCAAGGCCAGCAAGCTCGACCACATGATGGGTAACGAGCACCAGGGCGAGGTCGACCGCGCGTGACCCGGGGCCAAGTGAGGCGGCGCCTGGCCGTCAGCTGGTGGCAGTACCTGGCGTTGGCGTTGCTGCCGCTGTTCGTGCTCAACGCCGTATTCGGCCAGGGCGAGCCGATTCTGCCGGTGCTGGCGATGCCGTTCTTCATTGCCGGGGTGGCGTCGATGTTCGTCAGCCTGCGCTTTTTCGGTGCCTACAAGCACGGCTTGATCGCCACCCAGAAAGCCCTCGATACCCCAGAAGAACCAGCGGCCTGGATCGACCTGGCAGCGCGGCGGCGCACGGCCCTGCTGGTGGCAGCGTTGCCAGCCTGGATCGGTGCCCTGGCGGTGTTCGTCGGCCTTGAGGCCGTGCCGCTGATGCTCCTGGCCCTGTCCACGGCGGTGTTGTTCTACCTCTACCGCATCCCACGCCAACTCGGTTGATGCAGCGCTGGCTGGCCGTCTTGCTGCTGGCTCTGTGTGGCCAGGCGCTGGCCGCCGAGCGGGTCGTCAGCCTGGCGCCATCGCTCTCGGAAATTGTCGTCGAACTGGGCGCCGCCGACCTGCTGGTGGGCGTGCTGGATGCCGGTGAGCGCCCGGTACCCCTCAAGGACCTGCCTTCGGTAGGGCGCTACGGCCAGCTGGATATCGAGCGCTTGCTGAGCCTGCGGCCGGACTTGCTGCTGCTCTGGCCGGGCAGTGTCGGACCGGCCCAGAAGGAGCAATTGGCGCGCCTGGGCATTCCCACCCTGGTTGCCGAACCCCATGACCTTGCGCAGCTGACCGCCCAGATCGCCGAGATCGGCCAGCGCCTGGGGCGAGCACAAGCCGGCCAGGCATTGGCGACCCAGCTGGACCAGCAACTTGCGCAACTGCGCCAGCGCTATCGCCGCGAGTTGCCCCTGCCGGTGTTCTATCAGGTCTGGGATCGTCCGCTATACACGGTGGGTGGTGGCCAGATCATCAGCGACGCCCTGGCGGTCTGCGGGGCGCGCAATGTATTTGCCGATCAACCGCTGCCGGCGCCCCAGGTCAGCATCGAATCGGTGTTGCAGCGTAACCCGCAGGCGATTCTCGCCACGGCCCAGGGGCAATTGGATGCCTGGAAGGCCTGGCCGCAGATTGCCGCGGTTGAGCAGGGGCGTTTGTTGCTGGTGATGGACAAGGGCCTGGAGCGGCCCAGCGGGCAGATGGTCGGCGCAGTGGCCAAGCTGTGTGCATTGATCGCGCCCGAGCGTTGAGCCGGTTCTACAGCTCAGGGGTCCAGGTCACCCCGAGCATCCAGGTCCGACCTTCTTCGCGGTAGCCGTAGTCGCTGCCCTGGTGGCTGTAGAGCGCACGGGAATAGGACTTGTCGAAGACATTGTCGAGCTTCAGGTCCAGCTTGAGCTCCTGGTTGACTGCCCAACTGCTGCGCAGGCCGAACAGACCATAACCGCCAAGCCGCTGCGTGTTTTTCTCGTCGTCATAGCTACCACTCACCGCCAGCCAACTGGCGCCGAGGCCCAGGCGATCGAACTGTCGGTCCAGATCCAGGCTAAGAGTACGCCGGGCGCGTCGGGGGAGTGTATGGCCTTTGTCGCGGTCGCGAGGGTCGATGATGGCCAACCCCAGATTGCCCTGCCAACCGAACAACTCCTGCTTCAGTGAGGTTTCAAAGCCGTTGATACGTGCCGAACTGATGTTTTGTGGACCATCGTTTTTGAAGATGATCGCGTCCCGAAGATCGGTCCGATACAGCGAGACCTCCAGTCGGCTGCTGTCGTTGAGCTGACTGCGCCACTGCATCTCGTAGCTTTTCGAGATTTCGGGTTTCAGATTCGGGTTGCTGTTTTTAGAACCGCTACTGTCTGGGAAGTAGAGGTCGTTAAATGTTGGGGCACGGAAACCCTCACTGTAAGTCAGCAGCAGGTCGTTGTCCGGTGTCAGGGGCAGGGTGAAGGTTCCGCTCCAGCTACTGTGTCCGCCGAACTGTTGGTTCTGGTCGCGGCGCAGACCCAGCTCGGTGGAGAAGCTGTCGGCCTGAAAACGGTGCTGAATGAATGCAGCCCGGTTCCATCGGCTGTCCTCGGCGAAGTACTGTGGGGTGCTGCCGATGAAAAAGGCCGGGCCGGTATTGAGTCGGTCCTCGTACCAGTCAGCGCCAAGAATCAGGCTGTGTTGCGCAGTCAGGCGCAGATCGTTTTGCCAGGCAAGTGAGTCGCGGTAAGTGTTGAACACGCTACGTTCGTCGCTGAGCTTATTACGCTTGAGGTCGCGGTTTTCGCTGTGACCCAGTTCCAGTCGGGACTGCCAGCGGTCATTGACCGTCGCATCGATAAAGCCGCTGGCGCTGCTGACGGTGAAGTCGGTGTAAGGGTCCTGCTCCGCGGCGAAAGGCTTGTCATAACGGCTGCGGCCTCGGTTATCCAGCAGGTTGAAGCCCACTTCCAGGTCGTCGCTGAGGGCATGGCTTAGGGTAAAACTCAGGGATTGGTTGCGGTAGCCATCGTGATCCGTATCGCTGGGGTAGGAGGTGTGGGTCCAGTCGATTCCGGCACTTTCATCCAGGTTGGCGCCGAGGCTGAAGCGGGTCCGTTGGTTGCCGCCAGACAGTCCCAGGCTGCGCTCCCAGGTCTGGTTGCTGCCAGCGGCAACGCGCATGCGCCCATGCAGTCCCGAGTCGGCGCTGCGGCGGGTGAAGATTTGGATCACTCCACCAATGGCGTCGCTGCCGTAGATCGCCGAGCGCGAGCCACGCAGCACTTCCACCCGCTCGATCTGCTCGACGCTGATGAACTGCAGGTTGCTGTCGCCGCTGGATGAACTGCCGATGCGCTGACCATCCACCAGCACCAGGCTTTGGGCCGATTTGGTGCCGCGAATGAAAATGTTCGGCAGGGCGCCGCGTCCGCCGCTCTGGGCAACCTGCACCCCGGGAACCCGTTGCAGCAGGTCGGTCAGGTTGGTGGGTTGCAGGCGGTCGATGTCCTCCCGGGTGAACACCGTGTTCGCCGCGCTGCTGTCGTTGCGCGCCTGTACCTGGCGGTTGGCGCTGATCAGGGTGTCCGGCAGCTTCAGGGCCTGGTCGCGGTCGGAGGTGTCGGCCAGCAGTTCGCCACCGGGCAGCAGGAACAGGGGCAGGGCAAGGCGGGAGAGTTTCATGGCTGCTCCTTTTCGCACGGCGCGGGTTCGGCCGCAGGAGGTGATGGGCCGTGGATGGGGAGAAGCTGGCGCCCGCGTGGCGGGCGCTCAGCATGGGGCGCTACAGCTTACGCCAGGCCCAGCAGCTGCAGGCGCTGGCGCACCGAGGCTTCGATGCCGGCTTCGTCGAGGCCGCACTCGGCGAGCATCTGCGCTGGCTTGGCGTGTTCGACGTAGGCATCCGGCAGGCCCAGGTGCAGGAGCTGCTTGAGAATGCCTTCCTGGGTCAGGAACTCGCCGACGGCACTGCCGGCGCCGCCCATGATGGCGTTTTCCTCGATGGTCACCAGCAGCTCGTGGCTGCCGGCGATCTCGCGCACCAGGGCTTCGTCCAGGGGTTTGACGAAACGCATGTCGACCACGGTGGCGTCGAGCTTCTCGGCCACCTTCAGCGCTTCGGCCAGTTGCACGCCGAATACCAGCAGCGCCACTTGCTTGCCCTGGCGACGGATCACGCCCTTGCCGATCTCGATCGGCTCCAGGTCCTTGTCGATCGGTGCGTTGGGGCCGGTGCCACGTGGATAGCGCACCGCTGCCGGGCCGTTGTACAGGTGGCCGGTGGTGAGCATCTTGCGCAGTTCGTTCTCGTCGCTGGGGGTCATCACCACCATGCCGGGAATGCAGCGCAGGTAGGACAAGTCGAAGCTGCCGGCGTGGGTCGGGCCGTCTTCGCCCACCAGGCCAGCGCGATCGATGGCGAACAGGACGTCGAGGTTCTGCACCGCCACGTCGTGGACCAGCTGGTCGTAGCCGCGTTGCAGGAAGGTGGAGTAGATCGCCACCACCGGCTTGGCGCCTTCGCAGGCCATGCCGGCTGCCAGGGTCACGGCGTGCTGCTCGGCAATCGCCACGTCGAAGTAGCGCAGCGGGAAGCGTTCGCTGAAGGCCACCAGGTCCGAGCCTTCCTTCATGGCCGGGGTGATGCCCACCAGGCGCGAATCGGCGGCGGCCATGTCGCACAGCCACTCACCGAACACGCCGGAATACTTCGGCCCGCCGGCTTTTTTCGGTGCGGCTGCCGGAGCGTCCAGGGGTTCGAGCTTGGTGATGGCGTGGTAGCCGATGGGGTCGACTTCCGCCGGGGCGAAGCCCTTGCCCTTCTTGGTCACCACGTGCAGGAACTGCGGGCCCTTGAGGTCGCGCATGTTGCGCAGGGTGGCGATCAGGGTCGGCAGGTCGTGGCCGTCGATCGGGCCGATGTAGTTCCAGCCCAGCTCTTCGAACAGGGTGCCGGGCACCAGCATGCCCTTGGCGTACTCTTCGGTGCGGCGGGCGATTTCCCAGGCACCGGGCAGGCGCGACAGCACTTTCTTGCTGCCTTCGCGCATGCTGGCGTAGGTGCGGCTGGAGAGGATCTTGGCCAGGTAGTTGGACAGGCCGCCGACATTGCGCGAGATCGACATGTCGTTGTCGTTGAGGATCACCAGCATGTTGGCGTCCACTTCCGGCGCGTGGTTCAGGGCCTCGAAGGCCATGCCCGCGGTCAGGGCGCCGTCGCCGATCACGGCGATGGCCTTGCGCTCGCTGTTCTGCAGGCGGGCGGCGATGGCCATGCCCAGGGCGGCGCTGATGGAGGTGCTGGAATGACCGACGCCGAAGGTGTCGTACTCGCTCTCCGAGCGCCGGGGGAAGGCAGCCAGGCCGTCTTTCTGGCGCAGGGTGGCCATCTGCTCGCGGCGACCGGTGAGGATCTTGTGCGGATACGCCTGGTGGCCCACGTCCCATACCAGCCGGTCGTCCGGGGTATCGAACACGTAGTGCAGGGCGATGGTCAGCTCGATGACGCCGAGGCCGGCACCGAAATGCCCACCGGTCTGGCCGACCGTATAGAGCAATTCCAGGCGCAATTCATCGGCCAGGGTTTCCAGCTCGGCTTCGCCTAACCGGCGCAGGCCGTCCGGCGTCTGGGCACGGTCGAGCAATGGCGTGGTCGGGCGCTTGCGGGGAATCTCATGAAACGTCGTGGGCATCAGGCGAATCGTTATAGGTGTAGAAAGAGGCGGCAGTTTACCTTATGCATCGCAAGCTGCCCACGCAGAGCACTGAACTTGGCCGATATGCGGTCCTTTGCCCGGCCTTAGATCAGTTGCGGCGTTCGACGATATACCGCGCCAGCTCCCGCAAGGGTTCGGCTGCCGCGTCAAACGGACGCAGGGCATGCAAGGCCTGGTCTCGCAGTTCCAGGGCGTACTCCTTGGCCGCTGCCAGGCCCAGCAGCGCCGGGTAGGTCGGCTTGTCCCGGGCGATATCGGCACCCTGGCGCTTGCCCAGGGTCGCGGTATCGCTCTCGACGTCGAGGATGTCGTCCTGGACCTGGAACGCCAGGCCGATGGCTTGGGCATAGGTTTGCAGGGCCTTGAGTTCATCCTTTTCGGCCCGGCCGCTGGCCAGGGCGCCGAGGATGACGCTGGCTTCGATCAGCGCGCCGGTCTTGTGCCGGTGCATGTATTCCAGGGCCTTCTGGTCGAGCTTGAGCCCCACCGAACCAAGGTCGATGGCCTGGCCGCCGACCATGCCCGCCGGGCCTGCGGCCTGGGCCAGGGTGGTGACCATGCGCAGGCGGATCTCGGCGCTGGCATCGCTCAGACGCGGGTCCAGCAGGGCGCTGAAGGCCAGGCTCTGCAGGCCGTCGCCGGCGAGGATCGCGCAGGCCTCATCGAACGCCTTGTGAGTAGTGGGCTGGCCGCGGCGCAGATCGTCGTCGTCCATGGCCGGCAGGTCGTCGTGCACCAGGGAATAGGCGTGGATCAGCTCCACCGCGCAGGCCGCACCGTTGGCCTGCTCCGGCTTGCCGCCCAGGCTCTGGCAAGCGGCGTAGGCCAGCAGTGGGCGGACGCGCTTGCCGCCATTCATCACGCTGTAGCGCATGGCCTCATAGAGGCGGGCAAGTTCGGGACTGGGCGCGCTGAACAGCGACTGCATCGCCGCATCGACACGGGCCTGGCAGTTGGCCTGGTAGGTGGCGATCATTCTGGTTGTTCCGCCGAAAAGGGTTGCTCGGCCAGCTCGCCATCGCGCTCCAGCAGGATTTGCACCTTCTGTTCGGCCTGGGCCAGGGCGGCCTGGCAATCACGGGTCAGGCCGATGCCTTGTTCGAAGGCGGTCAACGAGTCTTCCAGCGACAGCTCGCCGTTCTCCAGACGCTCGACCAGGGTTTGCAGGTCGGCGAGGGATTGTTCGAAATCTAAGGCAGCTTTTTTGCGGGCCATGGCGGCTATCCCGGGTGACGTTAAACCGGCGCGACACTAGCAGACACTGGGGTTTCGGGCAAATGAGAAGCGCTCGCTGGCACGCTGGGCAGGCTCGTGCGCACAGGATGAAAATCCGCTGCCGAGCGGCAGGATGAAACCTTGCGGGATGGGCCGGATACGAGGGCGGGCAGCATCCGGGAGCGAAGGCGAAGTGACGCAAATATTGAGGTGTTTACCCCCTTGCTCTTGAAGGGTGATGTCACCGTAATGGCACGGCTGGCGTGGCTTCCAGGCCGATGCCGACTCCCTCGCAAAATCCCTTTTCCCCAATTGTGCAACAGACGGCAAATCGATAATCTGCGCCCTTTGAGCGCCCATCATCATTGGGCGACCTTCCGAATGTTTCGCAGCCGCGCCGAGGATCTGGCGCCAGGGTTTTCCCATGCATGGCAGGACGCACTACATGCGCGCTCTATCCTTCCTTTTGTTGACCCTGCTGGTGTCCGTTGGCGCACGGGCCGAACCTTCGGCCGAGCTGCAGGAGCCCCTGGGCGGCTGGCGCTATTCCGGGTTGCTCGACCGCACCGAACAGGACCGCGTGGCCTATCCGACACCGCCCATCGATCGCGGCATTCAGCGCAACCGCACCATGATCGAGGGCCAGCTCAAGGCCATTGGCCATTTGCGCCAACCCCACAGCCTGTCGGTCAACGGTAATCCGCTCAATCTCTACACCGACGAACAGGGGCGCTTCGGTCGTCCCTATGCCTTTGGTGCTGGCTCCAACAGCGTCGAAGTGCGCAGCTCCGAGGGCAAGTCGCTCAAGCGCGTGCAGTTCTACGAATCCAACCCGAACAAGACCCCGCCACGTATCCGCGTGGTGCTCGGCTGGGACGACCCCAAGGCCGAGCTGGACATGCACATCATCACGCCCGACGGCCAGCATGCGTACTTCGGCCATCCGGGCCTGACCAATGGCGGTGGCCTGGACCCGGACGGGGTCGATGGCCCGGGGCCGGAGATGTTCACCATGACCGCGCCGCTGCGCGGTACCTACCTGATCTACGTCAACTACTGGGGCAACTTCGGCAGTGGTGGCTACAACTTCGATGAACGCAGCAACCAGAACGAAGTGATCACCTCGCAGATCAACCTGATCCTTAACGAAAACACCGTCGATGAGAAACGCGAGACCTTTATCGTGCCCATGCGGGCCATCGGCGACCTGTTGCTGGTCAAGTCTTTCAACTATTGAACATCCCGCACCACGGATGAATTGGGCTTTGTGAATCATGAGCGAAAACACAGCATCCCCGGCGGCCGGCGTCCCCGGCACTGAACAACCCGGCAGCCAGCGGCGCTGGCCAGCCCTGGTCATGGGCCTGTGCCTGGCGGCGGCCGTCGCCACCGGCGTGGGCTGCAAGCCCAAGACCTCGGTGGCCGAGCTGCCCGGCGACAAGCTGGGCCTGAGCCGCCCCGATGGCCTGCTGGAGACCCACTCCCTGGCCCAGTTGCCCAAGGACCTGCTGGCCGTACCGTTCCTGCGTGAAACCCTGACCGAGGACTTCGTCTTCTATTACCAGGCCCATGCCGACCGCCTGGGCCTGATCGGCAGCCTGCGGCGAATCATCTACGAGCATGACCTGAAGCTGCAGGACAACCTGATCGAGCAACTGCTCGACCAGCCAGCGGACATCGCCCTGTGGCGCGGCGTCGACGGCCGGCTCAAGGATTTCCTGCTGGTGATGGACCGTGGCGGCCTGGCCAAGCTGCTCGAGCCCCTGGCCAAGGCTGCCCTGGATGACAGCCAGCTGAGCAAGCTGGCGGAGCTCAAGGTCGGCGGCGATGCGGTGACCCTTTACCAGCTGAACTTCAACGCCAACAAGTCCCTGGCCTTCGCTTCCCATGGCGACAAGCTGGTGGTGCTGTCCAACCCGACCCAGCTGTATGACCTGGACTCTGGCGTCAGCGACGTACATGGCGCGGTCTCCACCAAGGCCCTGGAAGCGCTGCTCAACGGCGACAAGCTGTTTCCCGAGGCCTTTGGCCTGGAGGCGCGCAAGCCTGAGGTGCAGCAGCGCCTGGCGGTCAACTCCAGCGTCCTGGCCATGGGTTACCAGCGCTTTATCCCCAACTTCGCCGGCCTGCGCTTCGACATGGACGACAAGGGCTGGCACAGCTACCTGGCCATGGAAGAACAAGAGGACCAACCGGACTTCGACTTCAAGCCGATCTGGCAGGCCATGCCCATGGGGGCCAGTGCCTGCGTGGCGCTGCCCCTGGCGGCGCAGCAACAGAAGCCGTTGCTGGTCAAGCTCGGCGCCGAGGAGTCGGTGGCCCAGGCCCTGACCGAACACATGTCCGGCAGCGCCGGACTGTGCTGGTACGCCGACTCGCGGTTGTACACGCCGTTGCTGGTGGCCAGCCTCAAGGACAAGGACAGCGCCAAGCTCGACGCCGACCTGGGCAAGCTGTTCGGCTCCATGGTGGGTTCCCGCGAGAGCAAGGTGGCGCAGCGGATCTTCCCGGTGGTCGAGCAGCAGGACGGCAACGTGCACCAGTGGCAGCGCCAGGTCAGCTCGAACTTCGGCCCGTACCCGGCCAAGCAGGCCAAGGACCCGCAAGCCATCACTGGCCGCGCCTTCATGCAGGTCAGCCTGGCCCGCCATGGCTCGACCCTGGTGTTCTCCCTGGATGACAAGCTGGTGACCAAGGCCCTGGGCACCCTGGACAAGCGCTTCCCGCCCCTGGCCGACGTGGCGCCGAAGAATGCCCTGATGCCGATCTACCTGGGGCCGCAGTCCCTGGCGCAGTTGATCCAGCAGGAAACCTTCGACAGCCTGCCCCAGGACATGGAGCCGGTATTCAACAACGCCGCGCAGACCTACCTGGTGCCCAAGCTGCGCACCCTCGGCGGTTATGGCAAATACGCCCTGACCCTGCCCGAAGGCAGCGAGCCCAATGGCCATTGGCAATGGCTGCCGCTGCAATGGCAAGCCCTGTGAACGCCTTGCGCCATGGCCTGACCCGTCTTGGCCTGCTGGCCCTGCTGCTCAGCAGTGCAGTGGGCGCGACCACGGTTGCGCCGCTGGATGTGCAGCAGTCCCAGGTGTTTCGTGCCTGGTTCGTGCGCATCGCCCAGGAGCAGTTGAGCCAGGGCCCGAGCCCGCGCTGGTACCAGCAGGACTGCGCGGGGCTGGTGCGTTTTGCCGCCAATGAAGCGCTCAAGAACCACGACAGCAAATGGCTGCGGGCCAATGGCCTGTCCAACCGCTACCTGCCCCCGGAGCTGCAACTGAGCGAAGGCCAGCGCGCCCTGGCCCAGCAGTGGCAGCAGGGCGGCGGCAAGGTCGGCCCCTACGTCAATGCGATCAAGCTGATCCAGTTCAACAGCCATCTGGTGAGCCGCGACCTGGGCCAGGCGCGCCCCGGCGACCTGTTGTTCTTCGACCAGGGCGACGACCAGCACTTGATGATCTGGATGGGCCGCAACATTGCCTATCACACCGGCACCACCACCCCCACCGATAACGGCATGCGCTCGGCCAGCGTGCAGCAACTGATGACATGGAAGGACACCCGATGGATACCCGACCCCGCCAACCCGAACTTCATCGGCATCTATCGACTGAACTTCCTCACCCAATGAGCGAATCGCGTATGTCCCGTTTTCTGTTTCGCCTGACCCTGGCCTTGACCCTGGTGGCTCCCGTGGCCCTGGTCAACGCCGAGGACTCCGTGCCCGCCAGCGATTACGCAGCGGTCGCCGGGGAGAGTTTCTTCCTGCTGTCCGACAGCAGTTTTGCCAGCGACGAGCAGGCCATGGTGCGCCTCGAGGCCCCGGGTCGCGACTATCGGCGTTTTCGCATGGAGCCCTATGGCGGCGCGGACATCCGGGTCTACCGGATCAACCAGCCGCTGGACTTCCTCAAGCGCCAGAAGAACCTGCATCGGGTGGTCAGCGATGGCCAGTTCAAGGGCGAAGGGTTGTCCAACACCCTGGCCTACCTCTGGGACAACTGGTATCGCAAGTCGCGCCGGGTGATGCAACGCGCCTTCTCCTACGAGTCGCGCAAGCAGGTGACCGAAGAGGTTCCGGAGCTGAAGGTCGGCAACTCGTTGCTGGCGCCGACGCCCTATGACGCTCAGCCGCAGTTCGGCCTGGTCCCGGGCTTGCCGCTGGTGACCCAGTTCCGCTATCCGCTGTGGCAGGCCAAGCCGATCCAGCCGCCGGCCGGAGTCAACCTGGCCGGGTCTTCCAGTGACTTCATCAACGTCGCCCCGGGCAACGTCTACATTCCCCTGGGGCAGCTCAAGCCAGGCCTGTACCTGGTCGAAGCCCTGGTGGGCAAGTACCGCGCCACCACCATGGTGTTCGTCTCCAATACCGTGGCGGTGAGCAAGATTGCCGGTGACGAGCTGCTGGTCTGGGCAGCGGGCAAGCATGAAGGCAACTCGGTGCCCAAGGTCAACGTGCTGTGGACCGACGGCCTGGGCGTGATGAACAGCGGCGCCACCGATGAGCAGGGCCTGGTGCGCTTGAAGCACGTCAGCCCCGAGCGTTCCTATGTGATCGGTGAAGACCAGGAAGGCGGGGTGTTCGTCTCCGAGAACTTCTACTACGACAGCGAGATCTACGACACCAAGCTCTATGCCTTCACCGACCGGCCGCTGTACCGTCCGGGCGACTGGGTATCGCTGAAGGTCGTCGGTCGCGAGTTCAAGAACGCCCGGGATTCGGTGTTGCCCGGTGCCGGTACGGTGAATGTCAGTGTGCTGGATGCCGCAGGCACCGCCCTGCAGAACCTGACCCTGAACCTGGATTCCAAGTCCGGCACCCAGGGCCGCTTCCAGCTGCCGGAGAATGCGGTGGCGGGCGGTTATGAGTTGCGCCTGCGCTACAAGGACCAGGTCTACAGCAGCGCCTTTCGCGTAGCCGAGTACATCAAGCCGCACTTCGAGGTGTCCCTGAGCCTGGCCAAGCCGGACTTCAAGACCGGCGAGGCGGTCAAGGGCAACCTGGTGCTGCTCTATCCTGATGGCAAGCCGGTGGCCAATGCGCGCCTGCAACTGAGCCTGCGGGCCCAGCAGCTGTCCATGGTGGACAACGAACTGCAGTACATGGGCCAGTTCCCGGTGGAACTGACCAGCGCCGAACTGACCACCGACTCCAAGGGTAGCGCGAGCCTCGATCTGCCGGCGGCGGACAAGCCCAGCCGCTACATGCTCACCGTGTTCGCCAGCGATGGCGCCGCCTATCGGGTCAAGACCACCAAGGAAATCCTCATCGAGCGTGGCGCCGCGAGCTTCAGCCTCAGCGCCCCGCAGCGCTTCAGCGCGGTGGGCGACAAGGTGCAGTTCAGCTACGCCAACCAGAACACCAGCGAGCAGAGCAAGAACGTCTTGCCCAGCCGCTACAGCTGGGTGCGCATGGAAGACCAGTCCACCGGCGAGGGCAAGCTGGCCGCTGGCGACAGCGGCTTCGCCCTGGCCTTCGAACGTCCCGGTACCTACAACCTGACCCTGCGCGACGAGCATGACCGGGTCGTGGGGGGCACCAGCCATTCGGTTACCGGCGAAGGGGTCAAGGCCGTGCCGGGTACCGTGGAGATCGTCCTCGACAAGCCCGAATACAAGGCCGGTGATGAAGCCCTGGCGCTGATCACCTTCCCCGAGCCGATCAACGACGCGCTGCTGTCGCTGGAGCGTGACAAGGTCGAGGGCACGGCACTGCTGTCCCAGGGTGGTGATTGGCTGAAAGTGGAAAAACTCAGCCCGACCCAGTACCGCGCCCGAGTGCCGGTCAAGGACAGCTTCGCGCCGAACCTGACCTTCTCCGTGCTCTACACCAAGGGTGGCGAATACAGCTTCCAGAACGCTGGGATCAAGGTGCTGACGCCGCAGATCGACGTGGCCATCCAGACCGACAAGGAGAAATACCAGCCGGGTGACACCGTCACCGTGGACCTCTCCACCCAGTTCGCCGGCAAGCCGGTGCCGGCCCACCTGACGGTCAGCGTGGTGGACGAAATGGTCTACGCGCTGCAGCCGGAAGTGGCGCCGAGCATCGATCAGTTCTTCTACCATCCACGGCGCAACAACGTGCGCACCAGTGCCAGCCTGTCGTTCATCAGCTACGACGTGGCCCTGCCGGGCAGCCCGACGGCGCCGGGCAAGGCCAATCGCAGCGAGCGTGGGGTCAAGGTCCTGGAGCGTCCGCGCCGCGAAGACGTCGACACCGCTGCCTGGCAGCCGGAGTTGGTGACCGACGGCAGCGGCAAGGCCCGTTTCACCTTCCGCATGCCCGACTCGTTGACCCGCTGGCGCATCACCGCCCGTGCCATCGCCGACGATGGCCAGGTGGGCCAGAAGAAGCAGTTCGTGCGTTCCGACAAGGCCCTGTACCTGAAGTGGAGCGGCCCGACGCGTTTCCGCAATGGCGACAAACCGGACCTCGGGGTCTTTGCGTTCAGCCAGGCCGAGCAACCGGTCAAGGCCGAGCTGGTGGTGCACTACGCCGGTGAGTCCCAGCGCCTGCCGGTGACCCTCAATAACGGCATCAACTACGTGGCCCTGCCGGCCATTGCCCCGGGCAATGGCGATTGGAGCGCCGAGCTGGTGCAGGGCGGCAAGACCGTCGACACCCTGGCCGTGCGCCTGGCAAGCAACGCCGCTGGCTGGCAGACCGTGCAGACCCAGAGCCTGGATGTGGTGACCACCAGCACGCCACTGGGCCTGCCGGCCGATGCCGGGGAGATCCGCCTGCGCCTGGATGACAGCCCACAGGCGTTGTTCCGTACGGCCCTGGACGATCTGCTGGAATACCCCTACGGCGGTGTCGAGCAGACGGCCAGCCAGTTGTTGCCGCTGAGCGTTGCCTACCCGGCACTGGCGGGCAATCCGCAGATCCGTGATCGCCTGCGCCTGATGATGCAGAACAGCCGCCTGCGCCTGGTGCACATGGCCGGGCCGGAAGCGGCATTCACCTGGTGGGGCGAGGACGCCGATCCGGATGCCTTCCTCACGGCCTATGCCTATTACGCCGACTGGAACGCCAGCAAGGTCATGGACCTGAACCTGCCACCGGAGCACTGGCAGCGGGTCCTGGAGGTCTACGCCAAGCAGGCCGGGAATACGCCATTGCTGCAACGGGCGCTGATCCTGTCTTTCGCCCGTGAGATGAAACTGCCGATCAATACCCTGGTCAGCGGCCTGATGGACGACCTGGCCAAGGCCGGGGAGGGTGCGCAAGCCAGCGTGCAGGATGACGATAGCGCCAGCCTGGTGATGGATGATCCTGATTCCGCCCTGGGCCTGGCCAGTGCCCGGGTGCTGGCGGCGGCCCTGGCACGGGATGCCAAGGTCACGCCACCGCCGGCGTTCGTCGCCCAGCTGGAATCGGCACAACAGCAAGTGGAGCTCAGTTCCCAGCCGTTCGCCCAAGCCTTGAACCTGTCGCTCAAGCCATTCGATCAAGCGGCTGCGCGGGCCTTGCTGCAACGCCTGCTGCCATCGCAATCGACCCTGGAACGGGCCCTGGCCCTGACCTGGCTGCAACGCAGCGTGGCTCAATCGGCTCCGGCCGTGGCCTTGAACCCGGGGCAGGGCTGGAAGCAGCGCCAGGGCGCCAGCGGCGAAAGCTACTGGCAGTGGCAGGGCGCGCAGCCGCCTGCGGTGCTGGCCTTGAATGCCGTGCCGGAGCGTCCACTGCAAGCGTCGCTGAGCTACCTGAGCAAGGTCGAGGGTGGCACGCCTGCGCCGGTGAATATCACTCGGCGCCTGCTGCGGCTGGTGCCAGGAGACGAGGCCTTCACCTTCAAGCTGGAACCGGTGGGCAACAAGCCGATCGCCAGCGATGGCCTGTACCTGGATGAGGTGATCATCGCCAACGAAGGCAAGCGGCCGCTGCTGTACGGCATGCTGGAGGTACCGCTGCCGCCGGGCGCCGACGTGGAGCGCACTACCTGGGGTATCAAGCTGGCCGGCCCTGCGGGCAGCGAAGCTGCATCGCTGGAGAAGGCCCGTGCCGAGCCGGGGCAGATGAGCTACCGGGTGCCGCTGGATGCGCTGAACGACAGCAGCGAAGTACGCCTGCGCCATCTGGTCCGTTTCTCCCAGAAAGGCCAGTTCAACCTGCCGCCGGCACGCTTCTACCAGGTCTATGCACCGGAGCATCAGGCCCAGGAGCGTACTCCGGCCTTGGGCCAGGTTTCGGTCAAGTAACATGCTGCGACGTTGGACCTGGCTGTGTTTGTGTTTGCTTCCTGGGCTGGCGACGGCCCAGGACGAGCCTCTGCACCTGGCCTGGAAAACTGCTCCGGACAGTGAGCTGGTGAGTCTTTCCAGGACCCAGGTTGTGGCGCGTGAGCCCCTGTCGCCAGAACTGCAGGCGCCCCTGGGCAGCATCTGGAAACTCTTCGTTTATGCCTGGCTGGTGGACACCGGCGCCCAGGAGCCGGCGTACGCCTGCCAGGGCAAGTCCAGGGACGAGGTGTACTGTTGCTCGGCAGGCGGCAGCATTGCCCGGGATCAGGCATTGGTACGTTCCTGCGGCCTGTACTTCGAGCCTGCGCGCCTGCAGCTGTCGGCTGGGCAATGGCGCGATTACTGGCAGGCACGGCAGGCCCCCGACTGGCTGCAAGACCTGGACCGACTGCAGCCCCAAACCCGGGTACCCGTTGCGCAACTGCTGCAGGTGCTTGCCCAACTACCGGCCCAGGACACCGCTCGCCGGGTACTGCTGGATGTGGTGCTCAACGCCGGTGACGGCAGTGTGGTGGGCGCCCTCGGCGGGCGGTTGCGGGTCAAGACCTGGAGCTGGCTGGCGGAGCATGATCCACAATCGCGCCAAGGCGGCTTTGCCGGCTGGCTGGTGGACGGTACACCGCTGTGGGTCGGCGGACGTGGCACCAGCCAGCGGGTGTTGAAGGACTACGCGCAGGCCTTGGACCAGGTGCTGCCGGACAATCCGCCTGTGGACAAGGATCGTTGCGTGCAAGTCAGCCTGTTCTCCCGCTATCCGCTGAAAAGCGTCAGCCGCAATGGCCAGCCGGTCGGGCCCGGTGCCCTGCAAGGGGATTACCGGGTGGTGTTTGCCAACGGCAACCAGTTGGATATCCACAGCGCCGGCGAGCTGTTCCTGCAACAGGAGGGCTTGGCGCAACGGTTGGTGGCGCGCCTGGACCGTGAAGAGTACGTAGCCCGGGTATTGCAGCGCGAAGCCAGCAGCGAGCCACGGGAAGCGGCCAAGGCCCTGGCGGTGGCGATCCGTACCTACCTGCTGCAGAACGCCGAGCGCAGTGGCGAATGCCTGAGCATCGACGACAGCAGCAGCCGCCAGCGGGTCGCCCCGCGTCCGGCGACCACCGAGGCCCGGGCGGTTGCCGCCTGGACCGATGGGCTGGTGTTGGCCGGGACCCAGGTCACCTATCACTCGGACTTGCAGGCACCGGACAAGCTGTCCTGGCAGCAGGCTGTGGAGCAGGCCGGCGCTGGCCAACGCTACGATGCCATCCTGTTGCATGCCTACCCACGTGCCAGCCTCAGCCGCTGGGACAACCCGGTGGCGTCCTGCGAGCCCTTGCCAGCGGCCCAGGACTGGTTGATGAAACAGCGGCGGCGTTGGCGCCAACCGCTGGAGCAAGAGGTGGGCTACAACGAAATCAGCCAGTTCGCGGTTTGTCGCCTGGGCTTCGGTCGACCCTATGTGGACCGCGAACGGCAACGGATCTACGTGCGTGGCGTGCTGTCGCTGCAGGACCGCCTCGACCTGACCCATGAATACCTGCACCTGGCCTTTGAAGCCCATCCCAACGGCCAGGATGAAACCTACATCGAAGGGCTTGCCCGCCATCTTTTATTGGAATAGGCCATGAAATTTCCTGCTACCCCTGTGCTCCTGTTCCTTTGTGGAATGTTCAGCCTGCCCGCGGCCTTGGCCGACAGCGGCATCCAGCTCGACACCCCCAAAGGCGGGTGGCGCACCCGCGCCGACGACGGCGAGCAGTATCGCCAGAGCGTCAATTATCCGGCCTCGTCGGTGAACACCCCGCAAGGCCAGGCCGATACCGCGCGTATCCGTGGCCAGATCAAGGGTTCGCCCAAGGCTTCGCAGCCGGGCAAGCTCATCATCAATGGCATCAGCATGCCGCTCAAGGTCGACGAGGATGGCGGTTTCGACCGACCCTATTCGTTTCCCAACGGTAGCAATAGCGTCGAAGTACGCAGCCCCGATGGCCAGCAGCGCAAGCGCGTGCAGTTCCTCAATACCGGTGGTGGCACCACGCCGCCCAAGCTGCGGGTGCTGTTGTCCTGGGACAGCGACAACACTGACCTGGACCTGCACTTGGTGACTCCGGATGGTGCGCATATCTGGTACGGCGACCGGGTGGCTCCCAATGGGGCGGCGCTGGACGTGGACGTGACCACCGGCTATGGCCCGGAGATCTTCTCCATGCCTGCACCGCTCAAGGGCCAGTACCTGGTGTATGTGAACTACTACGGTGGCGGTTATCGCTCGGACGACGACGGGGATGGCGGCCAGGATAACGCCGTGCAGCCCCTGACCACCGCCCAGGTGACGGTGATCACCGAGGAGGGGACGGCGAATGAGAAGAGTGAATCGTTCATCGTGCCGATGCGTGCCCCAGGGGAACTGACCCTGGTACGCAGCTTCAGCTATCCGTGATCGATCCCTGCCATGAACCAGCGTTCATCGGCAGGGAAATAGCCACTGGGGCCGCGGTCATGTCCGGCCAGCGATGATGCTGGCCAGGCGATGAGGGGAGGGTGGATCAGTCGCTCTGGTCGGCGGTGGAGAGTACTTCGTCGATCTTCCAGCAGCCTTTGTCCTTGACCATGCGCACATCGACGACCTGGGTGGTGTCGGGGGTGCTGCCCAGGGTCACTTGCTCCTTGGCGGTGGAGCCCTGGATCTGCGGTTCGCTGACCTGGATCTGGGTCAGCCACTCATCCATGTAGTCCTGGGCCTTGAGGAAATAGTCCTCTTCCAGGCCATCGGGGCTGGCCATCTGTTTCTTGATCTTGGCGACCAGCGACTCCGAGACGTACTTCTTCATCTCGGCGGCATTGTCGGTCACCGGGTCCTTGTCCTGGCTGTAGGTTTGCAGGTACCAGCTGTAAAACGCCTGGGTTGCCGGCTTGGGCGAGCTGGCGCAATCGGCCAGTGCCAAGGGCTGGTGCAGCGCCATGGCCGCGAGCAGCGAACAGAAGAGCATTCTCATGGTGAGCCCCTTACGGATGACGGTAGATTTTGTATTCAGGTTTCTGTACCCGATAGGAGTGCCCAGGGTAGAAACCGTGCATCTGCTTGAAGTCTGACACCCAGAGCTTGCCGTTGAACATCGCCATGTGGCCGTGAGGGTGGCCGGGGATGGGCTGGATGATCACCACGTCGCCAGCTTGTGGTGCCTGGCCGGCTGGTTGCTCGACAAAACCCACGGCGGTCAACGATGAGCCAAAGTCCTTGGCCGAGTGCCTGCGGTGCAGGATCACGCCACCACCGCCGGCTTCGATCGCCTGGCGCGTGTAGGCCGCACAGCGTCCGGTACTACCGGCGTGGGCGTGGTTGTTCAAGTGACTGATAGCGGCTTCTTTATTCCACATTCCTTGTCATCCGAGAGTCCTGAGAGCGGCGATTTTATGCGTGCCGAAGCGGCTCGGAAATACTGGCGAAATGCCTTGTTGCTGGGCTTTGGGCGGTGGTTCACAGATCTTGGGCGGGCGTTGCGGGGGGCTACGAAGCCTCAGCCCAACTGTCGCGCAGGGGCCCGCCAGGACCGGGTATGCACTCGATTGCGCCCCTTGTCCTTGGCGTCATACAGCGCTTCGTCGGCTTGGGACAGCAGGCGCGACAGGTCATAGCCCAGGGCCTGGCTGGTCACGACCCCGATGCTGACGCTGAGCAGCCCCGGAGCCAGCAGTGGCAGGTGGGCGAAGGACTCACGGATCCGCTCGGCCGCCTGTACCGCTTCTTCTTCATCGGTATCGATCAACAGGCAGGCGAACTCCTCCCCACCGATACGAGCGAACACATCGTCCTTGCGCAGGGTCTGCGATAGCACTTGGCTGAAGGCAATCAAGGCCTGGTCGCCTGTCTGATGGCCGAAGGCATCGTTAAGGCGCTTGAAGTTGTCCAAGTCGCACAGCAGCAGGGCGACCGGCTTGTCTTGATCCCGGCCCTTGAGCAGCAGGTGATCGCCATGGACCATGAAGGCCCGCCGATTGCCGATGCCGGTCAAGGCATCGCAGAACGCCGCCGCCTTGAAGCGCAGCTCGACACGCTCCTTGACCATGGCCAGGGTCACGTAGGCAATGCCGATCACGTAGACCATCGCTTCGAACAGCATGAACGAGAAAAATGGAACCCCCACGCCCTGGCCTTTCAGGGCCTGGGACATACCCACGCCCTGGTCCGTGATGCTGCGCACGATATAGAAAACGGTGTGCAGCACCGTCAGCACCAGAGCTGGGGTGCAGGCTACCTCGAGGCTTCGCCGGCTGCGCCAGAACTCCAGCACTGTCACCGCGCCATATCCACCGACCAGGAGTGAATACACGGTAACGCGCACTGTCATCGAGTGGTAGAAAGCCGGAATCATGCACAGTGCCAGCCAGAGGCCGGCGCCGGCCAGCAGGCCGAGTGCATGGGGCGCACGCCCGGCGAAGACCCGCATCGCCGTCCAGTTGAGCGCCGCGCTCAGTAGCAGGACCATGTTGCCGAGGATCTTCGGCACGAAGTCCACCCCCTGGTCGCGCCAACTCACCAGCACCATGCCAATCGCTGCCAGTAACATCATGCCGCCCAGGTAGGCCAGTGGCCGCTCGCGGCGCTCACGCAGCCAGGCATGAAACGTCAGCAGCCCCATCAAGGAGAAGATGAACACAGACACCACGAGCAAAGTGGGGATGTGCAGAGCCATGTCCTGAGTTCTCGTGAGCCGGTTGCGGCAAATTGCCATTAATGGGCGGGATTGTACGAGAACTGTGGAACGTTGGTGCAAGAACTGAAAATCACCCGCAGATACGGTGCAGGCCAGTTGGTGAGTTCGGTCATGGCTGGCCTTGCATGGCGGGAATGCCGCGAGTGGCAGGGGCTTATCTGAATGTCCCGCAGAGCGCATTGCCCTGGTAGCCGTGGAGGATGGGAGCCATGAACATCAATGGGCCACAGGCATGGAACGTCGAGCCCAGGGTCTGGCTGGAGCGCAGTAACGGGGTTGGTGTCCCGTGCGCATCATTACCGTAGGAAATGGCGCTGTCGTAGGACTCGCAAACCGGTAGTTTCAAGGGGATGGGAAGAATGACCGCCCAGATCGTGGTGCCGCACCATCGGCGTCGGGGCGAGGTCTTCTCCGTGTGGGTGATTACGGGGGGAGTCCCGTTCTTGACGAGCTGCTGGTAAGCCACTGTCGTCGATTCCTGCTTCTCAGGCATATCTACCCAGGCGCCGACACAACCGGACAGTCCAAGGACGATCAATGTGCAAAGCAGGCCTTTGATAGTGGCCGAGCCCAGGTACTTGGGATTGCGAGGGGAAGAGCATTTGCGTGGGTCGTGCATCCTGCACCTGTCGTCTGGGGGAGCGCTACCTGGATTCCAGGTA